>Ga0105356_10006892_pt1 | contig 10534 bp, 9 predicted proteins | sample GOMGulsemesocosm_3_FD_83502 | JGI IMG/M metagenome (GOLD analysis project Ga0105356, IMG submission 83502) | Methane-oxidizing microbial communities from mesocosms in the Gulf of Mexico - GOM9D Gulf of Mexico | ecosystem: Environmental > Aquatic > Marine > Cold seeps | place: Gulf of Mexico...
AGAACTAACAGCTAAGGTAACTAGTTGGTTCTCTAGAATTGCTGTTGCAGGTATTTTGACGGCCTTTATTTTACCGGTAATTAGCCACGTTATTATTGAAGAGATTGTTTTTGATAGGGGTTATGAATTATGTTCAGCAGAAATGAGCACTTGGTTTTATCTTTCTGAAATTGTTTATCTAAAAACTGGGTCAGCCTGCCTGCCGTAAGAAACTATCATACCGGGGCTTGATACACGGAAAATCGAATACTAAAATCCCTCCTACCTATGCAACCCACCCAATGGAAAAAAGGTGATTCTGTCGTTGGTGCGTTTTTTATGTCTATCTTAGTGTATTTATTTCACTGGCTGATATACAGTTTCATTCTGAATTTTAGTGGGTGAGAAAATGGACATACATTCAAAAATAGATGCTCAGAACCGAGTTGATCAGGTTCGTGCATTCCAGTCAGAGCTTTCGCATCTAGAAGAGAGCGACGTATTAAACCTAGATGATGCTCAGAATACTCGTTTACAGTCGTATCACGCTCAATTATTAACGTCGCTGCAGCAATCATTTGATATCGATTTGAACTCGGATGAAAAGCAATTAACCGTCGGGATGAAAATAGCGTCCTTTATTGGTGCTGTGGGGCTTGCTGCCAGTCTTTTCTTTTTGTTCTATCAGTTCTGGGACAAGTTCTCACTTATTAGTCAGGTTGCTATTCTGGTCGTAACACCAGTGCTTAGTTTAATTACAACCTACCTTATATCGAACAAAGAAACGACGGGGTATTATACAAAATTAATGGCCTTGGTGACCTTATCTGGCTTCGTTTTGAATTTGGTCATGTTAGGCAGTATTTTTAATATCACACCATCGCCTAATGCCTTTCTAGTCTGGGCAGTATTCGCCTTTCTTCTCGCCTATTCCACTGATACTCGATTATTATTAGCCGCTGGTATTTTAAGTATTGCCTTTTTTATCTCGGCTCGGGTGGGTGTCTGGGGTGGGCTGTATTGGCTTAACTTAGGTGAACGCCCAGAAAACTTTTTCGTCGCTGCGTTCATTTTATTTTGGGTCCCTGCTATCTCTCATGCTCGTTATTCTGGTTTTGATAGTATTTATCGAGTATTAGCGATGCTGCTGTTATTTATTCCTGTGTTGGTGCTTTCTCACTGGGGTTCAGGTAGTTATTTGAATTTTGATCGTGATGTTATTGAGGGGACATACCAATTCTTAGGATTTCTCTTTAGCGGCTTACTGATTTGGTTGGGGGCGAAACGTGGCTGGTCGGACGTTATAAATACTGGCAATGTCTTTTTTGTATTATTTCTTTATACCAAAATGTTTGATTGGTGGTGGGAAATAATGCCTAAGTATGTGTTTTTCTTATTGGTGGGATTGATCGCCATTTTATTATTGACCATATTTAAGCGTTTAAAAACTACCCTAGGAGAGTCAGCATGAAGCATTTACCCGGCTCTAGAACATTACTCATCTTGGCATTATCTTTGGTCTTGCTAGTAAATTCTTTTATATTAATAGGTGTTTGGTATAACCGCAGTGGAGAGGCTGAATCGACGGTGCTTTTAACAGAGCGTGAGATGCGCATGCCGTATAGCTGGAGCAACGATCAAACTTTTTTACGTATTAGTTGGCGCAATGCATCATCAGAATGGTTTGATCAACAAAAATTGGAGTCATTAGGATTTGATTTTTCAGAAGCCGAATATAATACTCATTTTATCGAGACAAAAGCTATTTTGGTGCTGGAGTACGATGGTGATGCTTATCAGCAAGCCGTTAAGATTGCTCAAAGTCGGGTTGAACGTGTCGAAAGGAAGCTTACTCAGCTAAACGCTGGGAAAGAGATACAAGCAGAATTAAACGATGAGTTTGAAGATGAGCTGCAAGAAGATTTGCAAGCTGATTTAAAAGACGCGCAAGAAAACCTGAAGTATGAACAGTTATCAGCTTCTCGTCTTTTTATTGTCGATGCGGGTTTGGATGAAGAAAAGTTGAGAACCCAGTATCCTGATAATCAGCGTTATATTCTTACCTATGGCATTGTAGATGTAAGAGCGAGCATGCCTTATGACGAAAATGAAACCCTCGTTTTTACTGGGCGAGTTGATCAATTAAGTGTGAAACGTCTGCATATTGAAAGTGAAATGTTTGCGAAAATTAATAAGCTTAAATCGAATACGCAGTATTCACGTAATACCATGCCTCCGCGCTTTAGTGTGGAAGTTCATTTCGGGCAGAGATTAGAGCCGTGGATTGAACAGCTGTCTTTTTAACAATGCGTATAAACAGATGAACAATATTAAACCATAAATACTATTAATAAATAGATGAGGATGGCGGCTGAAAAAGCTGCCACGGGAATTCTTCCCTACCGGGACATCAGCGATATATCCGCCCGCTTGATTGACTTTGGTTCTAAAAATAACTTTGCCGTTTGGCATCGCTACGATTGATGGACCATTATTCAAAACATGCACTAATGGCATTCTATTCTCGACGGCTCGTAGTATAGAGGCGTTGATATGTTGATAGGGTAGGTGGGTAGAGCCAAACCAACCGTCACTTGATAATGCGACCAGCAAGTCGGCTGTTGGAACATTAATAACAGCTTCTGAAATAGCTTTTGCAACAAAGGCTGGGAACATTGTTTCGTAGCAAATCAGTGGAATTATATTCAGAGTATTTTCTCTAACAGTAGCGCTAAATACTTGGTGCGATTTCCCCTCTGCCATTTCGTTTAGAAACGAACCAAAGAAACCTTCTACCCAGCGTTTTAGTATTGGGATATCACTGGCGAAAGGAACATATTCGCCAAACGCGATGCGCTTCATTTTTTGATATTGCCCCATCACCTGCCCCTGTTCTGATAGCATAACGGCAGTATTGTATTGTTGCTTGCTAGAGGTTCGAGAGCGATCAATATCCTGAAAAATTAAGCGTATACCGAGTTTATTAATTTGATGATGGTAGGCCTTCGCGACTTGGGGTTGGTCGAAGTAGGCTTTATATTTTGCTTCTGGCCAAATAACAATCTCAGCCCCCGCGCTGGCTAAGCGTTGCGTTATTGCCATTTCGGGTGGAAAGGCACGGCTGTATCCTGGGTACAATAGTTGTTTTTCTAAACTGGGTATTTCATTTGGCTGTATTAAGCCAATACGAACGGTATCCCAGTGTTCGATTTTAGATTCCCATGCTAGGTTGGAAGACCAGCCATAATAGAACCAGCATGTCAGCACTAGCAGTGCTGCTGTGAAAGGCCACTTCTCTGTATGAGAGTACGACTGGCTGGGGTCTGAATTCTGTGGCGCTAATATTTTCAGAAAAAAACGAAAGAGAGTGATGTTAGTTAAGGCGATAATGGCATCTAAACCGTATACGCCGACAAATTCTATTGCTTGTAACGCCATTAGAAACTGGCTTTGAGTATCCCCTAAATGAACAGTGAATATCATTGGGTATGTGGCGAATATTGAAACTACAATCAGTGGGAATAACAGATAGTCGTGCAGGGTAATACGCTGCTTGGTCCAATTATACAGCAGCACAATTATTGCGATCAGTTGAGCGCAGTACAGCCAAAAAAGGGTGGCGAACACTGTGCTTAAAAATACGCTGTACCCTTTGGATAGTATCAAGAAATCGATAATCCAATAACCGGCACTGATCGAAAATGTCAGACCCGCTATCGTACCCAAGCAATAACTTTTGCGTAAACCAGCACCTTCAATAGCGATTAATAGAGGGATGAACCCCACCCAGGCTAAGCCATAGTATTGCGGGCTAAGAAAAGGAATGGATAGCAAGGCGCCTGATAAAGCGGAGAGCAAAGCTAATATGGCGATTGAGAGAGGTTTATTACGCATCTATACTCTCTCTTTTTTTGTTTGTTTTTAAACGAATCTCTCGGCGTTCGAGTAGGTAGCGAGTAATTGAACGTTGTTTACCAAAAAATTGAGTGGCAACATCCTTACCTAGATAATGATTTTGTAGCTCTACCTTGTCTAAAAATTTTTCCTGGAATGTCGTTAGTTTGGCGGTTGTTTTTAGTTGTTCTTTTTCTGCATAATGTAGCTGGTAATAGTTTATTAACAGGATAGGTAATTTTGCTCCGGCTGCTGTGTCTTGATCAGGCAGACCTTTAGAAACTAAAAAGGCTAGCCGTTGTAATGCTTTGTCGTTCATGTTCTCAGGCAATGACTCAATCGCCTTGGTTAAAATTTTAGCCAAACCCGAATTCAGCAATAATTCACCGCGGCTATTCAATTTTATCTTGGCCAAAATTTGCTCTGTTTCGGCATAATTGAAGTGCCATTGCTGCACTACTATGGGTTGCTGCCAGTCATCTTTACGGTGATTGTTTGCAGACGGTAAGTCACCGTGTATTGAGTATAAGGTGACCGCTGTATAAACGAAGGTTACGAAGCATAGCCATAACAGGCGATTATGGCTTATCAAGTTGCAGGTGGCTTATATGAGCCAGTTCTTCTGAGTTAAAGTGTTGATGCATCAACTCGGTAAGTTGCATCTGCTTTTCTTCATCATCAATCGAGGCTGATAATATATTTTTCTTGCTCGCTAGAAAATCTGTATGACGTTGATTCCAGTTGCTAATCGGAGTTGTTTGCTGGCTATGTCGCTCAATTATCTCTGCGGATTGTTGCTGTTTTTCTTCGTTGGAGAGGTTGCTAGCTTGTGCAATTTTAAGCATGTCGAACATATACGCTGCATTAGCATCTGAGGTGGAAAATAACTTGTTTGCTGTATCGTTACCGAGATACAACTCGCGCAGCGCGATCAGTTCACGATAGTTTGCTTCGTGGTCTTCTATGGTATTTTCGATGACCTCAGCGGTAGAGTAGTCGGCTTCGTAAATAGCATTGAATTCTTTACTTGCAGCTAAATAGTGGTAGTAGTCTGTCACTATTTTAGCAACGTCATCCCCAGCATTTCCCGGTAAACCTTGTTTAATAATTAACTGAAGCTCACTTAGTGCTTGCTCGTCTAATTGCAGGCGACTGTCATCAAGAGTTGCATTGAGTGCGATAAGAGCTTCGTGATCAACAATGACATTGTTTTGGCTGTCTAATCTCACTCGTTGTAAGGCGCTGTAGACGGCCTTTTCAGAAAAAATCGAGGAAGAAATTTCTTTATCGGTATTCGTCGGACTTTCCCATTGCCATGCTGTTGCGATTGTTTTGTCATTGCTACCGACTCCTATTTCGGAGGCGTATTTGTTTGTGCTATTGATCGTGAGCAATGATGTTCTGTTCTTTTCAGTGTCTTCGCTGAAAAATACTAGATACAAGGAAGCTATTACAACCAGTAATAGGACTACTGATACGAAATTAGATTTGGGCAGTAATGAGGTACTCATCGTATTCACCTAATTGAATTCTTTTGGGAGTTATATGTGTTGAGTCTGACGCCAGACGATCCACTAAGCACAGTGTACTAAGCACTTCGTCTGCGATTAATACATTTAAATATGGTGGTTTTAAAAATGTTTCTGACGGCGGGATTCCGTTGATGGCACTGAAGGATTTTGAAAAGTGCGAAGAGCTCGCGAATCCAGCAGCAAGTGCCGATTCTGTGATTGATCGACCTAACGCGAGATGGATGATGCCGATAAAAACACGATATTTTAGCCGGTATTTAGTGATGGGAATACCGGTTTGATCTTTAAACAGTTTCTCTAAACGAGATTCGGACAAATGTACATCTTCGGCAAATTTCTTGAGACTAATGTTTTCACTGACAGTTATTTTTATTTGATCAATAACTTCGATAATTCTTTCGTCAAATTTTTTAAATATATAATGTTCCAAGTGAGGTTGAACGATTAACTTTCTCAGTATAGTGAAGGCTTTTGCTGGCGAAGTTGAAACTGCACGAATTTCTAATAACGTTTCTATTAAAAGATCTTCTTCTGGATGATCGTAGTGAATTCCATTCCTTGCGTACGACATGATATTTTCGAGGGCTGAATAATCTTGAGCAATGGGCGCGAGATAATAGATTGCCATTACTGCATTGTTAGTATTAATGGTTGATTTTTCGAAATTGATTCCCGCTTTGACTAAGCAGGTACGCGACGTAATCTTATCTCCATTTTCTAGAGTGATTTGCATAGCGCCTTCCAGGCTGACCATCAGTTTATCGGATACTATGGCATGTTCCCGATAAGGGACTGCGGTAATACCCAAATACAGCATCTGGTTAATCCAGATATACAGTTTTCGACTGATTGGATTCAGTTCTGTCATAATCTGTTCACTTTAATTATTTTTATTCTTATTTATTTAATCAGAGTAACAAGGGCTGGCTGCTGACCTTGTTACTCTGACTTAAATATTATTCGTTTTATTAGTAATTACAGGTTCCGCGGTATTCCGAAACTGCGCTGTTAGCAGCATGATTTGGGCCACACAAAAACTGATCGTAGCGTAAGTCATTATCAATAAAGCGTTTCATCCATGAAACACCATATTTACCTAACAATCCACCATTAGCACCACCGCCATTTGCACAAGAGTGAGCGCCATTGTTAATTTCTAAGAGTGCCTTATCTGTGCTGCTAGGGATGCTGTTATAAAATGACGATGCATGGCGATTAACCGGTGCTACCGTATCATTCTCGCAAGCAATGATGAGCGTAGGCGTCTCGAGTTGATCGAAGCTGTTACGACCTTGATGCCAAGGTGCTAATGGAATTACTGCGCTTAGGCGGTCGCCAGAAGCGAGCCTAAGTGCACCACCCCCTCCCATTGACCAGCCCATTGCACCCACTCGAGTACTATCGACCATCCCCGAAATTGGGCTGTTGCCAGAGTTGCTTTGGCTAATTACATAATCCAAAGCACTGCTTAGTTGTGTTTCACGACTGTTAGGTTGGTCAAATACAGAATTTGTTGCGATGGTGATTATTACAAAACCATGAGAAGCAAATCTAGGGCCCCACCATTCAATGGAAGATTCACCCGCCAAAAATCCTGGAGCAATGGCAATTGCGCCCATTGTACCTGTGGTATTCATTGGATAGAAAATTGTACCTCCACCAAAACCATCTACTGATCTTGAAACTCCTTGATTAGCAACTGAGTAAGGGCCAGCTGATGCTTCTAAAGAAGATATCGTTGGGTCTGGACCTCTGGTGAAATCGCAGTCTTCTTGGCAGGGTGCCGGATTTGGATTAGGTATTGGCGTAGGACTCGGTGTCCAACTTAAGGCATTTATGGAAACGAGTAGTACACCTGTACCGAAAGAAAGTTTTTTTAGAATAGAGTTATTCACTAGTTCAACCTCATTAATAGTTTTTATAATTTTTAGGGCTGTCGACAATCCTAGCAACGATACTACGGTAGATAGAAAATGGTCGCTTTCACGAATTGGCACTATGGCGGACAAGTGTCACAAATTAATTTTTGCAGAAAATAGGATGGTTATTGCAGAAAGGTGAGCTATGACAGTGCGTCTGGATAGAGCTCTATTTAGATAGGTAAATTTAAAACCTCTATGGGATGGAATAACAATGAGTAAAAATTATTTATATTACTCTTCATTTATCTTTTAATCAGTGGCATTAATAATGCCAGAAGACAATATAAGGCCTAAATAAACATCAAATATTAACTATCTAGTTCATATTTCCTTTTCTTTTTAAATCACAAATAACAAACCGAATATTCGAAATTACTACCTGTAATATGGGCTGTAAGTATGTAAGTATTTGTTTTATAAGCTGTTGATTAAATTGTTTATTATGGTATCTTTGCCGCGCTTTTTAGACAATATAATAAACAACGGATATGTATCATGAAATTTAAATTAGCTGCACTGTGTTTACTAGCTTCCTCGGGTGCGATGGCTGAAGATAAAAAATTCATTGCTGGCTTAAACTACACAAAGAGTATTTCGGCAGAAGCGCAAGCAACTCTTGATATTGCTGATGATGAAATCACAGAAGATCTTGATATAGCTACTTTAGGTTTATACCTTGGTTATATTAATGAAAATAATAACCGATTTTTACTGTCATATTCATCTTCAACTATTGATTTCGACGAATCGAATGGAAGTGAAGACGTAACAGGTTTGGATTTTGATTGGCAGTTTGTATACGGTGAAGACCAAGTTCAGCCGTATTGGGGGATTGGATTTGGACTTCATACTATTGATGAGGCTTTAATCCTTACGGGTACCAATCTAGAAGGTGATTCGTTAAGTGGCTTATCTTTTCAGATGATGGCCGGTGTTAAGATTGCTGTTAATGAGCAGGTTGAATTAGACGTTTCTATTCAAAGAAAAGCTTACGCATGGCAGTCTATTGATATTGAAATTGGATCTTATTCCGAGACGATTAATACTATTTATGTTCAAAATGCACTGAGCTTTGGTGCTGGCTTTAAGTTTTAAATGTTGTAGACACCTTTAAATAACTTAAAGGTGTCTAACCTGCTACTCCCCGCTTATTTTATACCCCCAAGAAAATGTCGTGTTTGACAATAGCCGTGACTTATTCGAATATCACACTCAATATTTATGGCCCAATACTACTGGTTTTAGTTTGAGGCTGATAATAGGATTCATCTTTTAAGATAAAAGGATTAACATGATGGATACAATGGAATGGAAACCAAAAGGTTGGATTGCGATTGTTATCGGCATATTTCTACAGCCATTTACCTTCTTATATGTAAATAAAGTACGCCTTTTTTGGATATATTTTCTAATAGCTATAGTTCTAGGGGTTGCTGATTTCTATTTCAGCTCATTTATAACTATATCGCTCAGTATTATATGCCCCTTGCACGCTTATTTATCAATTAAACGATATGATGAAAGCTTAAAACGTAATTGGTACTCAAGATGGTGGGGCATACCGTCTATCTATCTCGCCATGCTGGCTCCTATATTTATAATGCGCTCATTTTTCTACGAGCCTTACAGTATTCCTGCATCCTCAATGTCTCCTAGTGTGAACTTGGGTGATCTCATAATTATTAAAAAGTGGGGATATAGAAGCTATGGTAGTTATGGGGTATCCATTCTAGATACCGAAGTTCAAGAGAAGGAGTTGATTAAGCGAGGGAATATTTATACTTTTTATCCACCAAATAATGATAAAGCGTTTATAAAACGCCTTATTGGTATGCCTGGAGATGATATAGAAATAAAACGGGGAATCATTAGTATTAATGGAGAAGTTCTTCAATCGAAAATTATTTCTCAACTGCCTGATGCAGATATATATGAAGAAACCCTAGGGGATAGTACTTACAATATTAAAATTACGCCTCAGCACCGATTATTAATCGATGTGAAATTGAACGTGCCTGAGGATGAATACTTTTTCTTAGGTGATAACAGGGATCGCTCATCGGATAGCCGGATATGGGGAACGGTGCCTAGTCGTGATTTCATTGGAGAGCTGGTTTATATTTATTAGAATTTCGATGTTGCTAGTTCTCTAGTGGATAGGGCACAAACTTCTTATGCCGTAGTTCAATCCTGCGGCAGTGTTATTTTGTAAGTTATTGAGTGTTAAGTTGGTAGCTTCTGATTGGTAGTGAGTCTTGATCAAATTGACAAAAATTACTACGGGTTATACTGTTACTAAAAGAATTAATAGGGATGTTTAGAATGGGTGTGGGTAGATTTTTAATAGGGCCTCTTGAAAATATGGATTTACCTTCATATCGATGGTGGAACTCTAAGAGAAAAGAATACAATTTTAAGTTTATTTCATGTTTGCTCGCAGCACAGATATTGTTCTTTATTGCATATCTTACGTTAGATATATCAGATTCAGAAAGTATCCTATCTAGAATACTTAGTGCTTTATTGGTAGATATATTAATTATATTCATGATTAATCTGTTGTACTTTTTATGGCCGACATTAGAAATTTTATTTTTCAAGAAGATTAATAAGCTTTATAGGCGATACTGTTTCGCTGTACTTAACCTTTCAAATATATTTTTTGTTGTTTGTACATTGGTATTTGTTATTTATATAACTGGCCTAGCTTCAAGTTTGTATATAGCACTGTTCGATCAAGAGAGAATTACTTATAAAATTACTGCAAGGGATACTTTGAAGAGTGTAGATTATACAAAATCATTTGAGATCTATATTAATAGAGTTAGCGAACTTAAAACAGTAGGTTTTTCAAGTGTCGAGAGTTCGATTGACCAAGGCCATGCGACGATTAGCTTTATAGGATTAAGTCCAAATATAGAGTTATTAGCATATTATGCTAATAATAAAGGGTATCTTGAAGCCAAAATTATTGGGGAGTATGGAATTATTATAGACAGTTATGATATCCAAAACTCATCGCCAGGGTTTATTGGTAATAATCCAGTAGTTGATGTACTTATTTCTGAAACTGCTGGAGTTAAAATGCATAAAATAACGAGTTCAAATCTTGGTGGCCGAATTGAAATGAAACTTGATGGTGTCACTATTTTAAGAGGAACAATAAGTGAGCCTCTTGGTCGCTCCTTTAGGTTAGGCGGTAAGAGC
>Ga0105356_10006894_pt1 | contig 10533 bp, 9 predicted proteins | sample GOMGulsemesocosm_3_FD_83502 | JGI IMG/M metagenome (GOLD analysis project Ga0105356, IMG submission 83502) | Methane-oxidizing microbial communities from mesocosms in the Gulf of Mexico - GOM9D Gulf of Mexico | ecosystem: Environmental > Aquatic > Marine > Cold seeps | place: Gulf of Mexico...
AAACAGCACTTCCCATTCCGCCTTGAATACACCCGTTTTCAACAGTAATTACCTTCTTAAACTTTCCGAAAACTTCGTGCAGTAAAATCTCGTCCAATGGTTTTACAAAACGCATATCATAATGCGCTACATCAACCCCTTGTTTATTTAATACTTCAGATGCTTTAACAGCATAATTTCCAATATCTCCAATTGTTAAAATAGCAATATCATTCCCATTTTTAATTCTTCGACCTGTACCAATTTTCACCTTTTTAAAAGGTGTTTTCCAATCTACCATTGTTCCCGTTCCTCTAGGATAACGAATAGAAAATGGCCCATTATTTTCTGCTTGAGCAGTATACATCAGGTTTCTTAACTCCTCTTCATTCATCGGAGCAGAAACAATCATGTTAGGAATACACCTAAAGAATGCCAAATCATAAGCTCCATGATGTGTAGATCCATCAGCACCAACTAAACCACCTCTATCTAAACAAAATACTACTGGTAAGTTTTGTAAGGCAACATCATGAATTACCTGATCGTATGCACGTTGCATAAACGATGAATATATATTACAAAATGGAATCAATCCCTGAGTTGCCATACCAGCAGAAAAAGTAACAGCATGCTGTTCTGCAATACCCACATCAAATGCTCTATCTGGCATTGCTTTCATCATAATGTTTAATGAACAACCTGATGGCATTGCTGGAGTTACACCAACAATTTTTTCATTTTTTTCAGCTAATTCTACAATTGTATGACCAAATACATCTTGATATTTAGGTGGTTTTGGTTCATTTGGAGTAATCTTAACAATTTCCCCTGTATCTTTATTAAAAATTCCTGGAGCGTGCCATTTTGTTGTATTCCCATCTTCTGCAGGTTGATATCCTTTCCCTTTCTCCGTAATACAATGCAATATTTTAGGCCCTGGAATATCTTTTAAATCTTCTAATACTTTGGCTAAATAATTTACATCATGCCCATCAACAGGTCCAAAATATCTAAAATTAAGAGCCTCAAATAAATTACTTTGATTCAATAAAGTAGATTTTATACCCTGTTCAATCTTTTGAGCAATAGCTTGAGCATTTGGCCCAAATTTACTCACTTTACCCAACAAATGCCAAACCTCATCCTTCACTTTATTGTAAGTATGTGAAGTTGTAATGTCAGTTAAATAATCTTTAAGCGCTCCAACATTTGGATCAATTGCCATACAATTGTCATTCAAGACAATCAATAAATTTGCATCTTCAACACCTCCGTGATTCATTCCCTCGAAAGCCAAACCAGCCGTCATAGAACCATCACCAATAATTGCAACATGTTGTCTTTCTTCTTTTTTATATTTTGAAGCTACTGCCATTCCGAGAGCAGCAGAAATAGATGTAGATGAGTGACCTACAGCAAAAGCATCGTATTCACTTTCTGATGGTTTTGGAAAACCACTAATTCCTTTGTAAATTCTATTGGTATGAAATTGCTCTCTCCGACCTGTTAATATTTTATGCCCGTATGCTTGATGGCCAACATCCCAAACCAATTTATCATCTGGTGTATTAAAAACATAATGCAAAGCAACTGTTAACTCAACCACCCCTAAACTTGCGCCAAAGTGCCCTCCTTTTTGAGAAACTACATCAACAATAAAGTCTCTTAATTCTTCGCATAATTGCGGCAACTCATCTTCAGAGATTTTATCCCTTAGATCTTTAGGTATTGCTATCTTATTTAAAAGATCTCCAACTTTATAGTTACTCATACAAATAGTAAATTATTTAGCAAATATACTCAATTCTTAATGTATACTTAACCAGTAAAACAAGTTCTTATTACATTTTCGCTTTCAAAAAACACTGTATTAAGATTTATTAACAAAAACAAGTTAAACCTTTTAAACTTCTAGCTCTCTAAAGAGCATACTAACCTATAAAACTTTAATTATGAGAGCATTAAAATTATCAATTACCATTGCTACTGTAGCCCTTACTTCAGGAATCTGTCAGGCTCAACCTGGAGCTAAACATCCTAGAAAACACATTAAAGGGATACATCACCGGGGTAATGAACATCTCCGAAAAAAAGACAAAGGAGCAATAATGGCAAAAGAATTAGGGCTAAGTCCAAAACAAACGGTGCAACTAAAAGCAATTCTTAAAAAACAGAGAACGGAGAACAAAGTTATTCATGAAAAAATGGTTTCACTCAGAAACCAGATTAGTACACTTAAAGAGAGAAATGAAGCATTAAATGAGCTTAACTCAAGAGAGATAGAAGCATTGTTAACTCCAGAACAATTAATACAATTTGAGGCGTTAAAGAAATACCAAAAAGAAAACTGAAAAGAGAGGAATAATAAATAAGCATTAAAAGCCATAAAAAAAGGCTCCAAATTGGAGCCTTTTTTTATACTTAGTTAGATTATTTTTTCATCTTTATCACTGAATTTAAAAGCTATTCGTAAAGGGTAATCATCAGTTTCTCTTGAATTACTTTATCATCAAAACCAACAGCTTGTATTGACAATGAATAAATCCCTGGCTTTAGTTTTCTTCCATAAAAATCATTACCATTCCAACCTTCGCCTATTGAATTCCATTCGAAAAGGACTTTCCCACTAATCGCATGCATCACTTTAGCATTAAATGTTTTGATATTTCGTGCATTAGTTAATTTAAAAACATCATTAACACCATCTCCATTTGGTGTAAATGCCTCTGGAATAAATCCTAAAGAAGGTTTCATAGGATTTTCGACTTCAATATATTGAAGAACTACCTTTGACCTTCCTTCTTTACCATATGTAGTTAAGGTAACTAGATATTTTCCAGCGTTCTCAAAAGTATGGAATACACTTTCGCCAACCTCATTCTCTGATCCATCTCCAAAATTCCAAGAATAATCTATCCCCCCTACTCCTTCCGAATCAAAGCTAACATCTAAGGGTGCCTCTCCTTTTACAATACTTGGATGAATGATTGCTTCTAAAACTTCTTTTTCTGGAGAGACAATATTACTTTGAGTACTCTTAATAACTGGTTTAATTTCTAGCTCTTTGGCAGTTTCTATAACAGTTGTTTTTTCAAAACTTCTCTCACTAGTCGCATCCCCCTCTAAATCAGAAGATTCAACACCTACAACTTTTGAATTTACAACTTCATCAGGCTTATTCTTTACATTGCCTTTTAATGAAACAGCACTCTCCAATATCTCTTCTGTATAGTTTATTTCAGCTATTTCTTTAGGCTCAACTAACAAAGGAACTGATTCGTGCAAGCTTAAAGCTTTAGTATCATTTGAAGTAATATCTGAGACAATATCTTCAACCTTCTCATCACTAGTCTTGGAATCATCAGTTAAAAAATATACTCCAGTTGTGATTGTACTAATTGCTAACACTCCAGCTACTAATTTCAAGGCCAATGATTTCCCAACAACAAAAGTTGAAGATGGATTTGGCTGAGCTGAACCACCAACCGCAGGAGCAATTGACGCTTGTATATTATTCCAAACACTTGGATCAACATCTGCTTCAAATCCTTCAAACATTTGTTTGAACGTTTCGTCTATATTTTCTAATCCTTTTTTCACTTTATATTTACTTCTTCTTTTAATCTTTTCTGTAAGTACACTCTAGCTCTCGAAAATTGTGATTTAGATGTACTTACCGATATGTTTAACTTTTCAGCAATTTCTTTATGCGAAAACCCTTCAATTACATACAGGTTAAATACTGTTCTAAACCCTGTTGGCATTTTTTGGATTACACTAAGTAAATCTTCTGCCGACAGTGCCTCTAGTACATTTTCATCATAATTATGTAATTGATAATCTACCTTATCTAATTCAATGTTATTCATGAATTTTTTATTCTTCCTAATATTATCTAAAGCAGTATTTACAATAATTTTTCTAATCCAACCTTCCAAAGAGCCTTGGTGTTTATACATCTCTAACTTTTCAAAGACTTTAATAAACCCAATTTGTAATATATCCTGCGCTTCTTCCGAATCTTTAGTATACCTTAAACATACACCCATCATCCTTTTAGAATAGAACTCAAAAAGCTGTTTTTGAGCCAGGGTATCCATTTCAAGACACTTGTTGACTAATTGCTCTTCGTTCATTCTCATTATTCTCGGTTAAGATGCTATTTAAATCTAAAAGGTTGCATCGTTCTTAAAATAAAAAGTTTTAAATTAAAACCTCCCTATTTAAGCTTATCATTTTATATAATTCCAAGTTGAATAGAATTTTCAAAAAATATCTTAAAAACGTTTAAATAAAACCTGTTTAGCCTGAATATCAATATTTTTAATAAAAGATTCAAAAATTTGTAAATCCTTATTGGTATAAAAAACTTTTGCTCCTATGCATGAATAATTACTAGATATATTTTCTGAATTTAACATTACTTGAATCTGTTTAGCAACAGCTTTTCCTGAATCAATCACTACAATATTATCCGGAATAATGTCTTTTATTAAAGGGGTTAAAAACGGGTAGTGTGTGCATCCCAAAACAATATAATCAACTCCAGCATCTATCATTGGAAGCAGATACTTAACTAGCAATGGTGCAGTCATCTCTATATTTCCCGCTTCAATTAGTCGTACTAGATTGTCACCTTTTATCTCGATTAAATCTAAACTATTTCTAAACTGTTCAGATGTTGACAAAAACAATTCACTTTTAAGTGTTCCTTCTGTAGCTAACACTCCAACTGTACCGGTTTTTGTTTGCAAAGCAGCAGGTTTAATTGCAGGTTCAACCCCTATAAATGGGACGTTAAAGCGCTCCCTTAAAATTGAAATCGCATTTGTAGTAGCAGTATTACATGCGACCACTATAAGCTTACAATTTAACGCTAATAATAGCTCCGTATTTTTTATACTTAATTGAAGTATTTCCTCGGCACTTTTTTCACCATAAGGAGCATTAGCACTGTCTGCTAAATAAATAATTGACTCATTTGGAAGTAACTCAATTATTTCTTTACAAATAGACAAACCTCCCAAACCAGAATCAAATATCCCGATTGGTGATTTAGAAATATGGTCGGTTAAATTTTTCACAATAAAAAAGCTCTTAAGTTATATCTTAAGAGCTTTAAAATTAAATTATTATATTTTAAATAATTCCTAATTTTGTTTTAACTTTTGGTAAGATATCATCTCCTTCAATCGAGTATAGCACTACACCAACACTAGAATCAAGAATATAAGTATATCCATTCTCTTTAGCTACATCATCAATTGCTGTCTTAGCTTTATCAATAATTGGCTGTAACAATGTTTGCTCTTTCTTCTGCAAATCTGCTTCAGCTGTTTGTTGAAATTCACTAATTCTTTTTTCCAAATCAGTAATTTCTTTAATCTTAGTATCTTTAATAATATCAGTCATCACATCTTGCTTCGCCTGAAAATCTCCTACTTTAGTTTCGTATTCTTTTCTCATTGCATCCAATGTTACTTTTAATTGACCAGCATATTCCTCAAGATCTTTTTGAACTGCTGTTCTTTCTGGCATTGCAGATAGTAAATCGTTAGAATTGATATGACCTATTTTTGCTGTTTTCTGAGCTGTTACTGTAGTTGATAATGCAACTACAAACATTAATATTGCAATTTTAAATACTCTCATCTTTTTCTTTTAAATTAGTTTTCAAATATATATTATTCTTTCGTCTCACCTGGTTTATAACCCATTTTTTTTAGTACATCATCACTAATATTATATTTAGGATTAGTATACAGCATTGTTAATGCACTTGCTTTATCAAATACAATACCGAGTTTCTTATAATTAGCAATGGCACTAATAGCCTTATAAACATCATCTTGGAGTGGTTTTACTAACTCTTTCCTTTTTTGAAATAGCTCTCCATTAACTCCGAATTTTTGTTTTTGATATTCTTTTGCAGCCTTCTCTTTTTTAACAATATCATCTTCTCTCTTCAACTTCATATCCTCTGTTAACAGTATTTGCTCCGCTTGATAGTTTTTATACATTTTATCAATCTCAGAGTATCTTCGTTCTAATTGTTTTTGCCATTCAACAGAAAGCTTATCCAATTCATCTTGAGCATCTTTATAGTCTGGAATATTTTCTAATATATACTCTGAATCCACATACCCAAAATTTTGGCTATTTCCGAAAACTGTTGTTGCTACAAAAATTAATAGTAATGTTATCTTTTTTAAACTTTTCATAATAATTTCTCCTTACTTTAATTGCTGAGTAATATGTATAGTTATTTAAACATGGTTACCATCCGTTTATATTTCCACCAATACTAAAGTGTATCTCTGTTCGATTATTAGGATCTGATACTCCAGGAATATCATCCAATCGATACCCCCAATCTAATCCTAGCAACCCAAACATTGGCATAAATATTCTAACTCCTACACCTGCAGACTTATAAACTTCAAATGGATTAAAATCATTAAATGCTGTCCATGAGTTACCTGCCTCTCCAAATACCAAGCCATAAATTGTTGCACTAGGGTTTAAAGACAATGGATACCTTAATTCGGCTGTATATTTGGTAATTATAGATGCTCCTGAAGAAGATGATAAATCACCTGAGCCAAAGCCCCTTAGTGCAATAATTTCACTTGCTATGTTTTGATTAAACCCTGAAAGTCCATCACCACCTAAATAAAATCTTTCGAAAGGAGAAGTTCCTAGCGTGCTATTGAATGACCCTAAATAACCAAAGCCAGCTTTCGTATTCAATACTAACGCATGCTTATTATGTGTTAATTTAGAAAACCAAGACGTCTGAAATTTCCATTTATGATACTCAACATGTAAATTTTTATCTTGAACTGACAATTCCTCTATGTCTTTTCCTTTAAATCGGACCCATGAATAAGGTAATGTATGCTGTAGAGTAAATGTTGTAGTCGATCCAGTAGTTGGATATATTGGACTAGGTCCTGCTGAATTCCTTGAAAGCACATGTTTAAAACTTAAATTGTTAGCGAATCCATCAGAAAACCCTGACAACAATTGATAATTTTCTAAAACATAGTATCTATAAGAAACTTCATTGTATAACGTAAAGAAATCATCTGGAAATTTCAACCTTCTCCCTAAACCAAGAGACACCCCATAAGATTTAAAGGTTTGACTTATATCTCCATTAGAAGCATGTAACCTAGTATGATTTAAACTAACACTTAATGAATTAGGTTTTCTACCTCCTAGCCAAGGCTCTGTAAATGACATACTATATGATTGAAAACCACCACCAGTTGATTGTGCTCTCAAACTTAAACGTTGACCATCTCCAGCAGGTAAAGGTCTCCAAGCTCCTTTTTTAAATACATTCCGTGCAGAAAAATTATTAAAAGATACACCTAATGATCCCACGACTCTTCCAGCACCAAAACCACCAGACAGTTCAATTTGATCAGATGGTTTTTCCTCAACAACATATTCAATATCAACAGTTCCATCTTCTTGATTAGGTGTTGGGTTAACACCCATTGTTTCAGGATTAAAATATCCCAACTGCATTAACTCTCTTTGAGTTCTAATAATATCTGAACGACTAAAAAGCTCTCCTGGTAGGGTCTTTATTTCCCTTCTAATAACATGGTCATTTGTTTTATCATTTCCAACAATAGTAACTCTATTTACTCTTGCCTGCTTACCTTCATACATTCTAATTTCAAAATCTATAGAATCATTCTCAATTTTAACTTCAACAGGGTTTACTTGAAAAAATAAATATCCATCATCTAAATATAAAGAACTTACATCTCTTCCCTTCTGATTCATAAATAATCTAGAATCTAATGTAGTCTTGTTGTAAACTTCTCCTTTTCTAATATCTAAAATACGATTCAGTACTTTCGTAGAGTGAACAGTATTACCTATCCATTTAATATCTCTAAAATAATATTGATTACCTTCCTCTATGGTTATATCGATATTTAATCTATTATTACTGATACGATAAGTGGTATCTGATGTAATATTTGCATCTCTGTATCCTTTCTCATTATATTTCTCGATGATTGCAGGCTTATCTTTTTGAAAATTATTTGGAATATATTTTGATGAAGAAAAAATATTGTACGCTCTTGCTCTTTTCGTTTCACTCAATGCACGTCTTAACTTGCCAGATTCCATTGAATTGTTTCCAATAAAATTAATGTCCTTTATTTTAACTCTTGGTCCTTTTTTTATATCAATTGTTAAAATTACATTGTTAACAACTGTCGTATCAGCATTTTGAGTAACATTTACTTCAGCATCCAAATAGCCCTTTAATACAAAGTTATTTCTAACTTTATTCTTCGTATTTATTAAAAGGTTTTCAGTAACAACTTTCCCTCTAACTAATTCAATTTCTTCTCTTAAATCTTTTTGCTTCCCCTTTCTAATACCAGTAAATCTAAACTTAGACATCCGAGGTAATTCTTCTATATTGATATCTAAGAAAATTTTATCTCCCTCTATTTTAGTCGCTAATAATGTTATGTTCCCAAATAATTTTTGATCCCAAAGATTTTTTATTGCTTTAGTAATTTTATCACCTGGAACCTTTATTCTTTCACCGACTGATAATCCGGAAAGAACCCTTATTGTCGATGGATTAAAATAGTTTGTTCCTGAAATTGTTATTCCACCAATTTCGTATTCCTTAGGGGTAGAATAATTTATATCATCCAGTCCTGAATTAATCGAAAATTGCGCATGTGAAAACAATGGCAATAAAAATGTTACTATTACAATAGATATATATTTCTTCATTAATTCTTTATTTGTTCACTAGTTAGTCCGAATCTTCTCTCTCTTTTTTGATAATCTACAATTGCTTCAAACAAATCTTCCTTTGTAAAATCTGGCCAAAACTTATTCGTAAAATATAATTCTGAATAAGCAATTTGCCATAATAAAAAATTGCTTAGTCTATATTCCCCACTAGTTCTGATTAACAACTCTGGACTCGGCATTGTAGCGGTATCTAGATAGTCATTTATCAAATCACTATTTATAGCATCAATTTCAATGTTTTTATTCGATACTTCAGTCGCAATACTTTTTACCGCTCTTACAATTTCAGATTTAGAGCTATAACTCAATGCTAAGACTAAATTTAGGCCCGTATTATTTTTAGTTTTCTCCTTCGCCTTTTCAAGCTCTCGCTCACAATTACCTGGCAAACTTTTTAAATCACCTATAGTAAGCAACCTCACATTGTTTTTATTCAAAGTAGAGACCTCTTTACTAATCGTAACGACTAATAACTGCATTAAAGCAGCAACTTCCACTTTCGGTCTATTCCAATTCTCTGTACTAAAAGCATACAATGTCAGGTATTTAACCCCGACTTCACCAGCCGCTTCAACTACATTTCTAACTGATAACACTCCCTTCTTATGCCCGAAAATTCTAGGCTTATTATGAGCTTTAGCCCATCTACCATTACCATCCATGATAATCGCAATATGACTGGGCACATCTGCTGTATTTATTTGTGATTTGAAATTCATTTTTTTTAAGTCGGGCAAAGATAGTATAAATACTAAAAGCCAGGCATATTACACCTGTCCTTATGTGTTAAAATTTTATAATTTAAAGTTAATCCTATAATTGAGTACCAATCATTATTCTGCGAATTACTTAATTGATAGCCATCGACATAGCTTTCGGAAAGACCATCAATCTTATCTGAGAACGTTTTTCTCATTCCCCATTCAATTCCTAAACCCCAATTTTCAGAAAAATTAAACTTAAGACCTATACCAAATGGAATCGAAATGGAAATTAAGTTACTCTCCAAATCATCCAGATTTCTACCTCTTACATCTGAACCAACTCTAAAAGCAGCTAAGCCAATAAAAACGAATGGAGAGAAGTTTGAGGTAGCTCTATTGTTAATCTGATATGGAATGAAATTAAATTCAAGCAAACCATATGCTTCCCAGAGATCCGCAGAAAATGACAAATCGCGATAGTCAGCCAAATCTGTTGATCGAATATTATCTGCAGCGGCTAATTTCGCGTAATTAAGCCCATACCTTAAAGCATATCTTTTATTAATATTTTTACGATAAAACAATCCGACAGAGGGTTTCGGTCTATTCACAACAGGAATAGACGGATTAATTTCTCCGAGATAATATGACATCCCTCCAGTAAGTCCTAAATCAACATTTTGACTTACAGCAGAAAAGTTTAACACGAAGAAAATTAAGTATAGTATGTAATTAAACCTCATTTTCATAATTATGAAATATAAACGAAGTTTTTCGAAATAAATTTTACTTGGAAAGATTTTTCCTGAACAGTTATTAAAACTTTGGAAGATTCCTTCTTCTTCTTGCAGGTTTATAATTAATAGATATTATACCCATCATATAAGCATCATTATTATTTTTATTACCTCTTTGCTGCGCTTCACCATAACCGCCATTTATATATCCTCCAGATGGATCTGAAAAGAATAGTTGATCACCTTCGTAACCAGCACCAACAGTCCCTTCTCCGTCAGAATCATAGTAAACATCACTTACGTCATCT
>Ga0105356_10006895_pt1 | contig 10533 bp, 6 predicted proteins | sample GOMGulsemesocosm_3_FD_83502 | JGI IMG/M metagenome (GOLD analysis project Ga0105356, IMG submission 83502) | Methane-oxidizing microbial communities from mesocosms in the Gulf of Mexico - GOM9D Gulf of Mexico | ecosystem: Environmental > Aquatic > Marine > Cold seeps | place: Gulf of Mexico...
CAAAACTTACTTTATTAAGTACAGTTTTAGTGTACTCAAACATTGCTCTTGCCATAAATATTCCTTAGGTATTGTTAGTTAAATTTAAAAGTAAAAATTATCTATAGGCAAATTCGTTTTAGTTTTATCAGTTTAAATTTAAGAAAAAAATCAATCGGATTGAACTTTAGGCAAAACTTTAACACTAAAAACATGTATAATTCTATTCTAAAGCGGACTTAAAAAAACACTATTTAGAATCTATTATCCCCATCCAATAAATCTCCAATACCACCTAATAGACTACCTTCTCCTTTATCCTTTCCTCCTCCTCTGGGTGCACTTGCCAATACACGACTCGCTAATCTACTGAATGGTAAGGATTGGATATAAACAGTACCAGGTCCCTGTAATTTCGCAAAAAACAATCCTTCACCTCCAAAAATAGTATTCTTAATACCTCCAACAAACTCGATATCGTAATCTATATCTTGTGTAAATCCAACAATACAACCTGTATCTACTCTTAGGGTTTCTCCACGTTGCAGTTCGCGTTTCGCCATAGTCCCTCCCGCATGCACAAATGCCATACCATCGCCTTCTAGCTTTTGCATAATAAATCCTTCGCCTCCAAATAATCCTCTTCCCAATCGTTTACTAAATTCTATACCAACACTAACACCTTTTGCAGCGCATAAAAACGCATCTTTCTGACAGATAAACTTCCCTCTGAATTCGGTTAAATCTATAGGTACTATTTTCCCAGGGTATGGGGATGCAAACGACACTTTACGTTTACCTGAGAGGATATTATAAAAAGCGGTCATAAACAAGCTCTCACCAGTCAGTATGCGCTTACCAGCACCCAAAATTGAGCCTAAAAAACCTTCGGTTTTCTTTGAGCCATCACCAAAAATGGTCTCCATTTTAATGCCATCATCCATCATCATAAAGCTTCCCGCTTCAGCAATAACGCCTTCTTGGGGGTCCAATTCAATTTCTACAAATTGCATTTCTTCCCCATAAATTTTATAATCAATTTCGTGTGCTGTCATAATTTTATTGTTTTTTGATTTGATTATAAGTTGACCTGACTTCAATTTTGTTACAACAACATTGAAAATTTCCTTCTCAAAATTCCATGTTTTGATTCTAACAACTATTCTATTCGTATAATCTTAAAGCATTAACTTTTCAACTTCAAGCTCCACTCAAAATTAAAACGAGAAACTTCAACGCCTTCAGCATTGGTTCCTATAGCATGTAATATTACAGTCTGTCCCTCTTTTGTAGAAATTGCCTTGGAAATAGCCTGATCAATACGCTCACCTTCCGTACAAACAAAAGTAATCTTGCCTGTAGCTTTTTTAGAAAAGCTCGCATTATTAGTTGAGACCAACATCGAAATTCTCTCTCCGCTCGCTCTTATTTTCATCATGACCAGGGCACCTGTAGTTAATTCGGCTGCCATACCTTGAACTGCCCAAAACATAGATTTAAATGGGTTTTGATTGATCCACTTATGTCTTACAGTGACCATACACTTGCTATTGTCAATAGATCTTGCACGCACACCACAAAAATAGGCCGATGGTAATTTAAACATTAAGAACATATTGAGTTTACGGGGACTGAGCTTCATCTTGTATATATTTTTTATAATCGCGAAATTCAAATGTACACTTTTTTAAATCCAAATGTACACGCGTTCATTTTTTTAAATACCATCAAAAAGAAGTTTAAATAGCTAGGTCACAATTTCTTCATTCTCCAAATCTTTTTAAACAAATTATATATTTTTATTCTAATACCAAAGAAGTAAACACAGCATTTAAAATCCATCAATGGTAGCAAAGGCATCACAATATGGGTCTAAATATTTATCAAAAAAAAATGCTTGTTTTGCTATGGAAGGGAAATCTATAGTAAACGATATTTTATCAATATTTATAATGCACCGATTATCTCAAAAACAGCAGCGTAATTATTTGGTCTGTTAGCAGGCACATCTAACCTAAGTTCAGTCCCTGTTTGCTCGAAATTAATATCTGCCTTACTTCCAATCAACCGAATAGCCGTAATTTCCTTAGTGGCATACGCTGAATTTAATCCTAATGTAGGCAGTTCAATCATGCCATCTGAAGGATTCAAAACAAAAACATATAAAACATCCTCTTTAGTTGTAAATCTTACCTCTTCGGACCCATAGGCCAGACTTTCTATGGTTCTATTATTATAATGCTCTTCTTTTTCTTTTTTACTTCTTGCTTCAAGTGCTTCTAAATCGGCATTATCAATATTTTTATACGCTGGTTTTTTTAACGATGAATACAAGTTATCTCCATAAACTTTCCATGGTTTGCTTGCGTAAATAGCCTCACCATTAAGGGTTACCCACGCTCCTATATCATCAAGAATTACTTTATGGTCTGGTGGAATAGTACCATCTGGCAAAAGCTCTACATTCAATAACAGATTACCATTTTTGCTATTCATATCAATTAGAATTTCAATGACTGTTCTTGCGTTATGTCTTGATGTTTTATCTTTTTTGTAAAACCAATCCGTAAAGGTTGTTGTTCCTTGCCAGGGGCGGGAAAGTATATCGTTTGCTACACCCCGTTCAATATCTTTAAGTACTGCTGGCTCATTTGCTATTTTACCAGCCACAACAGCCTTAATTGTTCCATGCTTTTTCAAACTATGATTATAAAATGCTTTGGATACTGCTTTCCCATGTTCATCATAAGGAAATCCATAACCGTCAAACCAAAGCATATCCACATCATATTTAATTACTAATTCTTTATGACGAAGGACCCAGTTGTCTTTCATGGCCTCTATCCATTCAGGGGTTCTTTTATGAGGAGCTAATCCATAAAGGTCGGCAGGGTCTAATCCTTCCCACCACTTACCATTGCCATCCGTTTTTGTCAGGTGACCATCGTAAGGCACACTCTTTAATGGACCTGTTGTATCTGCTCCAAAGGCAGTGCGCCACCAATCTAAAAAGCGATCATCGTGAGAACTCACTCCAAATGGGATCTTGTATTTATCTGCCGACTTTTTGAATTCCCCAATAATATCCCGTTTTGGACCAACATTTACCGAGTTCCAAGGCTGATGTGTAGAGTTAAAATTATCAAAATGGTCATGATGGTTGGCCAGTGCCATAACATATTTTGCTCCAAGATTTTCGGTAAAGTATTTCAGAAGGTTGTCGGTATCTAATTGTTCGGCTTTCCATTGATGGATCACATCTTTAAATCCTTTTTCAGATGGATGACCATAAGTTTTATTATGGTAGGCATATGCATTTTTTCCAAATTGTTGACTCCCTACATCTTGTTGATACATGTGCCGAGCATACCAGCCACCACCGTATTCAGGAACTGATTGAGCCCCCCAATGTACCCAAATTCCAAATCGAGCTTCAGTGAACCATTCAGGGAATACATACTGGGCACTCAATGCTTGCCAGGATAATTCTTTCTCTTGTGCATTAGAACTAATGCATATCAATGCAATTATCAACGACAGCAATACATTCTTATTGCTATGGGATTTGTGATGCTTCATAAAATATCTCGTTTCATAGGTTTATTTTCGATAAGATCATTTATCAATTTATTTTTTTTTGAACTTAGGGAAACCCCAATTTTCCACTATATATTTAGCTGAATCTCCTTCTTTAAAAGAATGTTCAATAAGTTTTACTCTCATGGAATCGATTTTCTCCTGCATTGCCATTTTATTTGCATAATTATTTGTTTCCCAACGACTCTCTTTCAAGTTAAAAAGCTGTACTGTTTCCTTGCCTTCATACATACTCAATGTCAATTTCCACTTTTTATCTCTTATGCTACGCTGAAACCACCTCGGTTCTTTTTTGTCTTGTCTCCAGGTAGTATATGTAAAAAATATAGTCTCTCTTCCTTTTTTAGTAGTGTCTATAATTAATGGCAGCATACTTTCTGTTTCAACAGTTTCCGGAATTTCCATTTCGACCATTTCACATATGGTAGGAAATATATCGTGCAGATATACCAAGGCCTCCCGTTTTTCATTTTCAGGAATACCAGGGCCAGAAAAAATCAGTGGTACCCCTATAGAGTGTTCATAGAGGTCTTGTTTTCCCATAAGACCATGTTGTCCAACAGCAAGGCCGTTGTCTCCGCTAAATACAATAATAGTGTTTTCCATTTTCCCACTGGCTTTAAGTGCGTCCAGGATGCGTCCGATATGATGATCGGTGGCGCTAATCATTGCATGATAATCGGCGATATGCTGTTTTACCTTCTGTGGTTTTCTCGGATAGGCCTCGAGCATTTCATCGCGAATTTGCATTTCTCCTTTTGGAAACGGATGGTTTTCCATGAAATTCGGTGGCAGCTCTACATTTTTCGCCGGATATTGTCGATGGTATTCATCCGGAGCTGTTCGTGGATCATGCGGTGCCGTAAAAGGCACATACATCATAAATGGTCTTTGTAAGGTATCGCTATGTTGTAAAAACGCTATCGCTGCATCGGCAAATAACTCACTGGAATAGGTTTCCTTTTTAGAATATGACTTGGACCATCCGGTTTTCGCGTTGTAATCTCTAACACCAATGCCAAAATGTGTAGCCATTCCTCCAGAAAAAACAGCCTTTCCTGCTTCAAAACCATTTTGAACCATTAAATCTCCATTATGATGTTTCCCGGTAGTAAAGTTCATATATCCATGTTGCCTAAGGAGCTCAGGAAAAGTGATGTCCTGATAATTCCCTCTATTCTGCTTAGATACAGACCACATCGCTGTAATAGATTCAGGTAATTTCCAAAAGCTTTTACCTGTCATTAGCATCGCTCTACTAGGACTGCACACTGCGCCGTGATGTGCACCCAGTATATAGGCGTTTTCAAAACTTGTACCGGCTGCTGCCAATTTATCAATGTTTGGAGTAGCCACATTTTCAAGGCTAGTATTCCCTAAAGCACTAAAGCGATGGTCATCGGTAAGGAGAAAAAGAATATTGGGCCTTTCATTTTTTTTAATTGATTTTTTTTCAATATTAGAACAAGAAAATAATATTCCAATTAACAATCCCACAAGCATCTTGAATACGTTTTTTTTCATCTATTTAGCTTTTTATTATAAAGTATAATGCTACTGTTATCTCAAAATGAATATCATTTTATATTATTTTAATTGGCCTTGTTTATAGATAATTACAGCCACTGATTTAGCAGGGATAGCAGCAGAAGCAACCGTTTCTCCTTGCTCTACACAAGTGTATTTTTTTTCTTTATCTGACTTATTTTGAACGAACAGGTATACTTCCCCATTTTTCTTCACGGAAATTAATGTTTCATTAGCGAAAGATGCAATTCTTTTAGCTCCAGGTTGCATATATTTACTGAGTAAAGCAATTACTGAATAATCAGGATTATAAGTAACGACCTGATTTTCCCTGTCAATATTAATTAAGCTATTCTGTTTCCAGCCCCATCCACTATATCCTGATTCATTGAGAATCATATTCCAATAACAATAGTTTGGCATGCCATTATTTATATAAGAAGCTACTTCTCCTAATCTTTTAAAAGCCTGTTCAACAGTATTTTTACCATTATAACAATTTCCTTCGGTATGCATCGTTGGCTTGTCTTTTACCAAAAAATTCATATCATTTATATAAGCGCCTTTGGTATATTGTATACCTATACCATCTACAGCATTCAGGTACGCTTTATTCCCTGCAAATTCTAAAGCATCTAAAACTCCAGCCGTACGAAATGTACCCGCCCAGATTTCTGTCTTTAAATTATTTTTTTTGAATTGAGGACGTATATAATCTGCTGCTAATTTATACATCTGTTTTGGAGGCATTACACAAGAGGGATATTTCGTATGAATATCAGTTTCGTTTTGAATCAATAATTTATCAACAGTTATACCCTCTTTTGCATAGGCCTTCACATATTCGGTAAAATAAAGTGCGTAGGCTTCATAAATTTTTGGTTCCTCTTTTAATTTATTTTGATCGGGGTTTTTATCACCCTGATCCATGAGCCCGGAATACTTCATCCAACCCGGAGGGCTCCATGGAGAAGCAAATAAGGTCATGTTTGGATTGTACTTTTGGGCCATTTTTATATAGGGTATCACACTGTTTTTTTCTCTTTTAATTGAAAAGTGTTTCATCTGATAATCATCAGCAACTTCAGAATAACTATAGGCGTTTACTCCAAAATCGCTGGAACCAATTGCGGTTCTGCAAAAAGAAAATTGAGCCCCGTCTGTACTGAAAAGGTTAGCCATAACATTTTCTCGACTGCCCTTCGATATTGACATCAGTGCAAGCCCCCCAATTTCATTGAAAGCGCCTCCAATCCCTGTGATTTCCTGAAACTCCACATCAGGATAAATGACTAGCTTTTTACCATAATCAAGCGCGCTATCTTGTGCATATTCCTTAATTGGAAGCTCAGAGATTTCTTTATCTTTTATCAACTCAACATAGAAAACTTTTGTTTGTGCATTTACAGTTAAACCCATAAATAAGGCGCATAATACACTTAAAGTTATACTTCTCATTATTTATTATTTATTTTAAAAATCTTTTTTTTCTTTTGTAAATGCTACCCTAATATGACTCAAATAACTAATCAACCCCTATTAAGATTTCCACAGTTTCCCCTGTAAAATTTGTAGATTCCGAGGGCTGTCCTCCTCCTACTGAAATGATATATTTTCCCGCTGCTGTATATTTCTCTCCTCGGTCAGAATAGCCTCCTAAATCCATAGGATCTAATACAATACTAACTTGTTTTTTTTCACCCGCCTTTAGATGGATCCTTATAAATTCCTTTAGTGTTCGTATCGCTTTCTCTTGATTACTTCCTGGCTGAGAAACATATAATTGCACCACTTCATCTCCGGACATTTCACCAGTGTTCTCCACCTCAACCTGGACTGTAAAAGAGTGTTCTCTTGTAATTTTTTCAGGAACATTCAATTTAGAATACTCAAAAGTTGTATAACTAAGTCCAAATCCAAAGGCGTACTGTGGTTCCCCTTTAAAGTATCTATAAGTACGGTTTTCCATATTGTAATCTGAAAAATCAGGCAAGTCGGCATCATTTTTATAAAATGTAATTGGTAGTCTCCCCGAAGGGTTATAATCTCCAAACAGCACATCTGCAATGGCAGTTCCTGCCGACTGACCACCATACCAAGCCTGAATAATGGCATCAACGTTTTCAGCCTCCCATTCCATACCCATAGCACTCCCGCTCATATTTATATATACTATTGGTTTTCCTTTCAATTTTAAAGCTTTCATCATATCTGTCTGTATTTTAGGTAATGCTATGGAGGTGCGATCTCCTTTATAAAACCCTGGTACTCCTCCAGCTTCCCCTTCTTCTCCTTCCAAGGATGGACTAATACCACCAACAAATACAATCACATCTGCGTTTTTAACTTTCTGACTCACCGAAATCATGTTTTTTCCTTCCAAAGGGTTGATATAATCTACACCTTTATCATAAATCACATTAACATTATCCCCCAGCTTTTGTTTTATCCCAGTTAGCGCAGTAATAATTTCACTAGGAATACCATTATAGTTTCCTAATAACATGTTTTTATTATCGGCATTTGGTCCTATTACAGCAATTGTTTTTACATTTTTTTTAAGCGGTAAAACCCCGTTATTTTTCAGCAAGACCATCGATTGATGTGCCATTTTTAGAGCATGCTCCCCATGTTCAGGGTCGTTTAAGATGGTGTATGGAATTTTGTTAAAAGAAACGCTTTCGGTTTCATCAAACATGCCCAGCCTCATTCTGGTCATAAAAAGACGTTTTACGGACTCATTTAATTTGTCTTCATCAATCAGACCATTTTTAACCGCTTCCCCCAGCGAATTATACGTCCAATGCTTATCCCAAAATTCACCACACTCAAGATCAGTACCCATTTCTACGGCATCCGCAGAAGCTTGAATTTCATCTCCTGAGGTTTTATGAGTTTTCCAAAAATCGGTGATTGCACCACAATCTGAAGTTACATAGCCAGTAAACCCCCATTTGTTTCTAAGGATATCCACCATTAGTTTTTCATCTCCACAACAAGGTGTTCCCTGATAACGATTATAAGCACACATAACCGACGACACTTTGGCTTCTACTACCAAATCTTGAAAAGCTGGTAAATAGGTATTCCACAAATCATATTCACTAACATCAACATCAAAGGTATGCCTCGTAGATTCAGGTCCGCTGTGTACTGCAAAGTGTTTAGCACAAGCCGATGTTTTCAGATAACGCGGATCATCTCCCTGAAGCCCTTGTACGATAGCCATCCCTAACTGACCTGTTAGAAAAGGATCCTCTCCATAGGTTTCCTGACCTCTTCCCCAACGAGGATCGCGAAAAATATTGATGTTCGGGGTCCAGAAAGTCAAGCCCTTGTATCTTTGATTATTTTCACCATCTCTCAGCGCCTGATTGTATATAGCCCGAGCTTCAGTAGCACAAATTTCACCCATATGTTCTACAGCCTGCCTGTCGAAACCTGCCGCTAATGCAATGGCTTGAGGGAATACAGTAACCGTATCCTTAGAACGAGCTACCCCGTGAAGGGTTTCATTCCACCAATTATAAGCAGGGATTCCTAAGCGTGGTATCGCTGGCGCAACATCTTTCATCTGGTTCACCTTCTCCTTCAAAGTCAACCTCGAAACAAGATCGTTGACACGTTTTTCAAAAGTTAAACTAGAATTTTTAAAAGGCAATTTTTCTTCCTGGGCATTTGAACAGCCAACCAACACAAATATGATTAGCACTCCTTTGGCCCTGACTAAAAACGCTTTACAATTTAAAAAAAACATATTTCCTATTTTTAATTCTATTATTATAAATTTTATATTAATTCTTTCTACTACGAATACCCGTTAAGCTACTATTATTCTAATTTTTTAAATCGTATTGCCGCACCACCACTGTTAGCCAGTTTCAATTTTATAATACCCTTTGAATGTACTTTCTCCTTCAGAATTTCATATGCCATAGGCGCAGTCTTTAAATCTGTTTTATTGCTATCTTGATAGATTTGAGCTTCATAATCGCCATCACCCAAGAAATCTAATTTAATGTCAAAACTGCGTTTCTCTTCATCTGTTATGGCTCCTAAATACCAATCTTCTGAAGCTACATCCTTTCTAACAGTAATTATATAGTCACCAATTTCTGAATCTATTACCTTAGTTGTTTCCCAATTTACAGGGACATCTTTTATAAATTGAAATGCCGGATGGTTTTCATAGTTTTCAATTAAATCTGCAGCCATCTGAATAGGACTATAGATAATTACATAAATAGCGAGTTGCTTTGACAAGGTTGTTTCAACCCAATTCTCAGGGCTTTGCGGTATATCAACACGGAAAATCCCCGGAGTAAAATCCATTGGACCCCCGAGTAGTCTTGTAAATGGTAAAATTGTTAAGTGCTCCGGAGGATTATGACCCGATTTACGATACTGCCCCCAGGCATTGTATTCCTGTCCCCGTGCTCCTTCTCTAGAAACAAGATTTGGATAGGTTCTCCGTAATCCTGTTGGCTTAATAGGCTCATGAAAATTGATAGACAAATGATGTTCAGCAGCTTTCTCTACCACAGTTTGGTAATAATTTACACCATATTGGCCATGATGCCACTCTCCATTTTCTAATTTGCTGTTAACCTGACCTACTTTCACACTCCGATATCCAAGGCTTTCATATAAGGTAAATGCAGTATCAATCTGTTTTAAATAATTGTCAGTATTAGCACAGGTTTCATTATAGGCCTGTAAAGTTACTCCTTTTGATTTTGCATAATTTTGTACTTTAAAAAGATCAAAACGCGGATTTGGCTTTGTAAAATTCTGATTTGGTCCAAAATCCTTATGCCATGATGCTTCAAAGCCTTCATTCCAACCTTCAACCAAAACTTCGTCGAACCCGTGTTTAACAGCAAAATCAATATGTTTTATCGTATTTTCAGTAGTAGCACCCAATTTAGGCCCTTGCTCAAATGACCAATTACCAATATGAATTCCCCACCAAATTCCAATATATTTCATCGGTTTAACCCAGGACACATCCCCTAATTTATTGGGCTCATTAAGATTCAATATGAGATTAGATTCTATTAAATCTCCAGGTTTTTCTGCTATTTGAATGGTTCTCCATGGTGTTTTGAAGGTCTTTTTTACTTTTACTTTAATACCATCTTTCCAGGGAATCAGCTCGCAGCTTAATTTATTATTTTTATCTCCATATAGTGTCATACTACTGTAATTCATCAATGAGGCTTCATGAATACTAAGGTAGAGCCCTTCTTTTGTTTTTAATGTTAGTGGGGTATGAACGGTATCCAATTCTTTTATAGGATGTTCTTTATATAGAAGCTCATACTTCTGTTCGTTATAAGCAGGAATGGACCATGATTTATGGTTACCTGTGAATAAAAATTCAGTAAGCTCATTGGTAATATTGATGGAATCAATTCCTTTTTGTTCTGG
>Ga0105356_10006897_pt1 | contig 10532 bp, 9 predicted proteins | sample GOMGulsemesocosm_3_FD_83502 | JGI IMG/M metagenome (GOLD analysis project Ga0105356, IMG submission 83502) | Methane-oxidizing microbial communities from mesocosms in the Gulf of Mexico - GOM9D Gulf of Mexico | ecosystem: Environmental > Aquatic > Marine > Cold seeps | place: Gulf of Mexico...
CTTTTTCACCGCCCACTAATATCATCATTTCGCTAATTCCTTCTAATGCCTATTTTCATACCAAATGAATCAGGTATAGATTTTAATTATAGTTCAAATTTAATAAATGCCTAATTTGGCACTTAAACTTGCTGGTTTTATATCGAATTTTTCTAACTCTCATCTAGTTGCAGGGCTATTTCGTACCAACCCGAGTCTTGTTTTATGCAGCGTAATACTTTGCCAAATAATTTCTGACTATTTTTTGCAGCTGCTTGAAAGGTGATTACAACAGGGATATTAACTGGAATTTCACTGTCACATTCAAGTTTCAATCCACCTTGAGAGAAGTCTAAGCAAACTATCTTTTTGCTAACTTCGTTTCCGTTATCATCTTGCCAAGAAATATCTACAAATTCTTTTTCCATATCAAGACGAAATGATTTGCGACGTTCGAAGTCATCTTTACTACTGCCGTTCATTTTATTCCCTGCTATTTTTTATTGCTAACTCAAAAGAATATAACCCTATTCTGATATTAATACCAATATCTGGATAGGCAATTAAATTATAATCAATCAATTTGTAAGTTCACCGTGTTCAGCGAAAGAATAACATTGATGACAGGCAACTATAATATGATCCAATACTCTGATATCAATTAGGGCTAAAGCTTGAATTAAGCGGGTAGTTAATTGTTTATCTGCTATGCTTGCCTCCGCAATACCTGATGGGTGATTATGGCTAAAAATCACGGCTGAAGCTTGATGTCTTATTGCCTGCTCTACCACTATCCTTGGGTAAACGGCGGCGGCATTGATTGTGCCATAAAACAATCGTTCAAATTTTATTATTTTACGTTGATTATCTAAAAATAAGACGGCAAACACTTCTCTTGTTTCATTTCTTAATTCTGCAATTAAGTAGTTGCGAGTATCAGTTGAAGATGCCAAAGGCATTTTATCTGCAATTTTTTCGCCTATATATCGCTTAGACATTTCTAAACAAGCCTGTAGTTGCACATATTTAGCTGTTCCGAGGCCACGTTCTTGACAAAATTCATCATGGCTTGCGCGATAAATATTTGAAATGCTACCAAAGCTTTTTAACAGTAGTCGAGCAAGATCAACAACGTGACAGCCTTTTACGCCAGTTCTTAGAAAGATTGCCAGTAATTCAGCATCACTTAAACTGCCTGCGCCATGACTCAGTAACTTCTCTCTCGGTTTTTCCTTGTTTGGCCAATTTCTTAACATCCTGCATCCTTGCTGTATGTAATTTTCAATAATAGATCCAGCAGAAATTGAGTAACACTGCTGTTTTTGGAATATTTTAAAAAAAATAAAAAAATGTTATCTTAACGCTAATCCTTTTTTATTAAGATTAGCAGTTTATGCAAATTCTTCAGAACAAAAATATTGTTCTAGGTATTACCGGTGGTATTGCCGCTTATAAAACACCTGAATTGGTTCGTCGATTAAAAGACCAAGGGGCAGATGTTCGAGTTGTAATGACAAATGGCGCAAAGGCTTTTATTACACCGCTTACTTTGCAAGCGGTTTCAGCCAATGCGGTAGCTGACAGCTTACTTGATACGCAAGCAGAGTTAGCAATGGGGCATATAGAGTTGGCTAAATGGGCTGATTTAATTTTAATTGCTCCAGCAACGGCCGATAGCATTGCAAGACTGAGTTGTGGTATGGCAAATGACTTATTATCAACACTTTGCTTAGCAAGCCCTGCGCCTATTGCAATGGCGCCTGCAATGAATCAACAAATGTGGCATGCCCAGATAACACAAGAAAATATTAGTCGTTTACTAGCAAGAAAAGTACAAGTGTTTGGCCCTGGAGTGGGTGAACAAGCGTGTGGAGATATTGGTTTAGGCCGTATGTTAAACGTTACTGAACTGGTGAGCTTAACTTGTGATTTTTTTGAAGATGCAACGCCGAAAAAAGAGCAATTATTAACAGGACAACATTGGGTTATTACTGCAGGACCAACAAGGGAAGCTATTGATCCCGTACGTTATATATCTAATCATAGTTCAGGAAAAATGGGCTATGCCATTGCTAGAGCTGCAATAGCTGCTGGTGCTAACGTCACACTTATTTCTGGCCCGGTAAATATTCCTACTGTTCAAGGATGCGAGTTAATCAAGGTAAGTAGTGCTCAAGATATGCATGCGCAGGCATTAATATTAGCAAAAAAAGCGACTACTTTTGTGGCGTGCGCTGCTGTTGCTGATTATAGAGTTGCAGATATTTCGATGGAAAAAATTAAAAAAAATACCGAGACAATGCAGCTTAATCTCACTAAAAATCCTGATATTATTGCGGATGTTGCAGCATTAGCAAATAAACCTTTTACTGTAGGATTTGCTGCTGAAACACAAAATGTAGAGCAATACGCTTTAGGCAAACTAAAAAGAAAAAACTTAGATATGATTGCTGCCAATAATGTTGCGACATCAGGTCAAGGGTTTAATAGTGAAAATAATGCCTTAATAGTGTTTGACCGCAATGGAAAAACTGATATTAATTTGGCGAGTAAAGAAATCGTGGCAAGACAACTAGTTTCATTAATTCAGCAGGCTTACACCAAGCAAAAAAATTGAATATACTTAACTTAATACTAAACATAAAACTGTGCTTATTTAAGTTCTGAATGAGCACAGTTTTAGTAGCATTAAATATTTAAAAATAACAAAAATAGAGAATACGATTTTATGTCGGCAAATCAAAAACCTAACCGTAAGCAACAAATTTTAGAATGTCTGGCACTGATGTTACAAAACAACCCTGGCCAACGCATAACAACAGCAAAGCTAGCCGCTGAAGTCGGAGTGTCTGAAGCTGCTTTGTATCGTCATTTCCCGTCCAAAGCACGGATGTATGAAGGACTTATTGAATTTATAGAAGATTCGATTTTTTCGCGTATTAATTTAATCCTCAATGATCATAAAGAATCATTAGTTCGCTGCCATCATATATTGCATGTCTTGTTGGTTTTTTCTGAGCGTAATCCAGGCATGTGCCGTATCCTGTCTGGCGATGCGTTAATGGGGGAAAATGAGCGATTACATGTTAGGGTGCATCAATTGTTTGAGAAATTAGAGTCTCAATTTAAGCAAATTTTACGCGAACGTAAATTACGAGAAGGCAAAGCTTTTACTATTAACGAACAAGCTTTGGCGAATATTCTCGTTGCGTTTGTTGAAGGAAAAGTGAGCCAGTATGTACGATCTGGCTTTACTAAAAAGCCAAGCAGTGATTTTAACGAACAATGGCAATTTTTAATGGCAAGCAAATAAGCCATTTATTTACCTTTATAAATTTTATAATAACCGATACAGATAAATAGTTTTCAAGGACTAAAAATGAGTAGCCTTTCACATCTTCAACCTAGCAGTTTATGGCAGTTATTCGAAAAAATTTGCAGCATTCCTCATCCGTCTAAGCATGAGCAAAAAATCTCAGCTTGGATCCAAAGTTGGGCTAAAGGTCTTGGCTTGTCGATTAAAGAAGATGCCGTTGGTAATTTATTTATTAAAAAACCAGCAACTCATGGTATGGAAAACCGCCAAGGAGTCATACTACAAGCGCATATGGATATGGTGCCGCAAAAGAATTCAGATACAGTACATGACTTTCTTAATGATGCAATTAAACCTTATATCACTACTGAAATTGATACTGATGGCGTTGAGAGCAAATGGGTGACAGCCGAAGGAACTACATTGGGCGCAGATAATGGCGTTGGGTTGGCATCGGCACTGGCAATACTTGCCAGTACGGATATTCCCCATGGCCCTATAGAAGTTCTAGTCACGATTGATGAAGAAGCGGGTATGACAGGTGCTTTTGGTTTAGAAGCGGGATGGCTAGAAGGAGATATTTTAATCAATACTGATTCTGAGCAAGAAGGCGAAGTCTATATGGGCTGTGCTGGTGGCATAGACGGCTCTGCTAGTTTTGATTTGACATTTGAAGCAGTGCCTAATGATTATCAAGCCTTTAATTTATCAATCTCAGGTCTAAAAGGGGGGCATTCAGGTGTCGATATTCACACGGGAAGAGCTAACGCCAATAAATTATTAGTTCGTTTTTTATTAGACATCAGTAACAACTTTGATATTCGGTTAACTGAGTTAAATGGCGGTAGTTTACGAAACGCTATTCCCCGTGAAGCTAATGCTAGCTTTGTCGTTGCTAATAGTCATATTGACAGCTTAAAAACAGCATTGGATCTTTATTTGACAACACTTAGACAAACTCTAGGTAGCGTAGAAACAGGCATTGATATGTTATTAATTTCGCCTGAAGATTTCGATCAATGTTGGAGTTCTGATTGTCAGAGTAATATATTACGTGCTTTAAATGCCTGTCCAAATGGTGTTATTCGCATGAGTGATGATATTGAAGGTATTGTTGAGAGTTCGTTAAACTTAGGCGTTATTCGTTGTAAAGGCCGGAAATTCGTCGCGATGACGTTAATTCGGAGTTTGCATGATGATGGTCGATTGGAAACTCAAACCATGGTGCAATCTGTTTTTGTGTTGGCCGGAGCGAGTATAGAGTTTTCGGGCGCTTATCCGGGTTGGAAACCTGACACCTCTTCTGTCATTATGAAAACGGTACGTGATACCTATCAAGGTTTATTTGGTAATATTCCTGAAATCATGGTGATCCATGCAGGTTTGGAATGTGGCTTGTTTAAAACGGCTTATCCCAACTGGGATATGGTTTCTTTTGGACCAACAATAAAATTTCCTCACTCACCCGATGAAAAAATTGATATCGCGACAGTTAATCAGTATTGGTTGCTTTTAGTTGCTGTTTTAGCGGCAATACCGCAAAAATAGTTGCAGTTACCAATCGTTTCCCTTAACAATAGAAAATAATAATTGCGAATATTTGGGTGTATTTAAAGTGAAATGTAATAGGAAATTAATATGATCCAGCCAGATAAAATAATAATAGCTGATGATCACCCGTTATTTAGACAAGCTTTATTAAGCACGCTAAAAACAAAGTTTACTAATACGCTATGGTTAGAAGCTCAAACTATTCTTGAGCTCGACCAACATCTACAGAAAAATGGTGATAGTGATTTAGTTTTATTAGACTTAAATATTCCGCAAGCTCATGGTTTTAACACCCTGATCCATGTGCGCAATCATTTTCCTCAGATCCCCGTTGTTATAGTCTCAGCTTATGAAGACCACGATACTATCAGTAAAGCTATGAAGTTTGGCGCAGCAGGGTTTGTGCCAAAGTCTACACCTGTTGAAGATATCTATAGCGCAATTATTCAAATATTATCTGGTGGTATTTGGTTACCGCCGTCTTTTGATCAAACCAGTAATAAAGTTGGCGAAATGGGCATTGCAGAACGCGTTGCTAATTTAACTCAGCAACAATACAAGATATTAATGTTGTTTGCTCAAGGATTGTTAAATAAACAAATTGCTTATGATTTAAATGTCTCTGAAGCAACGATTAAAGCTCATGCCACGGCTATTTTTCGCAAACTAAATGTCAGCAATAGAACACAGGCTGTTATTGCAATTGCTCAACTTGAATTAACAGAAACAGGCTTTAAAAATAATTAAAAAAGTTAAAGAAAGGATTTTTAACTGTCATTTATAAAAGGATTTAGCACGTATTGTATACCTTAAGAGATCCTTAAGAAATCCAATTTAGAATCAACGTTAAGATTGATATTTGGTAGAGAAATGAAAACTATTAGAAGTACTTTTACAGTAATTAAACCCTTTTTATTTTATATAATGTTCGGTTTAACCTTACTTTTTGTTTGTAGGAACTTGTTACTATTATGGCAACTTGATCGCATAGATAGTGTGTCAACTTACCTCACTGTACTCTTAAATGGATTCAGAATTGATTTAAGTACACTAGCCTATTTATTGATAATACCTGCCTTAATACACCCCTTTATTTTACTTTCTAAACATCAGCGTATTTGGTTAATATCACTGAAAAGGTGGTTTTTAATTTGCACTGTTTTCTTATTGTATTTTGAACTTGCTACGCCGATGTTTATCAATGAATACGATTTACGTCCAAATCGCCTTTTTGTTGAATACTTGGTTTACCCAAAAGAAGTCTTAAGTATGCTTTTTAATGGCCACTTATTGCCCATTGCCTGTGCATTTATCGGCTTAACCTTGTTGTCATTCTTAATCTGGCGCTTGTTTTTGAAAAAATGCGTTTGCCATATCACTCCAATAAAAACCCATGCAGGAATAAGTCTTCTCTCTTTTTGTTTAATTGTCACCATATTGTTTATGTCGGCTCGAGGTACCATTGGGCATAGACCTTTAAATCCGGCATTAGTTTATTTTTCTACTGATCCTTTAGTCAATTCTTTAACCTTAAATTCAGCTTATAGTGTTGCTTTTGCGATAAAGCAGTTAAAAAACGAAAAAAATGCCGCGAAAATTTACGGTAATTTATCTGAAGAAAAAGTAATTTCCCTGGTTAGAGCGGCAACAGGCTTACACTCCTCAGCTTTTAAAACACAGAGTATTCCGACGCTTGCTAAGCGAAAAGCTTCACATCAAGGTAAAGCCAAAAATCTGGTGATTATTTTAGAAGAAAGTTTAGGTGCCCAATTTACAGGTAAACTGGGCACTAAAGCATTAACGCCGCACCTAGATAAATTAATGGAAGAAGGCTGGGCATTTAACCGACTATATGCAACGGGCACGCGCTCTGTAAGAGGTATAGAAGCTGTAATTACAGGTTTTACACCGACACCAGCAAGAGCCGTTGTTAAACTCGATAAATCACAGCAAAACTTCTTTACCCTTGCCAGTGTTTTAAAGCGACATAATTATCACACGCAATTTGTTTATGGCGGAGAAAGTCATTTTGACAATATGAAGAGCTTTTTCTTGGGAAATGGTTTTGAAGATATAGTCGACTTTGACGATATTCAAAACCCTGCTTTTGTTGGTTCTTGGGGGGCCAGCGACGAAGACTTATTTAATCAAGCTAATATAGAATTGAAAAAGTCGCATCAAGGTAACCAACCTTTCTTTAGTCTTATTTTTACTTCTAGCAATCATGATCCCTTTGAGATACCTGAAGGAAAAATCGCTTTCAATGAAAAGGATGAGCCAAGAGATCGAGCAATCCGTTATGCTGACTTAGCTTTAGGTCAATTTATTGCACAAGCCAAAAAAGAAGCCTATTGGCAGGATACAGTTTTTCTTATTGTTGCTGACCATGATGCAAGGGTTTTCGGTGGCGAATTGGTTCCAATTCAATCATTTCATATTCCAGGGGTTATTCTAGGTAATAATATTAGTGAAAGACTTGATGATAGACTGGTAAGTCAAATCGATTTAGCACCGACACTGCTCTCTTTAATAGGTGTAGAAGATTATACTCCAATGATTGGACATGACTTAACTAACGAGACTATTAATGAACGAGTAATGATGCAATTCGATAAAAACTTTGCTTACATGACTCAAGATAAAGTGGCTATATTACAACCTGAAAAACCGATAATGTATTTTGATTATGATCATAAAAAGAAAAAACTTGTCAGTGCTGCTATAGACAATATTCTTGGTGAAAAAGCTTTGGCACATGCCTTATTTGGTAGTTATGCTTACAATAAGGGCTGGTATCAATTAGCAAGAGACTAAAGTTATGGTACTATTTTGCTAATATATAATTGTTTTTAGAAAGAAAAGGTATTATGTCGGATAACAGCCAACAGTTTAAACCAAATGGCACAGGTATAATGAGAATATTTAAAGCTACTCATTGCTCTGCAAAAGGCTTTAAAACCGCTTATATTCATGAGTCTGCGTTTCGCCAAGAGTTGCTACTATGTTTACTGTTATTCCCTTTTAGTTTTATTCTAGCAACGTCTTTAAATCATTGGGTAGGGCTTGTTGCTTCACTGTTATTTTTACTTTTTGCTGAAATTGTAAATTCTGCAATAGAAGCCCTAGCTGATAGAATATCAACAGAGCATCATGAACTTATTGGTAGGGCAAAAGACTTAGGCTCGTCAGCTGTATTTATCGGCATAACTTTATTATGTCTTGTTTGGTTTACCGCCGTTTATAGTTACTTTTTTGCTCAGTAATAATTTTGATATTGTAAAAAAAAACAGGGGCAATTAAAAAGTAACACCGATCAATATACCTCAGTTAAACCATAACTTATTAATTTCGAATCTTTCCAAGGTGATCACTAAGTGTCTTCTTCTACTTCTAATAAATCAATGACTGCAAATTCCTCAGTGAAAAATTCTACTGCCATTTCAAACACAATAAAACCACCGTTAGCTAAAAAACTAGCGTATCAAATGGTACATCATAATCAGAGCCGAACAGATAACTATTATTGGATGCGAGATGACAGTCGCTCAGACAAAGAAGTACTAGCCCACCTTGAAGCAGAGAATTATTATGCTGATCACATGCTGGCTGGCCAGAATAAGCTACAAGATACCCTGTTTGATGAAATGAAAGGGCGTATAGTCAAAGACGACAATACAGTACCGGCAAAAGATGGTAAGTATTGGTATCACGCGGAAATAAGTGGTGAACAAGAATATTCTCGATACTACCGATCAACTAGCTTTTGTGGGGAAAATAAAACCTTATTGTTGGATGTTAATAATAGAGCGGATGGCTTTGAATATTATGACTTAGGTGAATTTTCGATTAGTCCGAATGATCAAATTATGACCTTGTCTGAAGATACCGACAGCCGCCGTATTTACAGCATTTATTTCAAAGATATCAGTAGTGATATGAAAGCGAGTGAAGATAGCTTTCTATCCGATGAATTAATAGAGACCGAAGGGCAAGTTGTTTGGGCTAATGACAATAAAACGGTGTTTTATGTCAAAAAAGACCTCGATACTTTATTGGGAACACAAGTTTATCGTCATAAAATAGGCAGTAAACAATCCGAAGATGTACTGGTTTATCAAGAAGATGATCATAGCTTTTACATGAGCTTAGGAAAAAGTAGAGACGAGTCATTAATTTTTATCAGTTTGAATTCAACTGAATCAAGCCACACCTATATGCTCGATGCCAATGATGCTGACGGTGAATTTGTTCCACTGACTCCTTATCAAGAGGATCACGAATATGATGTTGATAAGCTAGGCGATTATTTTTATATCGTTAGTAATTGGCAAGCGAAGAACTTTCGTTTATTGAAAGTACCTAAAGCCGTCATTTTTGATAAAAACCAATGGCAGGAAGTTATTCCTCATCGGGAAGAGGTCCTGCTAGAAGGTGTCGAGCTCTTCAATAACTTTTTAGTCGTGACTGAAAGAGAACAAGGTCAAACACGTTTTATTGTACATACTATTAAGGGAGATAAAGCGGGTCAACAATACCCTCTCGAGTTTGATGACCCTTGTTATTTTGCTTGCCTTGATGATAATCCTGAGCCAGAAAGTCACACAGCACGCTTGTATTATTCTAGCCTAACCACTCCTGGCTCATTGTATGAGTTTGATTTAAATACCGGCCAGCGAAAAATGTTAAAACAGCAAAAGGTCTTAGGCGACTTTGAGGCTGAAAATTACTGCGCTGAGCGATTATTTATTACCGCTCGAGATGGAGTAAAAATACCCGTTTCTATTGTCTATCATAAAGAGAAATTTAAAAAAGATGGTACCAACCCTCTCTTACAATATGGCTATGGTGCTTATGGGATCACAATAGACGCAAATTTTTCAAGTCATATCATTAGCCTGTTAGATCGCGGGTTTGTTTACGTTATAGCCCATATTCGTGGTTCTGAAATGCTGGGTAGAGTTTGGTATGAAATGGGCAAAAAAGCGTTTAAACAAAATACCTTTAACGACTTTATTGATGTCAGCAAAGCATTGGTTAGTGAAGGTTATGGCGCGAGTGATAAAATTTTCGCCTCAGGTGCCAGTGCAGGTGGGTTATTGATGGGCGCAGTACTCAACCAAGCACCTGAGTTGTATTTGGGTATTGGCAGTCATGTGCCATTTTTGGACGTTCTAACGACAATGCTTGACGAAACTATTCCGCTAACAACAAACGAATATGACGAATGGGGGAATCCAAATACACTAGAAGATTATCAAACCATAGTAGACTATTCACCTTACGATAATATTAAAAAACAAAATTACCCCCATATCCTAGTAACAACAGGCTTACATGACTCTCAAGTACAGTATTTTGAACCGATGAAATGGGTAGCTAAATTGCGTGAATACAAAACAGATAATAACTTATTAGTTTTTAAAACAGATATGGAAGTAGGTCATGCTGGTGCATCCGGACGCTTTAAAAGTCTAACGGAAAAAGCTTTAGAAATGGCTTTCTTTATCAGTTTACTGAATTGATTTGTCATTAAGAGGTGTTTATTTTTCTCTAACCTCAGAAGGTAAGTTGAAAAATGAACACGACTTATTCAAAGCTAAATATTTTCTTCCAATCGTTTGTCATATCAACAATTTGCCACTGATATTGTTCCGCTTTTTCTAAGGTGCTTTTACCGAAATAATAA
>Ga0105356_10006902_pt1 | contig 10530 bp, 12 predicted proteins | sample GOMGulsemesocosm_3_FD_83502 | JGI IMG/M metagenome (GOLD analysis project Ga0105356, IMG submission 83502) | Methane-oxidizing microbial communities from mesocosms in the Gulf of Mexico - GOM9D Gulf of Mexico | ecosystem: Environmental > Aquatic > Marine > Cold seeps | place: Gulf of Mexico...
GTATGACTTGAAGTAAAATACAATTATAATCATATTTCAAGCATAAAATTACAAAATGTTTCTCGAAAATACAGTAAATCATACAGAACAATTTGGTTGGATAGAAGTTATTTGTGGTTCCATGTTTTCTGGAAAAACAGAAGAATTGATTCGACGGTTAAAACGTGCACAGTTTGCAAAACAGCGTGTCGAAATATTTAAACCTGCGGTAGACACACGTTATGATGAAGAAGAAGTTGTTTCACATAACGACAATCGCATTCGTTCTACACCGGTTCCTTCATCAGCAAATATTAGACTACTCGCAAACAATGTAGATGTTGTTGGCATCGATGAAGCTCAGTTCTTTGACAATGAAATCGTTACTGTGTGCAACGACTTAGCGAACAGAGGTATTCGTGTAATTGTTGCAGGTTTAGACATGGACTTTAAAGGCAACCCTTTTGGTCCCATGCCTGCCCTAATGGCAACTGCAGAATATGTAACCAAGGTACATGCAGTATGTACACATACAGGAAACTTAGCGCATTATAGTTTTAGAAAAGCACAAAATGACGCGTTGGTTTTACTAGGTGAAGTTGAAGAATACGAACCTTTAAGTAGAGCTGCATACTATAAAGCACTGCAATTACAACAAGAAAAATTATTGATTGAAAAAAAAACTGAATCAAGTTCAAAAGATTCTGAGTAAGATTTAAATGACACTGAAAAAAACTCGGCAAAAACCCATATGAATAACCATGTTACCGTTTTAGAAATTGATGGAAATGCCTTAAAGCACAACCTTCAACACTTTAAACAACAACTAAAGGCTGACACCAAAACACTGGTTGTTGTAAAAGCTTTTGGTTATGGTAGCGAAGCTACAGAAATCGCTAAATTTTTAGAAAACGATGTTGACTATTTTGCAGTTGCCTATACCGATGAAGGCATTGCATTGCGAAACGGTGGAATTAAAAATCCGATTTTAGTTTTACATCCACAACTTCAGAATTTAACCTTGCTTATTGAACACCAACTAGAACCAAACCTTTACAATTTTAAAATCTTTACCGCTTTCTTAACATTAGCAAACACTAAGGTACTGCTGAATTATCCGATTCACATAAAATTCAATACAGGTTTAAATAGAATTGGTTTCTGGCACAGCGATGTTCCAAAAATTATTTCAATGCTAAAAGAAACGAACCACACAAAAGTGGCTTCCGTATTCTCTCATTTAGCAGCAAGTGATGATGTTAGTGAAAAAGATTTTACAAGCAACCAAATCAATAATTTTGCTTTTATTGCGAAACAATTTTTCACCCATTTAGAGTACAAACCATTGATACACATGTTAAACACTTCTGGGATTATAAACTACCCCGAAGCACAATTTGATATGGTCCGTTTAGGAATTGGATTATTTGGTTTTGGGTATAATATTCAAGAAAGCAACGCTCTTAAAAATGTCGTTTCATTAAAATCTATTATTTCTCAAATTCACTTTATTAAACCAGGAGAATCCGTTGGTTACAACAGGGCATTCACGGCAAATAAAGCAATGAAAACAGCAACCATTCCTATTGGACATGCTGATGGAATTTCTAGAAAACTAGGAAATAAAAACTTCGCTGTTATTGTTAACAATAAAGAAGCAAACATTATCGGAAATGTGTGCATGGATATGATTATGATTGACGTTACTGACATCCACTGTGAAGAAGGCGATGAAGTCATCCTATTTAACTCACAAAAGATGATAAATGAAATGGCCGAAAATTCCGAAACTATTTCCTACGAAATTCTTACAGGCATCTCTCAGCGTATAAAAAGATTGCTAAAATGTTAAAATTTCCTTAAATTCGGTTCCTATTAACTATTAAAACAAGTAAAAATGGGAATGCTAAAAGAATTTAAAGATTTTGCCATGAAAGGTAACCTGATAGACATCGCAGTTGGTTTTGTGATGGGTGCTGCTTTTAAACAAGTAGTAACTTCATTTACTGGAGGAATTGTTTCTCCATTAATTGGTTTACTAGGTGCAGGAGATTTTAAAGATTTAACTTGGATTGTAAAAGAAGGAGTTGTGGACTCGGCTGGAAAAGTAACCGGAGAAGTTGCCCTTTTATATGGTAATTTTTTAACCAACCTTCTTGACTTTATTATTGTGGCATTTGTAATGTTTATGATTATAAAAGGAATCAATGCAACTAAGAAAAAAGAAGAAGCTGCAGCGCCACCTCCACCTGCTGGACCAACTCAAGAAGAATTATTAGCCGAAATAAGAGATTTATTAGCTAAGAAATAAAAATATATTTAACCTAAAAAAAAACCGAAGCAGCGCTGCTTCGGTTTTTTTTGTACTATTAAAATTTAACTTACATTAGTCACATCAAAAAAAATGCTAAAAAGTGTCCTCTTTTACATGTTGATAAACGTCTTATAGCTAAATAACTTAAAACATTAAATAATGAAAGATTTTATGATGATTTTTATCGGTGCAGACTATACCGATTTAGGACTTTCTCAAGAAGAAATGCAACAGCGAATGGGAAAATGGTTTGCTTGGGGCAACAAAATGGAGCAAGCAGGACATTTAAAAGGAGGCAATGCCCTAACACCCCAAATAAGACGTGTTGTTGGAGCAGATAGAACTGTAACAGATATTACTTCTGCTGAAGTAAAAGAAATTGTTGGAGGCTATTACCTGGTTGAAGCGAAAAACTTTGATGCTGTACAAGAAATTGCCCAAGATTTTCCTGATTACGATTTAGGAGGTACGGTTGAGATTCGTGAAGTAATGGTATTTGATGACCATTAATGGAACCGAACCTCATAGACCATCTTTTTCGCCATCATGCAGGAAAGATGGTTTCTGTTTTAACGCGGATTTTCGGTCTCTCAAACCTTGAACTTATTGAAGATGCAGTTCAAGATACTTTTCTAAATGCAAGTTCTAACTGGAAAAAACAGCTGCCTGACAATCCAGAAGCATGGTTAACCCAAGCTGCAAAAAATAGAGTATTCGATATTTTCAGAAAAATTCAATCTGAAAAAAAATTGCTTCCTGAACTCAAAAACGGCATTGAAACTATTGCCCTAAATGAACTCTTTTTAGATGCTGAAATTGAAGATGCTCAGCTTCGAATGATTTTTACTGCATGCCATCCAAAGCTAGACCCAAGAGACAGAATCTCATTCGCATTAAAAACCATTTCTGGATTTAGCACAAAAGAAATCGCCTCTGCCTTATTAACCAAAGAAGAAACCATTAAAAAGAGGCTATTAAGGGCGCGTAAAACCATTCAAAAGTCTACAATATCATTTAAAATTCCACAAGGAAAAGAACTACCACTACGTATAGAGAGTGTTTTAGAAGTACTGTATCTCATTTTTAACGAAGGCTTTCATTCGAATAAAAAGAATGTTTTAGTTAGAAAAGAATTATGTGGAGAAGCAATACGCCTGTGCAAGTATTTATTAAAAAATCAACACACCAATATTTCGGCAAGCTATGCATTGTTTGCTTTAATGTGTTTTCATGCTGCAAGACTAGATGCAAAAATTAACACTGAAAATGAATTGTTAGATTTAAAATCTCAGGACAGAAACAAATGGTCCTTTCCTTTAATTCAACTGGGAAATCTCATGATGCAAAAAGCAATAGAAAATAATGAGTTTTCTATTTACCATTACGAAGCGGCAATTGTTGCCGAACATATTAAGGCCCCAAATTTTAAACAAACCAATTGGGCCAAAATATTACATTGGTATCAGCAATTGCATAAATTGAAACCGACGGCAGCTCATTTATTATCAATGGCCGTAGTGTGCTTACAAAGCAAAAATTACATAAAAGCTAGTTATTATTTTGAGCAGATAAACCCGCATGAGTTAGCGCAACGTTCTTATTTATATTACAGTGCAAAATCAGATTATTATGCTGATATAAATGACAAAAAAGAAGCACTAAATTATATTAACATCGCCATTGAAACAGTCCATAACGATTTGGAAAAAGCATTTTTAATAAAGAAGAAAAACAAGCTGTCTACTTGATTGCTTTTTGAATACGTTTCTCTCGATAAACAGCGGCAATTGTTGGGTTTTCTGGACAGCTCTTCGTTTGCTCAAAGACATCTCCAGCGCGTACAAAACCCGTTTGTAACACTTTAAAATAAACCCCAGAAAAAGAACTATTCCAAAATTGCTTTACTATTTTCATATTGTTAAAACGCACACCTAATGTTTTACAGGGTTGTCTTGGTTTTGTTACCGCCAACATTGCTTCTCCAACTTTAAAGATATCTCCAACATGTATGGTAGTCTCATCCAAATCATCTATGGTTAAGTTTTCTCCAAACATTCCGAATTGCCAATCTAAATTTGGGTAATGTTCTTTAAAATAGTCATAATGTTTTAATGAATACCCATACACTGCTTGATCAATGCCACCATGATGCTTACGATCACAAATAGCATCTCCTTTCACATCTTCAATATCAAGAAAAATGGGCTCTTCAACTGGAAATTTAAAAATTCCAGTAGTTATCAATTTCCCTTTCCAATTCACCTCTTTTCTGTTACCAATGTTTGTCGCTATGATTTTCATAATAGGTTTGTCTTTTTATCTGATTACCCGCATCTGTAGCTGTGAAGCATTCGGAATTGCACTCGAAGTGAGCATTTATGATTTCAAAAAATGTTGCAGTACATCTGCAATTTTACGATTGTCCGATAATTGTGGAATCTTATTTTGCCCACCAAACTTTCCAATAGATTTCATATATTCATGAAAACCTCCTTTTTTAACTTTCCGAACAACCAACGAACGCAAAACTTTTCCAGTTATCAAATCTAAATAATACACATTTTGAGCTTGCATAGAAGCATCAACTTTCGCAGCAAACACCTCCATGTTTTCTGGTTCATTTTCAAACTCTATAAACCACTCGTGGTATGGCAATCCGCTTTTGGGATTTACTTGTGGCGCCACAGTAAACTCACTAATATTAATCGCTGTTCCTTTAATCGCATCGTTCAATGCTTTTTCTACTTCTTTACCAATTACATGTTCACCAAAAGCAGAAATAAAATGCTTAATTCTTCCTGTTACTTTGATTCTATATGGCATTAATGAGGTAAACTCAACGGTATCTCCAATATTATACCCCCAAAGCCCCGCATTGGTATTTAAAATAATTACATAGTTCACATTCAACTGCACGTCTCTTACAGAAATCCGTGTTGGCCTTTCATCATAAAATTCGACAGCTGGAATGAACTCATAAAAAATTCCTGAATTTAACTGCAGCAACATCCCAGGTTCTGTTTGTGAGTCTTGATAGGCTATAAACCCTTCAGAAGCAGGATATAACTCTACATAATCTATCTTCTTTCCGATTAGGCTTTCAAACTTATTTTTATAAGGTTCAAAATTAACACCTCCATAAACAAAGAAATTAAAATTCGGAAAAATATCCTTAATAGGCTTTCCTGTTTTTTCGATTAACTTTTCGAAATACATTTGAACCCAAGAAGGAATTCCACTAATTAGAGTCATGTCTTCATCAAGAGTTTCTGTAACAATGGCATTCACCTTTGTATCCCAATCTTCGATGCAGTTGGTCTCCCAGCTTGGCAATCTATTTTTCAATAAATACTGCGGTACATAATGTGCAACTATTCCACTTAACCGCCCCAAATTAACACCGTTTTTATCTTCCAATACAGGACTTCCTTGCAAAAAGATCATCTTCCCATTTACAAAACTAGCATCGTTCTTTTCTGCCATGTAAAACAACAAGGCATTTCGTGCTGCTTTTATGTGCGTTGGCATTGAGTCTTTGGTAATAGGTATGTATTTTGCTCCAGACGTTGTTCCAGAAGTTTTTGCAAAATACAACGGTTTCCCCTTCCAAAGTACGTTTTCTTCTCCAGCAACTATCCGATCAACATAAGGCCTCAGCCCTTCGTAATCTTGAATTTTAACACGACTTTTAAAATCAGTGTATGAGCGAATACTTTTAAAATCATGGTCTTTTCCAAAAGCAGTATTTTTTGCTTGTGAAATTAATTTTTGAAATACTTTTTCTTGTGTTTTGTATGGGTTATTTGCCCATTTCAAAACTCGTTTTGTGACTTGCTTGGCAAAGGGAATTGCAAATACTGATTTTATACTCATTATTTGAAATCTATATAATTTGTTGGGTTTACCGGATACCCGTTATACCATAATTCGAAATGTAAATGTGGGCCTGTCGTTAATTCTCCCGTAGAACCAACCGTTGCGATTGCTTCTCCTGACTTTACAAAATCGCCTTGTTGCTTTAATAAAACACCATTGTGCTTATACACAGAAATAAATCCCGTTCCGTGTTCAATAATTAGCACATAACCGGTTTCAGTAGTCCATTCAGAAAAAATAACCCGACCATCTTCAATGGCTTTAACAGGAGTACCTGTTTTTTGAGAAATGTCTAATGCAAAATGTTTGTTAGTGATGTTAAATTCTTGTGTAATACTTCCTGTAATAGGAGCAAAAAAGACAATATCAATTTTATTTTCAGCCTTATCAAATAACGGAAAACGATCTTTGCTTTCTACCTTCTCTCTAAACAAAGAATCATTTTTAGAAGCCGCTAGTTTTTTCTCATCGATATTTATAGGGTTCGAATTAATTTTTAAAGAATCAAAGTCCACATTTGAAATTGGTTGCTCTCCAGCCAAAATAGGCCGTAACGCTTTTGTGTAGTTCTCTAATAATTTTAATTTATTTCTTAGAGAATCTGCTTGATACACCAACTTAGAGGCATCTTTTTTTAATTTTGTAGAGGCATATCCAGGAATATACTCTCTAATTGGCGTATATGCAATTAACACCGTAGTCATCGCCACTAAAACAATTGAAAAAACACCACTTAAAACAAAGATGTTTAAAATTGTTAATTTAAAGGATATCCTTTCTTCAAAGGTATCTTCATTTAAAACAACCAATCTAAATTTATTGGTTATTCGCTGTCTAAACTTGTTTTTTTTTGTTGTTTTTCTAGCCACAAATAGTTTGTCTAATAATTACAAATATACAACGAAAAAATAGTGGAACTATTTTCTATAAAAATTCATCTCATCAATATATTTCCAAACACCACTAGGCAACATTGGCTCAATATTTCTACCTTCTTTAATTCCATTGCGAATATGAGTTGATGAAATTTGAATAATAGGTGACGCTATTTTATGAATCTTTGGGTGTTGATCAAATTGTGTTGCTGTTTCTCCTTCAGAAATTCTTGGATACACAAAAATGTGATGATGCTCTAAAATGGTTTCGTAATTCCTCCATTTATGGAAACTCTTCAAATTATCTTCTCCCATTATGAGGCTAAAATTATACTTCGGATATTTCTCTGAAATATGAGCCAAGGTATTTACAGTGTAATTAGGTTGCTGTAAATCAAACTCTATTTTTGATGGTTTAATTTTATCGTATTTCTCTGTCGCTAAGAAAGCCAATTCAAAACGATGGTGATTGTCTAATAATGTACTCTTCTTTTTAAAAGGATTGTGGGGTGTTACGACCAGCCATACTTCATCTAAATTAGAATTCTCTACCATGTGATTGGCAATAATTAAATGTCCAACATGGATTGGATTAAACGTACCAAAATATAAACCAATATTCATTTTCACTTATTCTAGGCCTAAATAATCACTTACCAATTGCTCTGCTTCTGCTAAAGCAACATCTAGATCGTAGTTTTTAATAATTATATCAAATTGCGGCGCTGTTGCCAGCTCTACAGATGCTTTAGCAATGCGCATGTTTATTTTTTCGTCACTTTCTGTTTTACGCTTTTTCAAACGAATCTTTAATTCATCTACGCTTGGTGGCTTTACAAAAACCGCTAAGGTCTGCGCTGGAAATTTCTTTTTAATACGCAACCCCCCAACAACATCAATATCAAATATCACGTGCTTTCCTTTAGACCATATGCGTTCTACTTCTGTTTTTAGTGTTCCGTAAAAATTATCTCTATATACCTCTTCCCATTCTAAAAAAGAATCATTTTTTATATTCTCTTTAAACTCTTTTAAAGAGATAAAATAATAATCCTGTCCATCTACTTCAAAACCTCTAGCTTCTCTTGATGTTGCAGAAACAGAAAATTCTAGATTAAACTTTTCTTGCGCTAATAAATGACGAACGATTGTTGTTTTACCAGAACCCGATGGTGCAGAAAAAACAAATAATTTACCTTCAAAATTCTCCATCAATTACAATACATTTAAAATTTGTTCCTTTATTTTTTCCAATTCATTTTTCATCTGAATTACAGATTTTTGCATGGGAGCATAATTTGCTTTGGAACCCGTTGTGTTTACTTCTCTTCCAATTTCTTGAACAATAAACCCTAATTTTTTACCATTGGAATCAGGACTATCTAGCTCTTTCAAAAAGTATTCTAGGTGATTTCCTAATCGAACTTTTTCTTCGTTTATATCTAATTTTTCTAAATAATAAATTAGCTCTTGCTCAAAACGATTTGCATCTATTTCTACTTTTAAATCGTCAATTGCCTTTTGCAAACGCTCTCTGACATTGGTTAGCCTTTCTTCATCCAACACATTTACTTCCTCTAAGTACTTTCTAATATTTAAAATTCTCAATTTAAAATCATCTTCTAAAGAGGCGGCCTCATCAACTCTATATTGGATGGTTTCTTTTAATGCCTTATCAATGGCATCTTCAATCAAATCCCATTCACCTTCATCCAACTCTTCTCTTTCGGTCTTTAAAGCATCTGGCATTTTAATTGCCATTTTCAACAACTCTACATCGCTATTGTTTTCTGTAAATAACACATTTTTTAATTGCTGAATATAATCATTGACAACAGCTTTATTAATCACGGTAGACGTCTCATCTGCAGTCATTTCAACATAAATAGAAAAATCAATTTTCCCTCTAACCAAACCTGAGGCTAATTTTTTTCGCACCGCTAATTCTTTCTCCTTATAATAAGAAGGAATTCTAACGTTTAAATCTAAATTTTTACTGTTTAGTGTTTTAATTTCTATGGTTACTTTTTTGGTAGGCAATTGTAAAACTGACTTACCATAACCAGTCATTGATTGAATCATTCAATACTTTTTTTAAAATAGGAAGTACAAAGGTACACAATTATTTAAGGAATAATTCTTTAGAACCCCCACAATATACCCTGCGAGTAAATTGATAAAAACCGGGCTATTTTCTTTAGAATTGATTATTTTTACCAAGAATCCTTAAGCGAAACTTTTGCAACCAAACTCACATATTTTAGTAATTCGATTATCTGCAATGGGAGATGTTGCGATGACAGTTCCAGTTATTAGAGCTATTGTAGAACAGCACCCAACAGTTAAAATCACCTTTTTATCTAAGGCTTTTTTAAGACCCTTATTTGATGACATCCCAAATGTAAATTTTTATACCGCAGCGGTAAATGATACACACAAGGGAGTTTTAGGACTGTATCAACTACATAAAGAATTAAAGAAATTAAACATCACTCATGTTGCAGACCTGCACAACGTACTAAGATCTAAGATCTTACGTTCGTTTTTTAAATTCTCCAGCAATTCAATTGCTGTTATTGATAAAGGACGAACAGAAAAAAAGGCATTAACGAGAACTGAAAATAAAATATTTAAGCAACTAAAAACATCCCATCAACGGTATGCTGACGTTTTTGAAAAACTGGGTTTCAAAGTTCGTATTTCGAATCCAACTCCATTAAAAAAACCATTATTAGAAACAAAAGTTGCATCGATTACAAATGAAAAAAAACTACAATGGATAGGAATTGCACCTTTTGCAGCTTTTGAACCGAAAGTGTATCCAATAGATTTAATGAAAAAGGTAATTCTAGAACTATCTAAAAATCATACTGTTTTTCTTTTTGGAGGTGGAGCAGCAGAATCTAAAACCTTATCAGAGATCGCCCAACAACATACAAATTGTATTTCTGTAGCGGGTACGCTAAACTTAAAAGAAGAACTTAATTTAATAGCACACTTAGATTGTATGTTAGCCATGGATTCTGGAAACGCACATTTTGCTGCCATGCAACAAGTTGCAACAATTACATTATGGGGAGGCACACATCCTTTTGCTGGATTTGCACCATTTAACCAACCCGCCAATTATTGTTTACTTCCCGACATCGCAAAGTTTCCAAACATTCCAAGTTCAATCTATGGAAACAAAGTTTGTGAAGGCTATGAAGATGCAATGAGAACAATACCACCAAATACGGTTATTCAAAAAATTAAAGAAGTACTAAATTCAAATTCTTAAACCATCAACTATGATCATTCATCATTTAGAAGAAACCAATTCTATTTTAAATAAATTCATTTCAGAAATCAGGGAGGTGGAAATTCAAAAAGACTCACTGCGCTTTAGACGAAACATTGAAAGAATTGGAGAGGTTTTAGGATATGAATTAAGTAAAAACCTTTCTTATTCATCTTCTACTATTACCACACCTCTAGGAACTAAAA
>Ga0105356_10006905_pt1 | contig 10528 bp, 8 predicted proteins | sample GOMGulsemesocosm_3_FD_83502 | JGI IMG/M metagenome (GOLD analysis project Ga0105356, IMG submission 83502) | Methane-oxidizing microbial communities from mesocosms in the Gulf of Mexico - GOM9D Gulf of Mexico | ecosystem: Environmental > Aquatic > Marine > Cold seeps | place: Gulf of Mexico...
ACATATGGTCGGCTTCCAGTTACTTTTGTCAAAGGTGAAGGCTCTTGGGTCTTTGATACTGACGGCAAAAAATATCTGGATGCATTAAGCGGTATCGCCGTGTGTGGCCTAGGCCATGCACACCCAGCAGTGACCCAAGCCATTCGCGATCAAGCGGACAACCTTGTGCACACTTCTAACCTGTACGGCATTGGTCGACAGCAGGAGCTGGCTGAACGCTTAACGCGCATTTCTGGTATGGACAACGTGTTCTTCTCGAATTCGGGCGCTGAAGCGAACGAAGCGGCGATTAAAATTGCCCGTAAATACGGTCATGACCAAGGCATTACTGAGCCTCAGATCATCGTTATGACCAAGGCGTTTCACGGCCGTACCATGGCAACTCTAACAGCCACAGGAAATCCTGCTGCTCATGTTGGTTTTGCGCCATTAGTATCTGGTTTTATCCGTGTGCCTTATCAAGATTTAGACGCAGCCAAAGCCATCGTTGCAGCGAACCCTAATGTCGTAGCGATCTTGCTTGAGCCAATTCAGGGCGAAGGTGGCTTAGCCACCGCCAGTACTGATTACATCCAAGGCTTACGCAGCTTATGTGATAAAAACGAATTATTAATGATGTTGGACGAAGTACAGACTGGCAACGGCCGTACGGGTACCTATTTTAACTTCCAACAGCATGGCATCACCCCAGACGTATTAACCACAGCCAAAGGCTTGGGTAACGGCGTACCGATTGGCGCTTGTATCGCCAAAGGCAAAGCCGCCAACGTATTGCAGCCAGGTAATCACGGTTCGACTTATGGTGGTAATCCACTGGCGTGTGCGGCAGCGATCGCTGTTATCGATTCTATTGAATCAGAGAATATTGAAGAAAATGTGAAAGCCCGTAGCGAACAAATGCGCACAGCTTTCACAACTCGCCTAATCGAAAAAGGATTAGCGACCGAATTACGTGGCACAGGCTTGATGATCGGCGTAGTGATCAATCAAGACTGCCCACAATTAATTAAAGAAGCGTTAGACATCGGTCTGTTGATTAACGTGACTTCTGGCAATGTGATTCGTTTATTGCCGCCAATGAACATTAATCAGCAAGACGCTGATCAGGTGGTAGATCTAGTTTGCCAGCTGGTAGAGAATTTAAAGTAAGGAATTGCCGTTATGGCTAGACACTTTTTAACATTATTAGATTTAGAACCCGCAGAGCTTGATTGGGTTATCAATCGCGCCATCGAATTAAAAAAGATGCAGCATGCCGGTGAAATCTACGAGCCGCTTAAGAACCAAGTACTGGGAATGATTTTTGAAAAGTCGTCGACCCGTACCCGTATTTCTTTTGAAGCAGGCATGACTCAGTTTGGTGGCAGCGCAATTTTCTTATCTTCGCGCGATACTCAACTAGGTCGTGGCGAACCAGTTGCAGACAGCGCTCGCGTAATGTCTCGCATGGTCGACGCTATTATGATTCGTACCTTCGATCATGAAACCGTTGAACAGTTTGCTGCCTACTCTAAAGTGCCTGTGATCAATGCTTTAACCGACGACTTCCACCCATGTCAGTTACTTGCAGATATGCAAACCTATGTTGAGCATCGCGGTAGCATTAAAGGCAAAACAGTGACTTGGGTTGGGGATGGCAATAACATGTGCCACTCTTACATCAACGCTGCACGCCAATTTGATTTTAAGTTGAACATTGCCTGCCCTGAAGGTTTCGATCCTCATCAGCAGCTATTAGACGACAATGCTGATCGTGTTCAAATTATTCGTGATCCAAAAGAAGCTGTTATTAATTCTGACTTAATCGTGACCGACGTTTGGGCGTCTATGGGTCAAGAAGAAGAACAGAAAGAGCGCGAGATAAAGTTCAAAGATTATCAGGTTACGAAAGAACTGATGTCTATTGCTAATCCAGATGCGTTATTCATGCACTGCTTACCAGCTCACCGCGGTGAAGAAGTTAGCGCAGAAGTAATGGATGATTTGGATGCTGTGGTTTGGGATGAAGCTGAAAACCGCTTACATGCTCAGAAGGCTTTGCTTGAATTTTTGATGTGTCAGGAAGCTTAAGAGCGATTCTTAAGCAGTGAGAATACGAAAAGCACAAAGGTTTAGGCCTTTGTGCTTTTTTATGCTGTAAATTTATTTTTCTAAAAAAACAACTCTCTTAAATACTTTCAACCGTTCCATTTTCTGCTTCCTGCACAACACGATTACGGCCTTCGTGCTTTGCGATATACAAAAATTTATCTGCTCGATCTAATGTTTCAGCAACCGCTTCAGGTGCTTTGTACTCGGTGATTCCGACTGAAATTGTCATATTTAAATTAGACTGAGAAAAAGGCAATATCTCCACCGCTTCACGTATCCGCTCTACAACAATAGACGCTGTTTCAATACCAACGCCATTTAATAGCAGCACAAATTCTTCTCCGCCATAACGAGATACTAAATCCACTTCGCGCACAGAGTCTTGTAACAATACCGAGAATTCGCGTAAAACATCATCACCCGTACCATGCCCATATTCATCATTAATACGCTTAAAGTTATCTAAATCAATAAACGCTAAAACAAAAGAACTTCCTTCACGATTTGTGATCGCTCGTTGCTGCTCTAATACATTCATTAAATGACGGCGATTATAAAGGCCCGTCAAATCGTCGGTAATCGCTAACTCTTCAATCTTTACCAACGCACGTTTTAATTTATTATTACTCTCACTTAAACGATCACGCATTACACTGAACTCATGCCCAACGGCGCAGTAGCCAAACATCGCCAATACAAACGTGAAACCGATGATGCCTTCGATCTCTGGCGACCAATGCCCTGGGCGTGTTTGTTGCAATAAAAATAACGCTAATGCATAACAAGAAATAGTGAATAACGTGATACCGAAAAAACCACGCCACTGCAGGCGAAAGGCACCAAAAGGAAGTATGGTGAGATACGCCATCATCAGCGCCGAACGAATTTCTACCGTGTGATAAAGTATAATACTGACGAATAAAATAGCCCATACCATGTGCGGTAAGGTCATACTGGTAACAGCAGTTCGTTTTCGGTGATGTTGATAAACATAGATGACTGTCAAAATATGCCCAGCCCAAAAAGTCCCCAACAGAAGAACCATCTGCTGACTATCAATAAGGATATAGCCTAAGCTATAGCAGATTAGGATAACTAAGGAATATAAAAATGCACCAGCGCTGGCCAGTAATGTCCTGCGCATGGTATCTCGCTGAAAATCTAATGATACTTGCATTATCTATTTTTACACCACGTGGCTTTAATCAATAATCTGGTGCGTGAGTATAAAACTATGATAGATCGCTGCCATGTCATATTGCGTTATTCTGCAACATTAAATGGCGTAATATAGCCGTCTCTTGGTAATACCTATCATAGACTCAGAATAAAAAAGCAGAGATTATTTATTCCCTAATACTTTACTCACAGCTTCTAACCAACCTGCGTATAAACGCTCACGATCAGACTCATTCATTTTTGGTTCAAACATGGCTTCGTTATGCCACAAATCTGCGACTTGCTCCAGACTTTCAAAAATGCCCGCTTGTAAGCCCGCCAAATAGGCAACACCTAAGGCCGTCGTTTCAGTTACCTGAGGGCGTTCGATGCTAACCCCTAATGTATCGGCTAAGAACTGCATCAACCAATCATTAACCACCATGCCACCATCAACACGAATACTGGCAGGACGAGCGCCGTCTTGTGACATAGCTTGTAATAAATCACGGGTTTGATAACAAACCGACTGCAAACCTGCCGTTACAATTTCTTTAATACCCGTATCACGGGCTAAACCGAAGATGGCTCCGCGAGCTTCTGGGTCCCAATACGGAGCGCCTAAACCCGTAAACGCTGGCACCATATAAACAGAGTTATCGGCACCCGTTTCTTCAGCGAGGGATTGGCTTTCTTTGGCATTGGTAATAAGTTGCAAACCATCACGAATCCATTGAATCGTTGCCCCCGCCATAAAGATACTGCCTTCTAAGGCATAGCTTGTTTTACCGTTAATGCGGTAACCTATCGTTGTTAATAAACGATTCTTAGATTGCAGCGCTTCATCACCCGTATTCATAATCATGAAACAGCCAGTGCCATAGGTACTTTTTGCCATTCCGGGAGTGAAACACGCTTGGCCAATCAATGCTGCTTGCTGATCTCCAGCAATACCGCCAATCGCTATTTCAGCACCAAATAAATCTGCTTTAGTATGGCCATAATCTGCGGCGCAATCACGCACATCAGGAAGCATATTAGCTGGGACATTAAACAGTTCTAATAATTCACTATCCCATTCATTGGTATGGATATTAAATAATAAAGTACGACTGGCATTGGTCGCATCCGTTGCATGCTGCTGGCCACCGGTTAAGCGCCATAATAAAAAGGTATCGACGGTGCCAAATAATAGCTCACCCGCTTCAGCACGCTTTCGAGCGCCTTCAACATTATCCAGAATCCATTCAATTTTCGTCGCAGAAAAATAGGGATCTAATAACAAACCCGTCTTGTCGGTAATTTTTTCTGCCCGACCTTCCTCTTGCTTTAGCTTCTGACATAAATCTGCGGTGCGACGATCTTGCCAAACAATCGCGTTGTAAATTGGCTTCCCCGTTTGCTTATCCCAAACAATGGTAGTTTCACGCTGATTGGTAATGCCGATTGATAAAATATCACTGGCTTGTAATGAGGCTTTCTTGATCGCCTCACGACACATTTCTTCTGTGCTATGCCAAATATCTTCTGGGTCGTGCTCTACCCAGCCGTCTTGAGGAAATATTTGTGGAAACTCTTTCTGGCTGCTGGCGATGATATGACCATCAATATCAAAAACGATGGCGCGACTGCTTGTAGTACCTTGATCAATAGCCAATAGATAACGAGACATGGTGATTCCTGAATTAACGGTGTTTTTTTTATTTAGTTATTATCATGAAGATTTTACGTGTCAAAACGCCCAGCGCCAAGCCTTAACTAGAGCAGAAGCTATAGTTATTAAACAGCACATTAGATTCTTAGCCATTAACTAGGATCAAGTATGAAAAACAATCAGCCCATTACTCAGAATGAAGTACTACTCGATGATGGAAAACACCTTGTTTCATCGACAGATGTTAAAGGCCAAATTACTCATTGTAATCAAGCCTTTATCGATATCAGTGGTTTTTCTAAAGAAGAGTTAATGGGCCGTGCGCATAATATTGTGCGCCACCCAGATATGCCAGAAGCGGCATTTTTAGGTATGTGGGAAAAATTAAAAAAAGGCCAGCATTGGCAAGGATTAGTAAAAAACCGCTGTAAAAGTGGTGATTTTTATTGGGTTGATGCCTATGTCACGCCAGTATTAGATAATGGTCAAATCATTGGTTACGAATCGGTACGAATTAAACCCAACCGCGACCAGGTAGAGCGAGCAGAAAAAGCCTATCAAAAAATTCAAAAAGGCCAAGCTCCACTGGCTAAAATAGCCATAAGTCCTTGGGTTTTAACCTTATCACCTTGGCTGGTTGCACTCACAGCCTTTGTTGCCATTAATGATAACTGGCTTACCAGCCTTAGTATTTTCTTACCCGTAATGATTTGGGCTGGTTATAACTTCAACAAAAGTAACCAAGATTTATCAGCCATTGCCGACGGCATTATGAACGATGCTCTTGCAGCCTATATTTATTCTGGCGATACCAGCAGCCAAGGAAAATTACGTTTTGCCCAACACGCACTCAAACGGCGCTTGCAAACAGTTCTTGTTAGAATTAGCGATAACATGAGCACATTAAACCAGCTAGCCCAGTCATCTCGCCAAATGAGCGATGACAACTTGGAACAAGTACGCAGACAAAATAAAGAAACCGACCAACTCGCTCAAGCAAGCCACCAAATAACCCAAAGCGCAGAAATATTATTAGAGAATACCGAGCAAACCAGTAATGCAGCGACAAGTGCGCAGCAAGAAGTAAAGCAAGGGCATCAACTCGTTGCTGATACGGCGAATAAAATAAGCGACCTCGCTGATGAGCTAACGACTACTTCATCTGCGGTTACAACATTAGCCGAAGAAACAGAATCTATTAAACGCTTCTTAGATGCTATCAAAGATATTGCCGAACAAACGAACTTACTTGCACTTAATGCTGCTATCGAGGCAGCCCGAGCTGGCGAGCAAGGGCGTGGTTTTGCAGTGGTCGCCGATGAGGTTAGAAATCTTGCAGTACGCACTCAAGAATCCACCGCAGAAATTCATACCATTGTAACCAAGCTCACATCAGGCGCAGATTTAGCCGTCACAACGATGCAACAAGGCAATGAACATGCGGATAACTGTTTACAGCAAGCCAATCAGGCCGATGCATCGCTATCAGCTATTCAAAGCAACATTGATGAAATTAATATTAGTACACAAAATAATAGCCAATCTATTCGCCAGCAAACAGATACCGTACTGCAAATTGAACAAGGGTTGAACCGCCTAGCTGAGCTTTCTTTAGACGTTAAACAAGTATCTGAGCGCAATGCTCAGGCAAGTGATGAGCTAGCATCACTCATGTCTGAACAAGAAAGCATTATTGAGCGCTTTAGCTAACCCCTTCCACTTGAATTATTCGCATGTTAATTGTAATATTGCATTAATTTTTCTCATCAAAGAATGCTCTTATGCTGGAAATCAAACACCTAAAAACGGTACGTGCCTTACGCGATGGTGGCTCTTTAGTAGAAGCAGCCAAGCGCTTACACCTTACTCAATCAGCTTTATCTCACCAGCTAAAAGATGTTGAAGAGCGCTTAGGTTTAAGCTTATTTGTGCGTAAAACTAAACCGATTCGTTTTACTCGTGCTGGTGAGCATATTCTTGAACTCGCTGATAAAGTCATTCCGCAATTAGAAAAAACCAGCCGAGAAATAAAAAAACTCGCTGGCGGCCAAGCTGGGCGTTTACATATGGCGATTGAATGCCACAGCTGCTTCGATTGGTTAATGCCTGCCATTAATAGTTTTCGTGATCAATGGCCAGAAGTAGAAATTGATTTAATGGCGAGCTTCCACTTTGAACCACTGCCTGCTCTTGCTCGTGGCGACCTTGACCTCGTTGTCACAGCCGACCCGACTCCTATGCCGGGTATTCATTACCAGCCACTCTTTCGCTATCAAGCCCTGCTGGCCATCGCCAATCAGCACAAACTCGTGGACTGTAAGCATGTTGAAGCTGAGGATCTTGCCGACCAAACTCTAATTCACTACCCCGTTGAGCGTAAGCGTTTGGATATTTTCACCCAGTTTCTTGATCCCAAGGGAATAGAGCCTATTGGTACTCGCCAGGCTGACCTTACCCTGATGATCGTGCAGCTCGTTGCTAGCGGCCGAGGCGTTGCCTGCTTACCTAACTGGGCACTGCAACCTTATTTAAATGCTGGGCTTATCAGCTCAAAGCCATTGGGAAAAAGCGGGGTTTGGCCAACATTGTATGCCGCTATCCGCAAAGATCAGATGGAAACCAGTTATATGAAAGACTTTTTGCAGCAGTCGCTACAAGCTTGTAATGAAAATCTGGTGGGGATTGAACCCGTTAAATAGCCGAGCTTTTTTTACGCGGGGTAAATTTTAGGCAAAAAAAAGGGGACCCAACAAAGGGGTCCCCAAAAAGCGAATATTTCGCTACATTCTCACCACGTGTCCATAGGATACGTGGGGTAAATATGACAGTCATTGTCATAACTGTCTGTTAAGTATAAGTAGCTAAACGTTACTTTTTGTTAACCAAGTACAGAAGTTGTTAGTAATGTCACTTCAGCTCAATTCTTGATGGCGTTTTGGCCAAACGAGACTGAATTTCGCCCCACCCAAACGCTCATCACGACTAACCATAGCGCGCCCACCATGCCAATAAGTGATACGGCGAACAATAGATAAGCCCAATCCATAACCACCAGAACTACGAGTACGACTGTCGTCAAGGCGAGCAAAAGGAGTAAAAACCCGATTCCATTCTGCCTCTGGAATACCAGGACCATCATCTGCAACATCAACACGGCAAGTATCAGCGCCAACAGAAAAAGTGACATTTACTTGCGACTTAGCATAACGACAAGCATTACCAATTAAATTTTGAATCGCACGATGCATATAGCGATATTCAACTTCTGCTTCATGCTGAGAGCCAATAGAGCCACCGTATTTCACTTCTACATGCTCAGGAGGACGCGCCTCATCCACCAGCTGCAAAATTAAATTCTGGATATTGGTCAGCTCAAAGTCTAATAACGGCCCACCCTCTTCTAAACGCGCATAGGTCAGAATTTCATCAATTAACTCATCCAACTCTTGAATATCAGAATCCATCCCCGTGAGCTGTTTCATCACAAAAGGATCTTCGCCAGCAGTGTCTTCAATAATTTGCACACCAAAACGAATACGGGCGACAGGGGTACGTAATTCATGAGATACCGCTCTCACCATTTCACGCTGCACACTAATTAAGCGCTGAATATGGTCGGCCATTTTATTGAATGACTGGCCTAAGCGACTAACTGGATCGGAGCCATTAATGCCGACACGAGCATTGAGGTGCCCTTGAGATAAACGACTAGTGGCTTGCTCGAGTTTACGCAGACGCATTTCAAATGAGTTAACAACCCAATACACACCTAAGCCCAGTAACATAAAACCGATCAATACAATAATCACAATGCCTGTTGGAGTGTATTGTTTGAAAGCTTTAATCGGCCCCATACGGATAACCTGCGACTGTCCTGGTACCTTAATAATGGCATCTGCACTCTCACCATCAATGGCAATACGCATCAGCACATCACCATATTGCATGCGGCTCAAATCCCCTTTACTTAAATCAAAATGGTCTAGAGGAAATAAGTTAAGCGAGTAACCAAAGTGAGGAGATATTTGTTTTAGGAATTCTTCAATTGGCAAACCACTGCGTTGCCAATCTTCTAATAATAGCTGACCCGTTGCTTGCGCCTGAATTTCTGTGACATTACGCAAAACAACCCGAATTACGTTCTCGTCATTCAATACGTTAATGAGTTGAGCTTCGTAACCTAGGTCATCCGCCAGAATTAAGATGTCGTCTCGATTTAAACGACTTAGCTGGTACTCATCGAGCTGCGCTTTTTCATAACTGACAATATCAATTTGAGCATCAAAGCGAGCTTCTAAATCCCCTTGCTCGGTCAAATCGTACTGCAACCGCTGAGCAATAAGATAAAGGCTGCCACGTACAACATCTTGGTTAAATTGCTCACCACGAACATGATCAACAAATTTGAGTGCCACCATACATAGCAAGACAACAGAAACTAGTGCGGCTAGCAAGCCCGAATAAACTCGAATAAAAATACGAATGACTCCCTAGGTTTTACACGGCAGATAAAGAAAACCACTCAGAACGAGTGGCGTTTTATACATTAAGTACTGATACTAAATCTCTTTAACGAACAAATAACCTTTACTGCGTACCGTTTTAATACGCTTAGGGTTAATCGGATCATCACCGACCTTAGGTCGAATGCGTGATACCCGCACATCAATCGATCGATCTTGTCCGTCGTATTCTATACCGCGTAATTGATGGAAGATTTCCTCACGAGTCAAGACATGTCCCGCATTGCTCGACAATAGCCACAACAAATCAAATTCTGCACTGGTTAGATCAATACTATTGCCGTCTAACCAAGCTTCACGCATTGAACTATCAACGACTAGGTTGCCAAAGGTTAAGCGCTTAGCCGAAGCTTCATCTTGGTTATCATTGCTTTCTGCCTGTTCTTTAACCCGACGCAATAACGCACGAATACGGGCTAATAAAACCCGCGGACGTACTGGCTTAGCAACATAGTCATCAGCCCCCATCTCAAGTCCAAGCACCTGATCAAGGTCTTCCGTACGTGCGGTTAACATCAAAATAGGACCCGTATAATGTGGGCGAACAATACGACATACCGCTAGTCCATCTTCTCCTGGTAGCATTAAATCTAATACCACTAGGTCTGGTTGCTCAGATTTAATGCGCTCTATGGCGCGACTACCATCACCCTCTATCGATACCTTAAGGCCGTTGCTCTCAAGATAATCTTTAGTTAGATTCGCTAATCGCTCATCGTCTTCAACGATTAATATGCGCCAATCTTCATCTTGGCCGCTGCCTTGTTTTAATTCCACGCTATTTTCCTATCCAATGTTGGACTGCCATTGTTGTATTGCCGTTATATTGAAAGGCTTGTATATAACTTTAGACGCTAAATCAGTGGATTGCACTGAGTATTATTTAATTCACTGAAAATTGTAAAAATGCAATGAAAATCCACCTCAAACTACACAATTCACAACAAAAAATATGTCCACGTAATTTCCACAAGTTATCCACAGGCAAACACTATATAAGGGGTTGAAATCAACTCTCAACCGCAATATCCTGTGTCTCGGTTTAGAAATTACACCTATTGCTCAACGACTTACACGTCATTTGATCGAAGATCAAGCAGAG
>Ga0105356_10006909_pt1 | contig 10524 bp, 6 predicted proteins | sample GOMGulsemesocosm_3_FD_83502 | JGI IMG/M metagenome (GOLD analysis project Ga0105356, IMG submission 83502) | Methane-oxidizing microbial communities from mesocosms in the Gulf of Mexico - GOM9D Gulf of Mexico | ecosystem: Environmental > Aquatic > Marine > Cold seeps | place: Gulf of Mexico...
AGTGGTAATTTACAAGTGAAGATAAAACTAGTACCAACCCCTACTTCACTTTCAATAGTAATATCCCCAGCCATTAATTGGCTAAGTTTCTTTGCAATCGTTAAACCTAAACCTGTACCGCCAAAATCACGGGATGTTGATGCGTCGGCTTGAGTGAAAGGTTTAAATAACGTTTCAATTTGGCTTGGGGAGATGCCAATACCAGTATCTTTCACGGTAATGGCAATGTGTGCAATATTATCAAAAACCTTGAGTAAATCAGCTGTCACTGAAACACCACCACTTTTAGTGAACTTCATGGCATTACCACATAAATTCATTAAAATTTGCTCGATGCGGGTTTGATCGCCGGAAAAATTAACATTAGCGGGTAGGTTGTCCTTCAGGTGCCACGTGAGTGCATTGTTGCTGGCTTCGACTTCGAATAAGCTATAAATGCGGTTTAGCACTAAATGCATATCAAAAGTTTCTTTGGTTAGAAAAAGCTTTTCGGATTCAATTTTTGATATATCAAGAATATTATTCACTATGTGAAGTAGTAGGTCTGATGAAATATCAATATGTTGCAAATATGACTTTATTTCCTCCATATTATTAGAGACTTTAGCTAGTTGAGCAAAACCTATAACCGAATTCATAGGTGTTCTTATTTCATGGCTCATATTAGCCAAAAATTGGCTCTTAGCTTTACTGGCTTGATTTGCCTCTTTCATCGCTTCTTTTAGAGAGTCTGTTCGTTGACTAACTACATTATTTAGCTGTAGTTGCCTATTGTTCATTAATAAAAGCGAGCTGATTATTGTGATAGCGATAATGATCAGTAGGATAAAAAATTTGAAAAATTCTTGATGCTGTTGCTGAGTTAGATAATTTTCATTGGCAAATAAATTAATATTCCAGGTTTGACCAGCGACATAAAAATCATGGCTAAAGTGTTTATTGGTCTCTTTTAATGCTAACGGTTCATTATCAGTGTTGGAGAAAAACCATTGCTTTTTGTTTTGTTCAAATACCTCAAAATAAAATAACTTCTCTTGTGAAGAGTTAATGGCGTTGCTAATAATTTTTTCAGCAAGAAAGACACCAGTGGCAAAGCCAATCAACTTTTTATCAATGGTTCTTTCTGTCTGTTTTGCTTGTTCAAACACAGGAAAAAACAATAAAAAAGCAGGCTCTTTTTTAAAGGACTGTACAAGCTGAATAATAGGAGTTGCCTGAGGTTGGTAATTTTTCATGGTGCTATCTAAAGTCTTTTTACGAGAGGGATTGGAGTAAACATTAAAGCCTATCGCTTTACTGTTATTTTCCTCGGGGCTAATGAATTTTACATAAACCATATCGTCGTCAATGGATAACGGCTTGCCTTTAATGATGAGATCTTTTTGGTAGATTTGTGTTAACGAGCTTTCATGGCTAAGTTTTTGTTGCTGATTAATTAAGGGGTTCCATGACATAGCTTTAAGGGTGTTTGAGCTTTGTGTTAATTCAGATACAAAAGAATGAAACTGTTGACGGCTAATATCAGGGTTGTGCTGAATAAAAGTAGCGAGCAAATTCAATTGTTCAATACTGGTGCTTATTTGTCGATAAATGCCATTTTCTATTACTTTTGCTTCTTTGGTCACTAGCTCATCGGTATTAATTTTTGAGCTAGCAATGAAAAACTGAGTTAGTAAAATGATAATGAAGAATAAAGCGGTTATTGAATAGGTAATAATTAATCTAGCTTTACGTTGTTCAACCTTTAATTTCCGATAATTAAGTAAACTTAGAATAAAAGGTAGGGCAAGTAATACCCCTAAAGAATCTCCTAACCACCAAAAAATGAGATTTAGTTGGAAGTCTTCAGCAGTGTATTCAGGATGAAAAACACTAAGAGAAGTAACTCCTATTGCAGCCGAAATCAGGTTAATTGACACTCCGACAACTAAGATAAAATAGAGTGTCTTTTTGTTCTGCCATTGACTGATAGGGTTGCCAAGCCAGTATCTGAGTAGAGCGCCACCTACTAATGCTTGTAGAGAAGCTCCGCTGGCTATAATCGCATTTTGTATGGCAATATTTGAGATTAATAGGCTTGTATCGAAATTGGATGTTACTGAACAATTAAATATGAAAGAGGCTATAAATACCGCGGGAAAGAAACGCCACCACCATAAATAACAACCGACCAACGCAATACCTGCGGGCAACCAAATAGGAACAATTTGACTTTGAAATGAAATAGAAGATAAGAGATAACCGCAAATAATATAGCTCGCAAAAAGAGTAAAATATAACGGCCATGTATTTTTCAGTAAATATGTCTCTTTGAGCGATACGGTGTTATTCAATGTGAGTGTGTCTTGCACTGCATTCCTTTGTTCGTTATTACTTAAGCCTGAAGCTAACTATAAACCAAAAGTTAGTATTTTCAATATAATGAAAGCTATTGCTAGGGATTAATTAACCTTACTTAAAGGTAATACAGTTTGGTTTCGATAAAGTCATCTCTCTTAACGATTTGTCATGGTAAGTTTCTGATATACTAGTATTAACCTACACTGATAATTCATTTTTGCCTGTGGCTAGGTTATTGTTTTTATTTCTCATCATGTCATTAATATTTACTGTTTATAAATTAGAGACTTCTCTTTGCGCTATTTTAAGTTCACTTTAGCTGCTTGCTTGGTAATGACTATGTTGTTTACTACTGCGGTGTATAATCGCAGCTCATTAGTCACCTCATTAATTAATGATTACCTAATACAGCATCAAAGTGAATTAACCTGCATTGATTTTTCTCTTGATTCCAATGATGATTTGATGATTTCTCGTTTATGCATAGACTCGCCCTATGGTGACGTCGAGTTAATTGATACCTTAATAGAATGGCGTTTTGAAGCAAGTTATTTGCACAATGATAGAATAGTGGATGCCATTTCGGCTATTACTATCTCATCAGCTAAGGTACGTGCTAAAGGAGCTATTCAACTTCCAGAAAGTTCAGCAACAGCAAAGTTTCAGCTCAAAACCCTACCTAGTCTTATTCGACAGCAATTAAATAATGTAACACTACTTTCCGCACCTATTGATTTAAAGGTGCAATCGTTTTCCTATCAACCTTTTCGTGATAATGATGCTAAAGAAAAACTGTCTTATCAAGGTGAGTTTTCAATTACGGAGCAGCAACTGTTTTTATCATTATCAACATCAAAGCAAGCAGATATTTTTGATGTTCAAGTTACTAAAGCAGCGCAAGGTTTTAATGCTGAGCTAGTGACAGAGTTAACAGGTTTAAAAAACTTTTTATTGGTACATAAAACAGCTTTACCTGTTGTTTTTTCTGATGTACTAACTGGTGAAAGCACTGATAACTGGGCGGTATCTGGTCATTTTGAAAGTCAAATAAACTGGCATAAACAAAGTTTAAAAATGAGTAGTCAATTAACCGATTTCTCCTTACACCCCATGCAAGATATAACTCAGGATAAAGCGGTTAAGTTGGGTGGAACATTGTCTTGGCAAGCAAACTTAAACGATGAAACTCTGAAAATAGATTTTGTTAAAGCTAATAATCTGCAAGTTAGTTTTGAACAAGATGTACTGATTAAATTACTCACTGAAAATTCTTCAGAGCCACAACTCATTGAGTTTTTAACTGACAACGTTATAGATAGCTTTAATGTACAGCCATCAGGCGCGATGCAAGTCGATTTTGCTAAGCAAATGATAAATAGTGATGGTTTGGATTTCAGCAGCCAAAACTTAAATGAAACAATAGAACTATCAGTGAATAATATTGCCCTTAATTACCATGATGAACCCGCAATAGCAGCGGAGCTGTTACAGGCAGGTTTTTATTTATCGGGGCCGTTACAGCTAGCGCAATTAAACTCTTTTACTCAACGACCTGTGATTATGAATCTTGTCGGTGATATTAAGCAGCAAAGTGACTCTTGGCAATTAATGCTTGCACCAAGTTCAACCCTTGAATTATCTCAATTAGCCTTACCAGCGGATATACCCAAGAGTAATTCGCAAATAAGTAATCCAAGAGTACAAGCTCGTTTAAAATCACTACTTAGCCATTGGCAAGGTAAGATAACTATCCCCAAAAGTGAAACTCAAGATAAGATTATCAAGGTTGATGAGATGAGTTTTGATTTGCAAATTGATAATCAAATAAAGCAGTTAGCTCTTGATAAAGTCATAGAGATTGAGACGCTTGCAGTAACTGGTGAGCTTAATGGCAGCTTTAGCGATGTAGCCATTAAAGCTAATGTTATTGCTGGTCAGCTAGAAATTGCTTTGCTTCAAATTAGCGGTGATATTTTCCAGCCTCAGGTAGAAGTGCAAGCAAAAGAAATGTTTCTCACTGATTTATTAGCGTTGAAGATAGCACTACCCGTTGAGGTAAAGCTCATTGATGGCCTGTTGAATTATCACTTATCAGGACAATTTAAAAATACCGGCGATCTGATGGCTAACCCAATGAAACTGACCTTATCTGTTAAAGAAATCTCCGGTGAGGTCGATGGTACTTGGATACAGGAACTCAACTGGCAACAAAAATTTATGATCAAAAATGGCCAAGTGAAGTCTCTAGTTGAGGGGAGCAATACAGAAAACAATCTGACAATTGCTAAGATAGAAACTGCTACCCCTATCACTAATTTATCAACACAAATCTTAGTTGACTATGAACAAGGTGAAGTCAAAGTTAAGGTAAATAATACTAATGGAAAGCTGTTGGGTGGGCGTTTTGATATTGCTCAGGCGCAATGGCCGTTCAGCAAGGGTTCAGCTGTTAATGTTAAATTAACTAAAATAGATTTAGAAAAGCTTCTTGAGCTAGATAAAAAGCAGGGCATAGTGGTAACTGGTCGAGTGTCAGGAATGTTGCCAATTGAATATGATGGCAAGTATTTTCTTATCAAAGAAGGTAGTTTGCATAATGTTGGTGATGGTCTTATTCAAGTATATAACAACCCTGCGGTAGAAGAGCTTAAAACAAGCAGCACTGAATTGAAATTGGCCTTTGATGCCCTTGAAAACTTACACTACCATCACTTATCTTCAGATGTATCAATGGCTGACGATGGTTATATGCTGTTAGTTACTGCAATAAAAGGCAGAAACCCTGATTTAGATAATGATGTAAATTTAAATTTAAATCTTAGCTATGACCTATTAGGTTTGTTAGAGTCACTCAATATTACGGAGCACTTTGAGAGCAAAGTTATCAAAGGCTTACAACGTTAAGGAATATTTAGGAGCATTTATGGATAAAATACTGGCACCTCTGCTAGCTGTTTTTTTATTTACCGCCTGCACTCATAAAGTTGAAGTGAGTGCTAAAGAGCCGATCACAATTAATTTAAACCTTAAAATTGATCATGAGATCCGCGTTAAAGTAGATAAAGAACTTGATGACATTTTCAGTGATGATAGCGATATATTTTAGGAGCAACGATGAATAAATTAATGAAGCATGCAATGAAAAAAATTGGTTTTACTTTTATCGCCTCAATCTTAGCCTTTTCAGCTTGGGCTATTTCGTTGGATCAAGCAAAACAGCAAGGTCTTGTTGGTGAAATGACTAATGGTTACTTAGGTGTGGTTGTTGAAAGCCCAGAAGTAATTAGCTTAGTTAAAATGGTAAATAAAAAGCGTAAAGATATTTACTTGAACTTGGCGCGTAAAAACAAAATAACCATGCAACAAGTTACTAAGTTAGCGGGAGAGAAATCTATCTCTAAAACCCAAGCAGGGCATTTAATTCAAAATTCTGCAGGAAAGTGGGTTAAAAAGTAATTTTTATTGATGAGAAAATATAAAACCGCAGTAGCGATTAGCAACTGCGGTTTTTTTATGTTTATTCATCTACTTCATTACTTCTCTCATCGCCCTGAGTTGCAAAAACTAATCTATCCTTATTAACAGAGGCGAATGGTTTGTAATGGGAATTAAAATGAAGATCTTAATAACAGGTGGCACAGGCTTAATTGGTCGACACTTTATAAAAGCCTTTCAGCAACCCTACCAATTTACTGTATTAACGCGTGATAGCAAAAAAGCTAAGCAAAATTTACCTGAAGGAATTGAGTTTATTGAACAACTGCCTGAACAAAATAGCTTTGAGGCAATTATTAACCTTGCCGGAGAGCCTATCGTTGATAAGCGTTGGACCGATGAACAAAAAAATGAAATTTGCCAAAGTCGATGGCAAATAACCGAGCAAGTTGTTGCCATGATTGAGCGCGCTGAAACTAAGCCCTGCTGTCTGATTAGTGGCTCAGCCATTGGTTATTATGGTGAAACAGGTACTAAAGAAACATTTGAAGATTCACTAGTAACACAAGCAGACTTTGCTCATGAACTATGTAAGAAATGGGAGAGGATCGCTTTAAAAGCGAGTGAACATTGCCGAGTAGTCTTATTACGCACTGGCGTAGTATTGGCTAATGATGGTGGCGCGTTAGCTAAAATGCACTTGCCCTTTTATTTCGGTTTGGGTGGCAAGCTTGGTCACGGCCAGCAAACTATGTCTTGGATACATATAGAAGATATGGTGCATGCTATTCAGTTTTGCCTACTGACACCAAGCATTGAAGGAGCAGTGAATTGTACCTCACCGCAGGCACTCACTAATGAAGAATTTACCAGGGCTTTAGGTAAACAGTTACATCGACCCACTTGGTTCAATGTACCTGAATTTATGCTTAATGGGTTAATGGGACAGGGGGCTGAACTCTTACTAACTAGCCAAAATGTATATCCAAAAAAATTGCTCGAACATGATTTTGATTTTAATCACACAACGATTGAAAATACGCTGGCTGATTTGCTTTAGCAGCTGTTGGCATGTAGTTCATGCCAACAGCCAAGCAATTTACTTATTGTTTTACAAAGGTATTACCTTCGTAGTTTAAGCTGGCAATTTTATTTTCAACTTGGTTAAACTGCACCATATTGCCATTAAACATAATAAACTCAGTGCGCATCGAGTTTGGCTTAGTGAACGCCATTGCTGAGGTTTTTAGTTGTCCCCAAGTAAAAGCAAAGTTTTCTTTATCATCAAGGCTGACTTCAATACTACCTAATGTTGGATGAGCATATTTGCCTCTATAATCTTTTCTGTCATTTGATAACTGCCACTTTCGACTAGCCAATTTAGTCTGATGTTTAGCTAGCATAGAGGGAAATTTTTCAGCAATAGAAGAAACGGTTTCTAATCCGGCTTTTGCCTCTGCAGTACCATCTGACTGTTCTAATAATATTGAGTAGGCAATATGGCTAATGGCACCAGTAACACGTCTGCTAATGAAGTCTTCGTTATTTAATACAACGATGCCGATATTTCTTTCAGGCATAAAAGAGATTAAGGCGTGAGTTCCTGCAAAACCACCTAAATGGTGTAGCATTCTTTCGCCATGATAATCACCAGTGAACCAGCCCCACGCATAACCATCACGGATAAAGTCATCATACTTACCTTCAGTCTTTATTTGTTGGCTTTGCGAGTTTTTAATTATCTCTGCAGGGATAACTTGTTTGCCATTAATTTTACCTTGGTTTAGCTGGGCTATTACCATCTGTGCCATATCACTGGCTGATGTCACCATGCCACCAGCTGAATGCATAGTGTTATCAACTTTCTCTAGATACAGAGGATCAGTGTTATTGTGTTCAATAGAGTTAATAAAAGAATAAGGTTTAGCAATGTCCCAGCCACTTTGTCTTGCATTAGACATAATCGAACTGGTGTGTGTCATCTGTAAAGGAGCAAAGACATTATTATTTAGCTTTTCTTGCCAGCTAATTTTATTGTGTGAATCGGACCAAACACTTAATAAGTTATAACCAAAATTCGTGTAATCAAACTCACCATGTTTAGTTTCTTTCAGTGGTTTAGTTTGTTCAAATAACATTGCTTTGCGACTGGAAAAGTCATGAATACCGGTATAGGCAACGGCCCAGCCAAGATCTTCATTCTCGATTCCTGAGCCATGTACCAGTAAATCTTTCACTGTGACTTGTTTAACTACTTCAGGGGATAGCTGTGTAAAAGAGCCTTTAGGGAATAAAGTCGCTAAGCTATCCGTCGCTTTTAACTGGCCTTTATCAATATCAATTAATGTACTTAAAGCGTAAAAAGGCTTAGTGGTTGAAGCAACATAGAAAGCAGTATCCTTGGTAACTCGCTTCTGCATTGCTATATCGCTATAGCCGAAGTTTTTCTGATAGATGATCTTGCCGTCTTTTATGATGGCAATTGCTGTACCAGAGGGTAACTCGGAGGTGATTTTTGCTTGCTCAACAAATGATGTTAGTGGTGCAAAATCCATTGATTGTGCACTATGTACAGCGCTACTTGAAAACATCATTGTTAGTAGGGCTAGGTGACTAATTTTTATCATTATTATTCTCCATGTATTAATGTTTGTTGTAAATTGATTCGCTAGTTTCGATCGCTAGCTTCCTATTGGTAACGAGATTTAAATACGTTAAAAACATTATTCTCAGTTGAAAATGGGTGTAAATGCTCTGTATCAGATAATATTTGTTGGCATAATTTAATATCACCAGCAGGAATAGCTTGTTTCAAATCGGTGAGGATAAGTTCGTAAATTAACCCGCAATACATTTCCATACAGATCAAAGCACTTTTAGATTTAAACGCTTGAATCACTTGTGATAAATCTGCAGTCAGCAATGCTGTTAATGAGTCTTTGCCATCAGCGCAAAGCTTAAAGGAGGTATTTTCAATCTTGGCATAAACTTGTTCGCCTTTTTGTCTAAGGGTAATCTTGGCTCCCTCAATAGTGATGTCTTGATAAATCTTAACTCTCACTTCAACACCTCTTACAGCTGCTTGCGCTAAGAAAGGGGCAAGGTATTCATCAATGCCAGGTTTTAATTCAGCAACAATAATTGTGCTTGCTTGTTCAATCATTAACTTTGCTGTGGTAAGTACCTGGTTAGCATTTTTAAGCTGATAGACACTTTCATCGTCTTGTTGAGCAGGTAGTTGCTTCAACTGTTGCTCTAAATCAGAAATATTTTCTGAAAAACGGGTCTGGGCGCTACTAAGTACTTGCTGCCAAGGGGCAGCATGGCAAATTTTACTATCACCGACTGTTATCTCAACGGCACCTTTATTTGATAAAGCTTCAACCGCCTTATAAACATTAGCTACGGCTTTACCTATGCCCTTAGCGATGGCGTAACCGGTATTGTCGCCATTGATCAGCAAGTGTAAATACACCTCGCTTTCTAATTGAGTAAAACCCAATTGGCTTAACTGTTTGCTTAGTAGTTGCTGATGGCTGTCTTGAGTAGTGTTCATCTGATTCGTACTTAGTAGTAGTTAGTGATACTACTATATTCATATTCAGTAATATTTACCAATGTTATTATCGCTGGAGTTTGTAACAAGACATTTTAATTTAGCTAGGTGCCCCGACTTTATTGGCCTTTCAGGAAAAATTCAGAAGGTTTTTTTTGAGGTAGATATAAAAATGCCATATCAATTGTTATTAATTGATATGACATAAAGAGTAAATCCGCGACTCAAATGACAATAATTAGCTCTATCTGATTCGCTTTCAGTTAATAGTTTTTAGCTATCTTTAATGATTACTTTGACTGAAACCACGCTGGTGAACAATGCGATAAAGTAGCGGTAATACCAGCAGTGTTAGCAATGTTGAAGAAATAATACCGCCAATAACTACAGTAGCTAATGGGCGTTGCACTTCAGCACCTGTGCCAACATTTAGCGCCATAGGAACAAAACCTAGTCCTGCTACTAACGCTGTCATCAATACCGGTCTTAGTCTCATCATAGCGCCGTCAATAATGGCAGAAACCAACTCAGCACGTTCTTTACAAAGCTGACGGATAAAAGCCAGCATTACTAAGCCGTTTAAAACAGCAACACCGGATAGCGCAATAAAGCCAACCCCTGCTGAGATAGACAGTGGCATATCACGTAGCCACAATGAAATTACACCACCAGTAAGTGCTAATGGAATACCGGTGAATATGATCATGGCATCTTTTACTGAGCCAAAAGCCATAATTAATAAGGCAAAGATAAGTGCCAAGGTTAGCGGTAATACAATTGATAAACGCTGGCTGGCAGATTCAAGTTGCTCAAAAGTACCGCCAAACGCTAACCAATAACCCGCAGGTATTTCAACATCACTGGCTATTTTCGCTCTAACTTCCTTAACAAAACTACCTAAGTCTTTATCTCTTACATTGGCAGTAACCACTATACGTCTTTTTCCATTTTCTCGGCTGATTTGGTTGGGTGCTGGCGCAATATCGAGTGTTGCCACCTCAGATAAAGGCACATAACCACCAGCAGCAATTGAAATAGGTAACTCGGCTAATTTATTTACATCAGCCCTGATCTGCTCTGGTAGCCTAATGACCATATTGAAGCGGCGATCACCTTCAAAAATTAAACCTGCATGTTCACCACCGATAGCGGTAGCAACAGTATCTTGTAACTCACTAACGGTTAAGCCATAA
>Ga0105356_10006911_pt1 | contig 10518 bp, 8 predicted proteins | sample GOMGulsemesocosm_3_FD_83502 | JGI IMG/M metagenome (GOLD analysis project Ga0105356, IMG submission 83502) | Methane-oxidizing microbial communities from mesocosms in the Gulf of Mexico - GOM9D Gulf of Mexico | ecosystem: Environmental > Aquatic > Marine > Cold seeps | place: Gulf of Mexico...
ACATCTGGTATCGTTGCACTCGCCTTACCTCCGGATCCCAAATGAACAACACTCAGTCCATCTGCACTAACCGTTACACCCATAATTACCCACCTTTATCCGTAAATATCGAGAAGTTGTTTAAAACGTATATCAATCGTTAAATATGTCGCCACGTACATACCAATCACCAATAAACTTGTCACGGCTATAGTTACTTTTGGTGGTAATACTTTTTTCAACGGCTTCGTTAAATACTTGGCTTTCAAATTAACCAACTGCGTATTTTCCTGCTCGACTAAACGATCATGCTTAACCAAGTTATAAATAGTATTACCAATTTCAACTAGCTTTTCGTTACCACGATCTTCACGGCCATAACGACCTTTAAAACCCAATTGCAGTAACAAATACAAAAATTCAATCACGTAACGGTATTTTTTAGGATCGTTCTTAAGCCTTTCTAAAATAACAAAAAACTTATCTCCCCCAGCCGTTTCATTATGGAATTCTGACAACAAACTATTTTGGCTCCAGTTACTGTTAGCCCCCCACTCTTGTCTGCATACAGCTTCGTCAAACGTAGTACATAAACAATAACGAATAACCAGAATACTGGCGCGGTCAACTTCCATTTCGTTAAGCTTTCGCTCACCTTTACGGATTTCTCTTCCGACTTGCTCACGAAATGGATCTAAGTCATCGACCCAAGGGATCGACTTCATGCATGACAAACTCGCGATAAGCCAAGAAAACTCATCAATAAGCGGGTTAATACCCATTTTTTTAATGTCTAAATCACCAATCGCGATATTACGAGACAAATCTGGACTGGGCATAACCTCCATCGGTTTACCCGGTGCAGGTTGAAACAGGACAACAGTAACGTCATCGTCCACATAACTCATAATTTAACCGCCCACAACTGCAAGGATAAATTAGAAAAGTCACCCGCGATATGAACAGCAATGGCAGCAGAACGCGTTAATGCTTGCCACTCAGCACTCGATTTATCCAATTCAAAATAGGTATACCCGGCATGGTACGGCAACTGTCGTGGAACAACAGGCATTGGTTTAATGCCAATACCAGGGAGTTGTAGATTGATCAATTCACGGATATTATCCATCGAACCAATCTTAGTTTGTGCAATAAACTTGGTGTGTAATACGTCTAATGATACATCAGCTTTAACAGCCAATATAAGTGTTGTAGATGTAATAATGCTTGAATCAGGGATAGGAGCAGTTCGAATACCATAACTTTGTTCTTTCAAGGTTAATGGGATTGCGCGTTGCTCTGACATCACGCTTAATGTCAATTTAATGTCTTGTAGAATCCCAGATAAGCACTCCGTTAATGCACCGTGATTGTATTTTTCAAACTCTCGTGGACGTTTTGTCGTTGAACATAATGTGGCAAGATCACCTTCGGCTTGCAACAAGTAACGATAAAACGTTTCTGGGTGAATACCTTCTACATGCGTGAAATGCCAAAATAAAGGTTCTAAGCGGTTTAACGTTTGAAGTAGCATAAAATCAGCGACAGAAGATACACCTTGCTGATCAACAGCACCTAATCGCTGTACGATTAATTCTGCACGATGATGCAGCATAGAAGCAAACTCAGTAGTAAACTTAGTTAACACTGTCGATGCTTTAATATCAATACATGTTGGAATGAAACTCTCATCTAAGACGACCGTACCATCTGGTTTAACTTCTAAAATCTTGAAGATAGGAATTGACGTATAAGCACTTTTATCTTCATTGTCATACAGTAATTTGAATGTCAGTTTACCAATCATAATGTTGGCCATATCTTCACTGCCATAACACGCATCAATAGCATCCTGCGTTGATTGGATATAACGAGCATTACTGCCCGGTTCACCAAACAATTCATCACGAACAGAAGGTAGTGGGCAACATAGATAAACAATTTTGTCCACAATTGATGAATCAACGTCTCTCACATCAGGCAAGTCGGCAAGCAAAGGTAATTCAAATGGTGTTCGGTCCTGCAGTATGCCCTCTGCATGGCTAATACCTATCTTGCCCAGCCCAAGTAAACTGTCATTCACCACAATTTTTTTGACCCCCCAAAGTAAAGGGGTAGCAAATATATTCAGCATACTCGTGGCTTTATTGTTATGTCGTTCAAGTTGCTGAAAATGTTGAGGCTTCATGAACATTCCATCTTGCCACATAACGGGATTATAAAGAGACATTGTGTAATTCCTTAGAAATAATTTTGTTCAATACCACGAGTACTTCCTGTAGTAAGTTCACTACCTTCAATATGTAATTTTAAAAAGTAATTAGTCTTTTCTTCGATCATTTCTAATTGACGCCATGACGAACCATCAATGTCACGAAAAGCGACAGAAAATCCAATTGCGCGTGTCATCGGGTCAAGCTTAATAATCTCATGAATCTTTTCGTTAGGCTGAATTTCGAATTCATAGCGTTTTATATATTCGTCACCGAGCGCATCTTTATCATTTTCAAATAAAGCAAAAAAATCTAGGCTACGAAACAGAATTGGTGACGTTAGTTCATGTATACGTAAAATAACAGGCGATGATTGCCCATTGCTTCGGAGGTTAATTAGGCTCGCAGTATCAATATGTAATTCAATTGATGACGTTTCAGGTGTTATTCCTGTTGACTCTTTAAACTGTTCCCAAATAGAACAGCCTTGTAACAAGCATGACGCTATAAATATAAACAGTAGGTTACGCATTTTCCACCTTCAAAATTGTTGCATAATGTTCTTTTATTTTTTCATGTAAAAGTGCATCGGAAGAATAAACATCATCATTTAATTGCGTCCGATAGTGTTGAACATATTCATTCCAGACCCTTCGTTTTGTTAAAAATGGTTGTTTATTTGTAAGTGTCTCAGAAAAAGCCACCGGGTCATATTGATGGGCTTGTCCTACCACTAAATTAGTAACAGCTTGATGATAATGTGTATAATGAGAATCTAATTCATCGCTCACTTGCTGTAACAACTCCAAAGGCGACAAAACCTCTTGCTGGTTAAGTGAAAGCATTAATCTAAGGATATCTTCACTTGGTTTTTCACTATTATCTTCAGTTGTGTCTTTAAATAAGGATACTGTTCGTAAATCCTTGTTCATTTTGTCTAAGCAAAGTCGTAAACAAGCCCCCATTTGATTTAATAACTGTGGGGTTCGATCTTTTAACTCTAAATCATGGATACCTACGCCCTTAAAGAAAGCTTCAATACTCTCCGAGTCTTCGGAATACGGCTCCATGTTCACGTACGGTTCTATCCGCTCGACTTCATAAGCAGCCTCTTCGACATTAGGCGTAGGTATAACGCTTAAATCAGTGATCTCAACATCCGGTATAATAGTTGGCTCGGCGACTTCAGATTTAAACTCATCTATCACATTAGCAGTACTATCGGCCATCCAGTCTTCAGGGATAATATTAGGCATATCGAATTCAGAATGTACACTTTCGGTATCATCAGCAATCTGCCGTTCTATACGAGGCTGAACGAAGTTTTGCGGCGTTTCATCATCCAATAACCCGATTGATTTATCCATACTAAAGTCAATATGAGTAACAGGATCATCGCTATTAACATCATTACCTTTAGTTTCAATAAACAAATCTTCAATTATCCCCTGCTCTCCCAAAACACATTCTGTAGATAAAACATCTAAACATGAAAGGGGATCATCCTCAGTTGAACTCGGATCAATATCAATCGCTATATCAATATTTTTAACCATATTTTCTAGTGACACAGAAAATTCGTACCTTCCCATCACAATAAAATCATCTTGATGTAATGCAATCGGTTGATTTTTGAAAATCTTATTATCGTTAATAAATGTGCCATTTGTACTTGTGTCACTTAAGTAATAAGTACCGGCATAAAAGGTAACTAATGAATGATTCCCAGAAATATATTTATTATGGTCAGACAAAGTAACAGTACAGCTAGGGTTTCTACCAATTTGTCCTCCATCCTCATTCATTTCGATATGTTTATTACCCGAATATTCTTCAGGGCAATTAATTATATGTAAAGTTAATTGTATGATGCTCACGAACTTACCTAAAATAACAACGTTAAAGAAAACTCAATGCCACCTAGCCCATTATTAAACGAATGGTTATATAAGATTTCAGGGACAAGCTGTAAATGAGCATTTGGATTACTACCTAACTTAATGACAGTTCCAACACTAGCGACTAAACCAAACTCAAATGCCTCGATGTCCTCTAGTTGGCCACCATATTTAATACCATCGGAATCAACTTGCCAACGCTCTGAATACTGCGAATAACTGGTAGAAATCCCAAGCCCCAAAAGTGGGGTCATCCAGCCCCAATCAGCTACTGCATATTGGGGAATAACTCTAAATTGAAGGCTTTTTACTTCTTGATATACACCGTAAATGCCTATACTTTGCGATCCGAGATTACTCTGTGCAGGTACTTCTGCTGACAAATAATTAAGGTTAAACAGCCAACGCCAACGATTATTATTTTCATCAATAGGTCTGGAATGCACTAATCCAAATTTAATCGTATTAGTTTCATCTGTACTCCCCTCATCAAATTTAACACTATCAATGTTGAAATATTGAGCAGACACTCCATATCGCTCACCTTTAGCAAAAGCAGATTCAGTACAAACCATACAAAAAGAAAATAATACTAATACTGATACAATTGATAGCCTCAACATTCACACCTTAAACATCATTGAAATTTAGTGGAAAGATAACATCAAAAACTTCAATTTCAAGAAAATAATCCAGAAAAACCAATTATTTACATAATGAACACCTCAATAGTTATTATGCCTAGTAAATCAGTTATTTTGACCATTACCTCGAAATTAAATTACAAAAAATAGCCATAACTAGTTACCAACAGGTTGGTATCTGTTAAGGTGTGATCCGATGAGTTGAAATTTTGTAAGGGACTGTAAACGACCGTAAGTCACTGTAAATCATTGCTATTTTTTTGTTTGGAAACTTTATTTTTATGCATGTTTCTTTAATTTCCAGGCTATTAGCTGCACGGTCACAGTTTATTTTGAATTACTAAAAATTACTTTCCCCCTTGAACGTGTGCTTAATACTTTTGGATAAAATGGAGTTAATATTTTAAAATGTACTTTTCAGATTTTACAAGACGCCCAATAAGCAAATCCTTTCCAGAGGGAGAAAACACAAATAAACTTGATACGTTTACCGAACTCAAAAGACAAATAAACGAGCTGAGCCGAATTTCACCTAATGTTTCATGGAAGAAGATTTATTCCTTGTCAGAAGATATTTTGACAAACCAAAGTAAAGATTTTAGAAGTGCTTGTTACTTCACAACCGCCGCTATCCACACTCAAGGGCTTAAGGGACTTGTTAATGGTTTAAGTGCTATACACGATTTAACGCTCGTATATTGGTACAGCGCATACCCTGAATATACTAAAGAAAAAGCCAGAATTAGTGCTTTTGAATGGATGATAGAACATACTGTAAAACGACAAAAGAGAATGACGGTCAATGCGGACGACCTTATATTAATCGAGATCGGGCATAGACTAACACTCAAAATTGAAGAAGAACTAAAGTCCCATTATGGAATAAAAGCCCCCTCTTTAGGCCCTATCCGCAGAATTTTATCCCAATGGCAAGAAGAATTAAAAGAACGCCAAATAGAGCAACATCAACAATCAAAAACTCGTACTATAAATGTCGAAGATATTAAAAGCGTCATTAATACCAATACAATAACAACACCCTTACCTGAAGTGTTCGTGAATGAAACAGCAACTAATACACCTAGTATCCCCGGGCCTAAATTATTAAACAGTAATAAACCAATCATAATTAGTATATTGATACTTATATCGTCCATATACTTAGGCTTTAAAAATTATCAGCAAGAGCAACAGTTACAAACATTTAAAAACGCCAATTTGGATGAGTTTTCTTCTCTAATTCAAAAGTTAACACATAGCCCTAAAAAGACTCAGCGGGCATTAAAAGAAATCATTTTCAATAAAAGTACTGATTTCTTCAAAAATTGGGCCGAAGATCCCCTGAAAATAAACAAGATGGATAGATTAGTTTCAATCATTACTTCTCTTGAAGAAATATATCCAGATTCAATTACGTTTCAATCAATTAAAGGTAGCTTTGACAACGATAGATACAACCTAATTAATAACTATGTAGGTATTAAACAGCAATTTAATAGTGCCAGAACAATCATTGCAAATGCTCAATTAACATCACTATCACCATCAGTTACAAAATCTTATAAATTTAGTAATACATTGTTTCCACTTCTTGGTCGTATTGAATACGCCGAAAGCTCACTGAAAATTGATGATATAAATAAAGCCCAATATATACTAAATACCTATCAGTTTAAAATTAATGCACTGCTATCAGAACGTCAATAAAATTTATTTAACCGAACTAAAAATAATAGAAGGAATGTATGTTAAAGTTTTATAGGAAGCCATTATTTATTTCATCATTGATTGCTATTCTAACAATCAGTGGATTATTAATAGTAAGTTTATGGCTGGGAATTGACCGTTTATCAATATTTTTTATGTTACCGGTCACCATTATAATTGGTTTATATATAGCATTTAATATTTCTATATTTTATAAACGCAGAAAATCATCTAAAAGAAATCACATTGAAACAGAAGGTGAGATACTGACCTATACGTTAAAAAATTTAATGGACAAATCAGAAAAAAAGCCCCTCTACTTACTTCTTGGAAATAAATCAAGTGGTAAATCTACGTTTTTAGAAACATCAAATTCGATAAAGCCACTAGACAAGAAAAAAACATTATCTAACGATTTTTTCACTTGGATGGAATCTGATAGTGCGATTTATTTAAAGCCTAACCACAGACTTGTTTTTCAAGAAAACGCTGCGAATGATGGCGAACTTTGGAAGGCATTTATTAATCAATTAATACGTTCAAACCCGAGAAAACCGTTTTCTGGTTGTTTATTATGTTGGGATTTAGAACATATGATTGTACATGAAAACGATCATCTAGATTATACGATGAATATAATATCTTCTCGTTTAGAATATATTGTAGAAAAAATTTATAGCGCACTGCCTATTTACATAATAATTACTAAAATTGATAAACTTAATGGATTTAATGAATTTATCAATCATAGTCCTCTTAAATCCAACCTTGAATTTCTAAACATCCCGCTAAAAGAAGCAAAAGGTGCAGTGGCAGATTTTTATCGAGATAGCTTTAATAATATAGTTAAAACGATGGAAAAAAGCGCATTAGATTCAGCCTCTCAATGCAATGATGTTGAAGAAAAAAAGGCCATTATTTCATTTCCTAAACAGTTTGAGCTTTGTAAAAACGAAATCATGCGTCTGGTAAATCAATTAAGCCAAGTAAACCAAGGCATTTATAATCTTGATATCAGAAACCTATTTTTCACATCAGGGTTACAAGGTGGACGAAAATATAATTTATTAGCAAAGAGTTGCAGCAATTATTTTAATTTACCCATGATTGCATCTGAGCATATGCAATTACATGAAACACCATATTTTTCTCGTTTTTTGGTCGAATCTCAAATCCTACCTGAAGCAAACTACGCAGGTGAAAACAAAGTTTATCTTCGTAAGTTAACCCGGAATAGTTATCTCACTCTTTCAGGCTGTACTTTAATCGTTATTTTAACCGGCTACATGCTGCAGGAAACATTAATCAGTAATATCAATGTCATCAATAATTTGATATCGCTAGAAACTAACGGTGACGAACTTTCAATCCAACAGTACAGTTCAGATTTGAATAAAGAATTAAGTCAAGCTATCGCTAACATAGAGCCAATATATAACGCTTGGATAGCGAGTAACAAGGCCCTTGAGCAAGAGGTTTCATCATTAAACCTAAGCCAGCTAGATGCAGCAACACAACTCGCTTATCAGAAATTAATACTTGATGTGAACGAAATACTCATCCCTATAATTGAAAAAGCTTATACGCAGGAAATTAGCCAACAACAAAATAACTATAACGAATCGTTAGCGTTACTCAAAGCATATTTAATGCTAGAACAAATAGATAAAAGAGATATTACTTATTTAAATAAACAGACCAATAAAATATTAACGGATATTATATCCAATCAAAATAATGTCGAAAAATCATCAAGATACTTAACAACATATTTTCAAAGTGATTTTCCTGCTGTGACTATTAATTTAGATTTGGTTAGATCAACAAGACGCTATCTATTATCAAAATCAAAAGTTGACATGGTGTATTCTGACATTCTATCACAAGCTAATGATATTGATTTAGGGTCGTTAGATATAGCCAGAAGCATCGGATTCGATTTTGATAATGTGTTCAACCCTCGCTTGAACAAAAAACAAATTACCATAAACAAAATTTATACATCAACGGGATTTAGTACATTTTATCGTCCGCACACTGAACTGCTATCAGAGAAGATCATTGCAGATGACTGGGTACTCGGTCTATCAAATAATACTGAACCAACAGAGCAAGAATTAGATATATTTAAAGCTAAAGTACGTAAAAAATATGCAGATGACTACATTAGTAAATGGAGGCATGCACTAAGTGAATTAAAAATAAAACCATACAGTAATATTATAGATCTTACTGATTCAATAGATCTAATCTCAGGACCGTCTTCACCATTAACGACTGTATTGAGACAGCTCTACGCAAATACCAAACTATCACCATCGAAAAAAGAGCTAGAACGACTTAACTCAAAAAATAAACTCATCAATAAGGCATTAGAAAAAACAACTGATATCGCAGAAAAAACATTTAAACCAGACTACTTACTTATGGCTCGAGTCGAGCAAGCCTTTTTCTTAATTAACCGATTACAAATAAGTGAAACAGATGAATCACCAACACCTTGGGATGAAATACTTAAAGCGCTAAGTCAAGTAAGAACTTACATGAAAGATATTACAGACTCACCAAATCGGCAAATGGCTGCATTACATGCAGCTAAAAAAAGAATGACCATTACCGAGTCAGATCCTTTGATAAGACTAAAACAGATAGCACAAAAATCACCAGAGCCAATCAGAACTTGGTTGTTAGACATAGTAAATCAAACATGGGCAATGATGCTTATAGAAGCCACAAAAGGCGTAGAACAGCTTTGGCTAAGTTCTGTTTATAGTAAATTTGAAGTAATTGGTATCGATAGATATCCATTTAATCGACAAGCAACTAAAGAGATTTCCTTAGAAGAATTTGATAATTTCTTTGCAAATGGTGGTGTCCTAGATAGCTTCATTACGCAATATTTAGCTGCATTTTATGATACCAACTTATGGCAAGAAAAACGGGTGGATGGAGAATATTTACAGCTATCTCAAGCATTAATAGTACAGCTTAAAAGCTTTAACATCATCAGAGATACACTAATTGATCATACGACAAATTCATTCAAAGTCCCATTTAACATAAAAATCATAGACTTAGACTCTAGCGCAATAAGAGCCAGAGTTGATATTGCAGATCAAATTATAAATTACTATCATGGCCCAAGTAAAGTCAGAGAGCTTGTTTGGCCTCCGAAAAGTGGCACTTTTGCTGTGAACTTAACAATTCAAGACATAACAAAAGAAGGTAAACAGCATATATTAAGCAAAAACGGGCAATGGGCTTTATACCGTCTATTTGATGATAGCAATATAATAATGTCTGAAAAAGGTGGGTTCACAAGCGAAATAAAAATTTCAGGGCGTGAACTTAAGGTCATGATACAACCTGACTCACCTAATAACCCATTTACACTTCCTGAATTATTTAACTTTAAATTACCAAAAACAATAAAAAAAGTTAATTAATTACATTTTAATAAAATCTAATTAAATGGATTGAAATTCAATGAACGCTACAATATTAGCAGAAAAAACAACAATTGAGAATTTGGACAAATTAGATCGTAAAATAATTTCTATTTTATTATCAAATGGTCGTGAATCGGTAGCAAATTTATCTCGAAATATCGGTTTATCAAGAACCGCGGTTTCTGAAAGAATAAATCGCTTAGAAAAGTCAGGGATGATTAGGGGCTACACAGCTCAGTTACAAATCGACAGTAAAGAAAGGCTGGCGGTTACATACTTACTTATAAGCTGTATTAATGGCCAACGCAATGAAGTCTCAAGAATATTAAAAGGGGTCCCTGAAATCAGGAGCACGTGTATAACAGGTGGCGAATTTGATATAATCGCAAGATTAGAAGCGTCAACTTTATACCACATTCATATTCTGTGTGACAACATTGAAAATATTACAGGTATTAAAAAATTACAAACATCGATTGTATTGCATCAAACCGTAGACCGATAAAGCAGTAACTATTAACGCTCTCGATTTTAACTGCATCTGAACTATTTTCTAGAAAGATCCCGTGATAGTAATAATATTATCATTATCACGGGGTACTCCTAACCAACATGTTTGTCCCAAAGT
>Ga0105356_10006915_pt1 | contig 10514 bp, 10 predicted proteins | sample GOMGulsemesocosm_3_FD_83502 | JGI IMG/M metagenome (GOLD analysis project Ga0105356, IMG submission 83502) | Methane-oxidizing microbial communities from mesocosms in the Gulf of Mexico - GOM9D Gulf of Mexico | ecosystem: Environmental > Aquatic > Marine > Cold seeps | place: Gulf of Mexico...
ATTTCAAGTCAAAAAGTAAGTTAAGTTACTTCCGCTCAACCATTCGCAACGCAATGGGAAAGTGGCGCTTCAAACCCGCACAAATTAATGGTAAAGCCGTTGAGAGTGAAATGTCCAAAATATTTTCATTCAGTCTATTAAGATAAATGCTGAAAATTTGATTCACCTCCGAGCTTTTATTATAAACGAAGAACTATAATAAAGTTAACTCAAACCATTAGTGCTACCAATGCCAGATGAAAAGCAATTTAACCAAGAACACCCGTTTAAAGACTACTACAAAAACGTCATTGATAAATGGTGGCGAAAGGTAGATTTTGGAGAGTTTTTAGGTGTAAACGACATTATCATCTCCTATGCCTATTTTTATCAAGAAGTTAATAATCGTGATTTAGTTATAAGTCCTGGTCGCTGCGAGAGTTTCCTAAAATATAAAGAACTTTGTTATAATTTTTCACAACAAGGTTACAATATATATATATTGGATCATCGTGGTCAGGGAACATCACAAAGGATGCTGAACAATAATCACAAAGGTTATGTACAGCAGTTTGACCATTATGCAGAAGATCTACATACCTTCATTTGCAGCGTAGTAAATATCAAAGCGGTGGTGCGCTCTAGCACCAAACGACCATACTTATTAGCACACTCGATGGGTGGTGCTATCGCATTAAGAATGCTCGAACTTTACCCTGAATCAATACAAGCGGCACTATTATCTTCTCCAATGATAGCAATAAATTCGGGGAATTATCCTACTTGGTTTGCAGAGTTGCTTATAAAAAGTGCGCAACGTTTAAATGAGCTCATAGACGCAGAGCCTTGGTATTTCTTAGGTCAAGTAGACTATCAAGCAGCACCGTTTCAACACAATAGATTGACGCAGTCAGAAGTGCGCTACCAGCACTTTTCCGAGCTATATTCAATTCAGTCTCAGATTCAACTTGGAGGCGTAACCATTCATTGGCTAATTGAAGCGCTCAAAGCAAAAAAGACTATTTTTAAAGAAATAGGGAAAATAAAAATTCCTATCAGGGTATTACAAGCAAGTGCCGATACCATCGTTGATAATAAGGCTCAAACAAATTTTTGCCATAAACTGCATCGACTCAATACTCAATATTGTCCAGACTCACAACCTTTAGTCATTGATGGTGCTCGTCATGAATTATTTTTTGAAAAAGATCAATATCGTAATCAAGCAATAAATTACGCCATATCATGGTTTGATAAATATAGTTAATACTCACCACCATCATTAATCAAGTCACTTTGTACTACAGATGTTGGGTCATGATGAATAAATACCTCACAAGGTGCTAGTGCCGCTTTAATTTTTACTTCAATAGCCTCTCCGATACTATGAGCCTCCAAAAGTGATAAGTTATCATCTAACTCTAAATGGAACTGAATAAATCGTTGTCGACCGGCTTGACGGGTACGTAACTCATGCAAACCTTTGCTCTTTTCATGAGCTAAGACTAATGATGTAATCACCTCAATCTCTTCTTCATTAAGTTCATGGTCCATTAAGTGATGTACACTTAGCCAAACGATTTTCACTGCCCCCCACAATAAATAGGTCCCCACAACGATGGTAAATAAGCCGTCAGCCCGCAACCAAATTCCTTCACTTAAAATAAGTGCCGCGAGCACTCCCAAATTTAACAATATGTCAGATTGATAATGTAGAGCATCTGCACTTATCGCTAACGACTTGGTCCGTGAAATGACATACCTCTGTAACGAAACCAATAGTAAAGTCATAACAATCGCAATGATCGTTATCCAAATTCCCACTTCACTGTGTACAATTTCTTTTGGGGTGATTAATCGATCTACTCCATTAAAGATCAATAAAAGAGCAGACCCCATCACAAAAGCAGCCTGTACAAGCCCAGCTAGGCTTTCAGCTTTACCATGACCAAATCGATGTTCATCGTCAGGAGGAGCAAGCGCGTAACGTAAAATAACAACATTCATTATCGATGCAAATAAATCGAGCATAGAATCTGTTGTAGAAGCCAACATTGAGCTTGCATCAGTAATAAGCCATGCATATAACTTAATGACTACCAAAAAGAGAGCTGTGGTACTTGCGCTATACGCCGCAACCTTAACCCAGAAATTATAACTTTCTATTTGTTTCACGCGAATCCCCTGTTAGGCTCAATCTGCACAACTTGAAAATGATAACTTAGCACGGTGTTAGCAAACTTTAAGTTTTATAAGTATCAATTTTGACTCAGAATAATTATGTATCATATTAATGCTGGCAAGGTGTTTATTAAAAAGAATAGTCATTAGCTTGTAAACAGCTATAACATTAAATATTAGTCTTTTAATTCGTGCTAAATACTCAATTTGTTGTTTCATTTGGTATAATACAGCAATTACTTAATAGCTAGAGTTGTTCTATGTTAGATGTTGTACTTTTTCAGCCACAAATCCCCCCTAATACTGGCAATATCATTCGTCTATGTGCTAATTCGGGATTTCGTTTACATCTAATTGAGCCATTAGGTTTTGACTTCGATGATAAAAAGCTAAGACGCGCGGGATTAGATTATCATGAATTTACAGCCGTTAAGCGCCATAGAAATTTTGCAGATTTTTTAGAAAATGAACATCCTAAAAGAGTCTTTGCGATAACTACAAAAGCCACGAATTATTATGGGGATGTGAGTTATCAACAAGGTGATTATTTATTATTTGGCTCTGAAACGAATGGTTTGCCGGAAGAGGTGAGAACGCAAATCCCTAATGATCAAAAAATAAGAATTCCAATGCTCAAAGATAGCCGTAGCATGAATCTATCGAATGCATCAGCAGTTGTTATCTATGAAGCGTGGCGACAATTAGGCTTTGCAAATTCAATCTAAAATACTAATTTTGGATCTTACTATTCAAACTTACGGTCTCGAGATAATAAATCAGCAGCAGCTAACTTTGCTGCTTTACCACAGTAAAGTACTTGATAAACCTGCTCTACAATTGGCATTTCTACATCCATGCGTTTAGCCAGCATGTAAACTTCCTTTGTATTTCGATAACCTTCAACAACTTGACCGATATCATGCATCGCTTGCTCAACATCAGCCCCTCCACCTAAAGCAAGACCAAACCGTCGATTTCGAGATTGATTATCAGTACAAGTTAATACGAGGTCACCCAAGCCAGCCATCCCCATAAAGGTCGCAGGGTCAGCATTAAGCGCAATACCCAAACGAGTCATTTCTGCTAAACCTCGGGTGATTAATGCGGTACGAGCATTGGCACCAAACCCGATCCCATCAGCGATACCCGCACCGATGGCAACAACATTTTTAACAGCTCCACCAAGTTGTATGCCAATAAAATCATTATTATTGTATACACGAAAGGTTTTCTCACAGTGTAATAAATCCGTGATATCCTTTGCAAAGTCATCATTCGTTGAAGACAGAGAAATAGCGGTTGGTAACCCTGCAGCCATTTCTTTAGCAAAAGTAGGGCCTGACAATACAGCCAAAGCAATATCATCACCTAATATTTCACGGGCTACATCTTGTAATAAACGTCCTGACTTGTGATCGAGACCTTTAGTCGCCCACGCAAGACGAGCGTCATGACGTAGCATAGGTTTTATTTTCGAAAGCATATCCCCATAAGCATGGCTTGGTACAACAACAAGAATATTTTTACTGTTCGAGACCGCCTTTTCCAGATTAACTTCTACAGCTAGGCTGTCTGGAAAAATGCCACCAGGGAGATATTTTTCATTACTGCGAGTGCGCTCCATTTCCATAACATGGTCAAGGTCACGCCCCCATAACGTAGTTTGATAACCATTACGTGCTAAACAAATAGCCAGAGCTGTGCCATAAGAGCCAGCCCCTAATACTGTTATATTTGCCGATGAGTTTAGCATAATATAGTCAACTAGTGCGTTTCTGTGCTAGCTGGAACTTCTGTAGATTCTGCTTGTGCAGCAGCAGTACGTTGTTGAACATATGACGCAAATAACGCTTCAAAATTAACAGGGGCTAAATTTAATTGTGGGAATGAACCACGGCTTACCAAATTTGCAACTGTCTCACGAGCATATGGGAATAATGTTGTAGGGCAGAAAGCACCAATTGTATGTGCTAGTTGTGCCTCAGGTAAATTACCAATAGTAAAAACGCCAGCTTGTTGAACTTCAGCTAAAAAGGCTGTTTGCCCTTCTACTGTAGCTGTTACTGTTAATGATAAAATTACTTCATAAGTGTCATCAGTTAACTTAGCTGAGCGAGTATCGATATCCAGCTTAACTTCAGGCTTCCATTCTTTTTGAAAAATAGCAGGAGAGTTAGGTGTTTCAAATGACACATCTTTAGTATAAACACGTTGAATAGCAAATTGTGGAGCCGTTTGCGCTGGAGATGCTTGTTCGCCATTTTGGATTTCGTCTGACATGGTAATACTTCCTATGTTGTGGCTTCAATTAAATGAGTACCAAATTAATTTCTATTAAATATAAAGTCGATTTTATATTTACGGATTTTTGTATCTTTACTTAGCTAACAAAGAATCAAGCTGGTCTTTTGCATGTAAAGCATAAAGCTCATCACAACCACCAACTAATACATCATTAATAAATATCTGTGGAACTGTGTAACCACCATTGCTGCGCGTGATCATTTTCTCACGAAGATCATTATCATAATCAATTTTATATTCCTGAAAGTTTACTTCTTTTTGTGCTAATAAAGCTTTCGCTCGAAAACAATAAGGGCAAGTTTCTTTAGTATAAATTTCTACAACGGCCATAATATTCACTTTTATTTTTTAGTTACAGGCAAACTAGCATTAACCCAAGCATTCATGCCGCCTTTTAACAGACTAGTTTTAGAGAAACCATCTTTATAAAGCTGGTTAGCTACTTTCATCGCACTTATACCCGCATTACATACTACTATGATGGGTTTATCTTTATGCTTTTCAAGGCTACTAAAATCATTGTTTGTTATTTTTTCAGCGCTTAAGTATTTCGCATCAACAATATGATTGGCTTTGAAATCTTTTTCTGCACGGATATCAACCACTAGACCTTCTTGACGATTAACCAAAAATGTCATCTCTTGGGTGCTTAGTTGTTTAATAGGTGACATCTTGATTTTAATAGTCGTAAAAACAATCAAGATAACTATTGCGACCCATGCTGCGCTAAGCATTGCATGACCGCTAGCAAAGGTAATAAGTTCATCCATAGTAAAAGCCCTTTATTCATAACGTAAAAATTTGCGACAGTATACAACCTAACCTCCAAACCAAGCAACTTGATAATGAAGTCGCCTAAATTGTGAATAACAATGAAGTGCAACCATTAATAAGTCGTATGAGTATATGGATCATTTTGTGATTGGTCACACGAGATATTATTTTCTCGCCTTGTTATACTCCATTTCGAAAATTATCAAAAGTTAAACTCATTCGCTGTTCCAAGGAAGTAAAATGCCAAACAAAAAATCGACCGTTCTTATTATTTTAGATGGCTGGGGTTATAGAAAAGCACAAAATGCTAATGCAATTCATCATGCAAAAACTCCGGTAATGGACGATTTAATGGCGCGTTGCCCTAATATGCTTATTGAAACGTCGGGTATGTCCGTAGGATTACCTGATGGACAAATGGGCAATTCAGAAGTTGGGCATGTTAACTTAGGTGCAGGAAGAACAGTTTACCAGGACTTTACTCGCATCACTAAAGCGATTGAAGACGGAACATTTCAAAAAAACCAAACGCTTTGTCAGGCCATTGATGGTGCAGTTAGCAAGGATAAGGCCGTTCATATTTTTGGCCTATTATCTCCCGGTGGTGTGCATAGCCTTGAAGAACACATTTTTTCGATGATGGAAATGGCAAAAGATAGAGGCGCCAATCAAATATATTTACATGCCTTTATGGATGGTCGCGATACACCACCACGTAGCGCTGAAGCATCCTTAATCAAAGCCCAGAATAAGTTTGAACAACTCTTTGAAAACTCTGATGGACAGGGACAAGTAGCATCAATCATTGGCAGGTATTATGCTATGGATAGAGACCAACGCTGGGATCGAGTTGAAAAAGCCTATAACCTAATTACTTCAGGCCAAGCAGATTTTAAATATACAAACGCTGTAGATGCATTAAATGCAGCTTATCAACGTGATGAAAATGATGAGTTTGTTGCACCATCGGCGATCACCAATAAAGATGGTAATGTTATTGAAGTAAACGATGGCGACGCTGTAATTTTTATGAATTTTAGAGCCGATCGTGCGCGTCAATTCACCCGCTGCTTTACCGAGGATAATTTTAGCGACTTTACTCGTAGTAAAACATCCAAGCTGTCTAATTTTGTTATGTTAACTCAATACGCCGCAAGCATTGATGCCCCGAGTGCTTATCCTCCTGAAGTATTAAATAATGTTATGGGGGAATGGTTAGAAAAACACAATAAAACACAATTAAGAATATCCGAAACTGAAAAATATGCCCATGTCACTTTTTTCTTTAGTGGTGGTAAAGAAGACGCCTTTAAAGGCGAAGAACGCATTTTAGTGCCCTCTCCGCAAGTAGCTACTTACGACTTACAACCTGAAATGAATTCAGCCTTGCTCACCGATAAATTGGTTACCGCCATTGAATCTGGTGACTATGATTTTATTGTATGTAATTACCCTAATGGTGACATGGTTGGTCATACCGGTAAATTTGATGCGGCAGTAGAAGCTTGCGAAGCTATTGATAGTTGTATTGGCAGAGTCGTAACAGCCATAGAAAAAACAGGAAGCGAATGTTTAATTACAGCAGACCACGGTAATGCTGAGCAAATGCTTGACAGTGTATCAGGACAAGCGCATACCGCACATACCTGTGAACCTGTACCGTTAATTTATATTGGCCGCCAAGCGACACCTGCAAAAACGGGGACATTAAGCGATATCTCACCAACGCTACTAAATTTAATGGCCATGGAACAACCTAAAGAAATGACCGGTTCGATATTAATGACAATGAAAGACTAACCTATCGTGTCATTGCGCCAACAATTATTAAGGACGATCTTATGCAGCTTAATTGGCATAGCATCAATATCGTCTTTAGCCCAAGAATCCGCCACACAAAAGCAAGCAAAGACAAAATTAGGAGATGTTAAAGATGCAATCACAAAACAAAAAACAAGTATCAAAAAAACGACATCTGCAAGGCAAGAACTTGAGCGTCAGTTAAAGTCTGGTGATATAGCCATAGCTGATGTTGCAAAAAAAATTAACGTGACACAACAGGCACAGCAATCAACACAAAAGAAACTCGTCAAGCTAAGCAAACAAAAAAGGGCTTTATCTAAAGAAAAAAAACAACAAGAGCAGGTTCTAGCAAAACAGATAAGGGCTGCATATTCAACAGGTCATCATGACTACCTAAAACTGATGTTAAACCAGGAAAAACCTGCAAGTGTGCAGCGTACAGTCACCAACTATCAATACCTCAACAACGCTCGTATGAATGAAATTGATAACTTCAAAAAAATACTAAATAACTTGCAACTCATTAGTATCGAACACGAGCAACAATCAAAACATTTAAAAGACCTAGCACAACAGCAATCAGAACAGAAAAATGTATTTGAAAAAAATAAAAGACAACAACAGAAAACCATCAAACTATTAAACAATGAGCTATTAAGCAGTAAGCAATTACTAACAAAATTAGTTGAAGAAGAAGAAAGTCTCATTTTGGCCTTAAAACAGCTCGCTACGTTAAGTCAGCCAGCGGAGCACCTTGAAGGGTTAAGTGCCTTAAAACGTAAATTATCATGGCCAATAAAAGGAAGAATAAACCGAAGTTTTGGTAGCCGTAAGCAGGGGTATTTAAAGTGGAAAGGCGTTTTAATGGCGGCTCCTGTAGGTAGACAAGTGAAAACTATTCATAATGGCACTGTTTTATTTTCGGATTGGTTAAAAGGATATGGCTTAGTAACTGTGATCGATCACGGTCAAGGTTACATGAGTTTATATGGGCATAACCAAACTTTACTAAAATCAGTTGGTGAACGAGTTGAAACAGGAGAACCTATCGCCTTAGTAGGCCAAAGCGGTGGACAGTTACAATCGGGATTATACTTTGAAATTCGTTATCGGGGCCAAGCCGTCAACCCTAAAAAATGGTGTCGTTAGCTATTTTTTTTTGAGAAAAATAACGATTATAGCAATATATTCCTTATCGTTAACCCCTTATCTACTTACCGAACCCCGTATCTGAAGATGTAAAGAATTGGTGCTTACTTTTCACTTATGTGAAGTAAGCTAGTTAACTATCGATTTTTCAGAGACTAACTGGTAATCTACTGACCATAATAACGAATATAATTATCTCCGTGCGCCAACTATTAATAATCCTACTATTTTTTGTTACAACCAATATTTGGGCAAAACCAAGCCAAATAGCGATCATTATAGACGATATTGGTTACCGGCAAAGTGACGCCGATGCTTTAAACTTGCCCGGAAAAATAACCTACGCGGTACTTCCTCATACCCCTTTTGGTAAGCGCCTCGCGGAAAAAGCACACGCGACAAACCGTGAAGTCATACTACATATTCCTATGGAAGCAGATAATGGCAAGCTTTTGGGGCCAGGTGCTTTAACCAGTGATATGTCCGAGAAAAATATTCGCACAAGTTTAGAAAAGTCATTTGCAGAAATTCCTTTTGCTATTGGCATCAATAATCATATGGGTAGCAAATTGACTAAAATGTATAGCCCAATGGCTTGGACAATGCGTTATCTAAAAGAAAATAACCGCTTGTTTGTAGACAGCTTAACGACGCAAAGCAGTAAAGCACAAAGGATTGCAAAACATTTTGATGTGCCGTCATTACATCGACACCTTTTTTTAGATAATGAGTTAACGCCTGAATACATAGCCGAGCAGTTTGAAATATTGATCGATTTTGCCAAACGCTATAATTCAATTGTTGCTATCGCCCACCCTCATCCAGAAACCATTACAGCTCTAACAAAATTACTACCTTTACTGACTGAAAATAATATTGATTTAGTGACTATTTCGAGTTTATTACCTCAAAATAAACAAAAAACGCTAAATTTTGTTAAAGCTGATTAAGCAGTATTTCAAAAATAAAATAAATTCGTAACTTATGATCAATTAATGCTAATAGGTATTGAGGCTTGCAGCTTTGCTGACATATGCTTAACATAGTAAATAAGTAAATAAAATTAAGGATAGCAATGAAAGTTACAGTATTTGGTATTGGCTATGTTGGCTTAGTACAAGCTGCAGTTCTCGCTTCGGTTGGTCATGATGTTATGTGCGTCGACATCGATGAAACCAAAATTGAGAACCTTAAAAAAGGCAATATTCCAATTTATGAACCAGGATTAACGCCGCTAGTACAAGAAACCCATGCTAATGGATTGTTAACTTTCACCACCGACGCAAAACGAGGGGTTGAACATGGTAGTATTCAATTTATCGCCGTAGGAACTCCACCTGACGAAGACGGCTCTGCTGATTTAAAATATGTACTGAAGGTTGCAGAAACGATCGCGACACATATGACAAAAAGCAAAATAATCATCGATAAGTCAACCGTTCCAGTAGGTACTGCAGATAAAGTTTCGGCACAAATTACAAGTGTGCTTCAAAGTCGCAACGTACCAATCGATTTTGATGTTGTTTCTAATCCTGAATTCCTCAAAGAAGGTGCAGCGGTAAGTGACTGTATGAAGCCTGACCGTATTGTTATAGGAACAGACAGCGAAACAGCAAAAACAGCAATGCGTGAATTATACGCGCCGTTTAATCGTAACCATGATCGTATGATATTTATGGATGTTCGCTCTGCAGAACTAACTAAATATGCGGCGAATTGTATGTTAGCGACGAAAATATCTTTTATGAACGAAATGTCTAACCTTGCGGAGTTACTTGGCGCTGACATTGAAGCGGTACGTCACGGTATAGGTTCAGACTCTCGTATTGGTTATCAATTTATTTATCCCGGTTGTGGTTATGGCGGTTCTTGCTTCCCTAAAGATGTACAAGCTTTAGTACGAACCGCTAATGGTATAGATTATAAGCCTGCTTTATTAGAAGCCGTAGAAAGTGTTAACTATGCTCAAAAACAAAAACTTTTTAATAATTTAAGTACATATTTCTCAGGTGATCTAGCAGGTAAAACTATTGCCGTATGGGGACTTTCATTTAAGCCACAAACAGATGATATGCGCGAGGCATCTTCTATTGTCTTAATGAATTCTTTATGGGCCGCAGGAGCAAAAGTTCAAGCATACGATCCTGAAGCAATGGAAGAATGTCAAAGAATGTTTGGCGACAATGAAAACCTATCATTAGTCGGCACAAAAGAATCGGCATTAAAAGGTGCCGATGCATTAGTTGTCTGTACTGAATGGAGCCAGTTCAGGGCTCCGGATTTTGAGTTAATAGCCAGTACTTTATCTCATAAAGTTATAATAG
>Ga0105356_10006916_pt1 | contig 10513 bp, 7 predicted proteins | sample GOMGulsemesocosm_3_FD_83502 | JGI IMG/M metagenome (GOLD analysis project Ga0105356, IMG submission 83502) | Methane-oxidizing microbial communities from mesocosms in the Gulf of Mexico - GOM9D Gulf of Mexico | ecosystem: Environmental > Aquatic > Marine > Cold seeps | place: Gulf of Mexico...
AAAGATTGAACATTTCGTTTTTACGGTAAGAACATTAGAGAGATTAGGTGTATCGGCTGTAATTATTGAAGATAAAATTGGGTTGAAGAAAAACTCATTATTTGGAACTGACGTTCAACAATATCAGGATACTATTGAAAATTTCTCTAAAAAAATACAAGCAGGAAGAAACGCAAGAGTTACTGATGATTTCATGGTAATAGCAAGGGTTGAAAGTTTAATACTTAAAGCAGGCATGGAAGATGCATTAGAAAGATCTAAAGCCTATATCGAAGCAGGAGCAGATGCTATTATGATTCACTCTAAAGAAACCTCACCAGATGAGATCTTAGAGTTTTGTTCTAAATTCAAGAAGTTTGATAAAGTAGTACCTTTAATTGCAGTGCCTTCAAGTTATAATACAATAACGGAAGATGAACTTGCAGAGGCTGGAGTTAATGTTGTAATTTATGCAAATCAGTTATTGAGAAGCGCTTATCCTGCAATGTTAGATACTGCAAAATCAATTCTTACTCATAAACGCTCTTTTGAGTCTAAAGATAATTGCATTTCAATTAAAGAGATATTAGAGCTAATTCCAGGAACAAAATAAGAAATATCGTAGAATGATTAATACATCAAAATTTTATACAGGACTAAGTTCTAGAGGAATTAACTTTTTTACAGGTGTACCAGATTCTTTGTTAAAGGACATCTGTGCATATATATCTGATAATGCACCAGAAGACCGACATATTATATCTGCAAATGAAGGAGCTTCTATAGGCTTGGCTGTTGGAAATTACTTAGCCAGTGGGAAATTATCATTAGTTTATATGCAAAACTCTGGGTTTGGAAATACGGTTAACCCACTGTTATCTATTGCTGATGATGATGTTTACGGTATTCCTATGTTACTTTTAATTGGATGGCGAGGAGAACCAGGAATAAAGGACGAGCCACAGCATGTAAAACAAGGTAAAGTTAGTGAAGAGTTGTTAATTGCAATGAATATCCCATATCAAATTATCGATGCAGATAGTGAGATAGATGTTGTTTTGGATGAAGCTATTAATACTGCTATGTCTGAGATGAAGCCTTATGCTTTGTTAGTTAGGAAAAATACTTTTGAAAAATATAAGTTACAAAATGACCAAGCCTCCTCATTTTCACTTGACAGAGAAGGGGCTGTTAAATTGATTATAGATCAATTAAATGAAAAGGATATAGTTGTTTCTACAACAGGTAAAACTTCTAGAGAAGTTTTTGAATATAGAGAAGAACTTAATCAAACTCATGAAAGGGATTTTCTAACTGTTGGAGCTATGGGACATACGTCTTCTATTGCCATGGGAGTTGCCATAGAAAAGAAGGACAGAAATGTATTTTGTTTGGATGGTGACGGCTCTGTTTTGATGCATATGGGTAGCCTTGCTATTAATGGATTAAGGAAGGACCTTCAAAATTTTAAACATATTGTAATTAATAATGGGGCACATGATTCAGTTGGAGGGCAACCAACGGTTGGATTTGAAATTGATTTCCCTAAAATTGCTGAATCTTGTGGGTATACATTAGTAGATACGGCTTCTGAAGTTGATGAAATTAAATCTAAGCTTAGTAAAATGATTAATCACAAAGGGAGAGCATTTTTAGAGCTGAAAGTAAATAAGGGAGCTCGTGAAGATTTAGGAAGACCAACAAAAACGCCTAAAGAAAACAAAAAGGCATTTAAACAGTTCCTTAAATGATTCAGATCTTAATTGAAAAGATATCAAGTACAGATTTAAAAGAAATTTTTACTAAATATTCCTGTAACAAGATTTTTCTTGTTACAGGGAAAAACTCATATCAACATTCCGGAGCTAGGGATTTTATTGAATCAGCTCTGGAAGGCATTGAGTATGTTCGATTTTCCGAATTTGAACAAAATCCAAAATATGATGATGCTATTCGAGGAGTAGAAATATATAAACAATCAAATTGTGATATGATTATTGCCATTGGTGGTGGCAGTGTAATGGATATGGCAAAATTAATTAACGTGTTTTCTTCTAATTCCCATATAGATAGTTTAGAGATTGTTCAAAACTCTAAATTAATTAATAAAAAAGGAAATACATTAGTTGCAATTCCAACAACTGCTGGGACAGGCAGTGAAGCAACACATTTTGCTGTTGTATATCATAATAAAAAAAAATATTCGGTAGCGCATGATTTTATTATTCCTGACATTGCAGGATTAAATTCTATGTTTTCTTTCTCTCAGTCTAAATATTTAACAGCATGTTCAGGTCTTGATGCGTTATCTCAGGCTATAGAATCCTATTGGAGTGTTGGAGCAACAGAGGAATCAAAACAATATGCAAAGGAAGCAATTCAATTACTTTCAATAAACCTAGAAGGCTGCGTATTATCACCTAATACAGAAAGAAGAGAAGCAATAATCCATGGAGCATATTTGGCAGGTAAAGCAATAAATATTTCAAAGACCACGGCAGCACATGCTATTTCTTATGCCTTTACTACTTATTTTTCAATACCTCATGGTCATGCAGTCTTTTTAACTCTTCCACAATTTTTTATTGTGAATTCTCGCATTACTAATTCTAATGTAAATGACCCACGAGGAGAGGAATATGTTAGAAATACGATAAATGATATATGCAAATTATTGAATGTTGAGACTCCTGAAGATGCATGTAGTTTATTATATTCTTTAACTACTAAAATTGGTGTTGAAACTTCGTTTGTTAAGTTGGGAATAACAAAAGAGTCTGATATTAAATTGATTGTGGATAGTGTGAATTTAGAGAGAATGAAAAACAATCCTGTAAATTTAGATAGAGAGGATTTAATAACTATTTTAAATTAAATTTTTTTAAAATTTGTCCAAGGACCCATTTGATACGATCATTCTAAAAATAACAAGAGAAGATAAATCTAAATAAATAATAGAATTTTTAGTAATTTATATTTCATGAGTAAAGCAAATAAAAGAAAATTCTATTATTTATTTATAACTCTTTTTTTTAAAACGGTTATAAATTTTGTTTTGGTGTTTTACGTTGCTAAGGTTGTCAATGTATCCGATTTTGGGAGTTTTACCCTTTCCTTTGTGGTTATGACGATTGGTGTTTTACTAATTGATTATGGCTATAATTTACACTCATTGGTGTTAAATTATAAAAATGACGATGAAATTTCAAAGAGTATTTCATCTATAATTTCTGGAAAGATATTTATTGCACTTTTTTTAATTATTGTCTTTTTACCATTTATTCTTTTATCACCATCATACTCAGATTCAATGAGTGTAATTTTGATATTAGGAGCTTCTTCTATTCCAAATTCGTTTGGAAACCTTTTTTATTCTTTTTTTAAAGCAAAAAACCAATACAAAATAGAGGCAATTGGATTTTTATTACAAGGCATTTTGTTGATTATTTTACTCTTAATAAATCACTTTTGGGGTAGTCAAGACATAGTGACAATCTCTTTAATTGTTTTGGTAACTAAAATCCTATATTTCGTTTATTCGTTTCTTAAATTTAGGGTTGAATTTCGTCTAGATTTTCAATTAAGCTTAGCGAATGCATTAAAATCCTATAGAATTTCATTTAGTTATGGAGTTCATTTAATATTTGGAACTTTAATATTATATGTTGACACTTTATTTTTGTCATATTTTACTGATATGGAAACTGTAGGGTATTATCAATCTGGATTAAGATTAGTTATGGCGGCTTCTCTTTTTGGAGCAGTTATTACGGATGGATATGTTCCTGAAATTTCCAAAAGATTTCAAGATAAATTATTCATTACTAAGAAAATGGTGAGTTTATTCAATTTTTTAGCTGTTTTCTATACTTTACTCTTAATTACACTTGCATTTTATTTTAACTCCATAATAAATATTTTATTTTCTAGTGAGTTCGAACTTATTGGAAGATATTTAATTTATATATTATTAATTATTTTGTGTAGAGCAGCCGGAATTGTTCCTGGAGTAATTCTCACAAGCTTAGGTCTACAAAAAATTAGAGCTTTAGCAGTAACTTATTCTTGCGGTTTAAGTATTATATTAAATTTAATTTTAGTACCATTATATGGTTTAGAAGGTGCCTTTATTTCGTTTTTAGCAACAAATTTACTGTTGAATTTTATTTATATATTCTATTCTATTAAAGAAATTAAATTTATTAAGATAACTGTCCCTAAAATTATAATAGTATTAGTTATATACTTAATACTACAAAAAATGTTTTCTATTGATAATATTTTGTGCTTATGTATTTCAATTATTATTAATTTGTTAATTCAAGGGTTTACCCAAAAAAAATTAAAAGCAACATCATAAATGTCACCAACTGAGAAAAGAAATATAAAAAGAATTTTATTGCTTTTTATTTATCCATTTATATTCTTATTAAGAATTATTCCAAGAAATAAGAATATTTGGATGTTTGGAAATTTTAAGGGATACATGGATAATCCAAAATATATTTATGAGTATCTAAGTCGAGATATAAATAATAGTATTGAGATATATTGGATTACCAGAGATAAAGAACTCTATAAATTACTAGAGTTAGATAACAGGAATGTATTATACTATTATTCATTTAAGGGGGTTTGGATAAGTTTAAGAGCTGGCGTATCCTTTTTAGCGAATGGTTATTCTGATTTGAATAAGTTTGCTGCAATTAACTCCTATATTGTTCATCTATGGCATGGTACTCCAATAAAGAAAATATTTTTCGATGCTGAGTTAGAAACTACGTTCTATTCCTTTGGAAAACTGAATAATGTAATGACTTTTATGTGTGAATTGTCTACACAATTTTTAAACAATAAAATCAATCTCTTTATGGTTTCAAGTGATTATGAACTTGAAATAATGAGGAAGGCATTTAGAATAGATAAAAAAATTTTCAGGGTAACAGGGGTGCCTAGACATGATATTATTGGTGGAATGGAAAATGAATCTTTGGGAATTACTAATATTTTTGAAAAGTATAATACAACTCAAGGAAAAAATATAGTTTATGCTCCAAGCTGGAGAGATAATGGTTGGGCACCTAAACAATTTTTGGAATCTCAACAAAATTTTGTTGAATTTTTGGAAAAAGAAAATTTTTATTTCTTTATTAAAAGACATCCTTTAACTACTATCGATGAAATTGAAGAATGGGGGATAAAGGAATGTAAAAGGATAATATTTATAGGCAACAATTTTGATATTAATGGTATTTATCAGTTTATTGATATAATTATTACTGACTTTTCAAGTGTGATGTTTGATTATGGGATTTTCAATAGACCAATATTGTTTTTTATAACAGATTTGGTTGAATACGCCAATAATAGGGGCTTTTATGATGATATTGGTGAGATTTCGAATGGAAAAATAAATCAAAGTTGGGACGAACTAATAGAAGCGATAAGAAATAGTAATAAAGAAACAAAATTTGTATATCACCCTCATTATGAATTTTTGTTAAAACATCCTCCCAGTAATGTTAGAAAAAATATTGTAGAACTTGTTAAACAAGAATCAAAAAATGCTTAAGCTAAAATTAAGAACTATATATAAAATATTTTTCTTTTTGTTTTTGTTTACAGTAGTAAGCAGGGGGTTTTATGAGTTGTTTTTAGAAAAGAAGACAGCTTTTTTGGTACAAGTAATTGTTATTCTCCTATTTATTATTTTTAGCATGATTGTTTTTAAAATTAAATTGGAAGCAAAATATTTCACACCTCAAATGGTGCTCTTTTTAATTTTTAGTTTTGCAGTTTTATTTTCAATAATAATTACACAATATTTAGAAAATGGGGGTGCCCCAGTTTTTTATAGCGCTATTATGTGTTTTTTAATATTTTCGTTTGTATTTATTAGCTCTTTTAATATCAACAGATTTGGTGCAGTAAATATTGGGAATATGATTATTATATTAATAATAATTTTATTTGTAACCTCTCTTTACGAACAAATTACTGAAACGCCCTTACCAGGAGCGTCATGGCATGGAGGTACTGTAAGGCCCGCTTCTTTAACTGGGAGCAAACAGCACTATTCAATTATTTTATCAATTTTAACTCTTTTTATCTATCAATATTGGCTAAGCTTAAAGAAAGCAAAGTATTTATTTGGGTTTCTCATTGGGGTGATTGGAGTGTTGTTGTCTTTAACGCGCTCAGGGTCAATGATATTGGTGTTAGCCTTTTTTCCATATATCTGTTATAAATTATATTCGAATCATTTGGTAAAGATTAACCCTAAATTATTATTATTTATATTTATTGTTTCAATTTTTACAGTAATATTTTCTATTCTATACTTTGATATTGGTTTTTTCTTTGATAGAATGATTAGCTCTATTGATGCAAAATCTCCTGGCAACGATGGAAGAATTAAGGCATGGCTTTTAGGTTTGGATTTAATATTTTCTTCCAATATGATATTTGGTGAATACACTGGCGTTGTGACTAACGCCACTAGGACAATAACAAACACAAAATCTTTTGTCGTTGAATCAGGAACACTGCAAATGATTTTAAATTTTGGACTTATTGGGTTTATGTCGTTTTATTTGATTCTATTCAATATATATAGCCGAATTAAACGAGAACATACGTTTCTTTTATTTGTATTATTTTCATGTTTAATATCTACTATAGTGTATCAATCCATTGAAACCATTCCATTTGTAATATTATTAGCACTTATACCATTAATTTCTTCCGACGTGAAAAATATTGGAAGAGGATCTTTACTTAAAGCAAATTGATGACTAGAATATATTGAAGATGAAATGAGAAATATGCTAAAAAATAGAGTTGAATATTTTGATATAATTAAGGTCATCTTGTTGATGATGGCAATGTTCCCTATAATTCCTAACACCGTTAAAGGATTGCCAATAATTTTATTGTTAGGACTAGCATTATTTTATAGACACGAAAAACAAAGGAGCTTTAATTGGAAATTGTTTATTATTAATTCTGGAGTTTATATAATTTATATTTTGAGTATCATATATACTTCTAATCTGAGTTATGGGGGAAGAAAACTTGAGACGGGTCTTTCTTTAATGATCATTCCTTTAATTTTTGCGCTTATTTGGAAAAGTAGAGAGAGGATAAAAAAAGAATTATTACTAAAAAAATTTATTACTATATATTTTGGTGCAGTGTTTATATATACTGTGATAATTTATTCATTTCTTATTTATAAGGGAGTCTTTACTAATTATAACGACCCCAACTTTTTTAGGTATTTTACACAGTATATCCCATTGATTGGTCAACATTCAATTTATGCTTCCATTTTTTTGAGTTTAGGTCTATTGTCTGCGATATATTTATTCAAGGATTGTAAAAAGATAGCATTTAAACTTTTGATATTATTAATTAGTTTATGCTTGTTTATGCTATTAATTGTGTTAGCATCAAAAGGAACCATACTTGCATTTTTATTTTCTGTATGTGTTTATATCATTCTGAATAATAAAAATTTAAAAAAAACGATATTTGTAATAAGCTCAATAATAGGGTTGTTACTTATAAGTGTAATATACGTTCCGTCATTATCCAACAGGGTGAATAGTTTGAGTACATCTTGGAGTTCACCAACTAACATTAGCGATTTAAATTCTACTCAAATCAGAAAAGTAATTTATTCTTGTTCTATTAAGTCAATGGAAGGGAACTGGATTTTTGGACATGGAATCGGGGATGTTAAAGATGTATTATTAAAATGTTATAATGATAATTCTAAAACTTTGGTTGATCGAAGATATAATTCTCACAATCAGTATTTGAGTATTTTGCTAAGTGCTGGTATAATCGGTCTTGGGGTGCTGTTTATATTTCTAGGGTATAATTTTAATATTGCAATTAAAAATAAAAATCATTTGTTTGTTTCAATATTGATATTTTTTTCAATTGTTATGGTTATTGAAAATATTTTAGAAAGACAGGCGGGAGTTATTTTATTTACTTTTTTGATCAACTTTTTTAGCTTTGTAAATTTCAATAAAAGTGTTAAAATAAATTCATGAAAAAAAATATAACCTTCATCAGCCTGAATTATGCGCCAGAAGATACCGCTATTGGATTATACTCTACACAATGGGTTGAATATTTAACAGAAAACGGATGTAATGTTTCTGTAATAACGGCATTTCCGTATTATCCACAATGGGAAATCACTAAAGATTATAAAGACAAACCAAGGTTTTTAAAAGAAGAAAAAGAAGGAGTCAAGATATTCAGGTATAAGTTGTATGTCCCTAAAACACCTACATTTTTCAAACGAATAATTCACCTTATAGATTTTACACTGGGTTCAATAATTAACCTTTATAAAGTTAAAAATTGTGACTTGGTGATTTCAGTTGTACCATTTACGAGTTCAGTTTTATTGGGCTATATTCAAAAAAGAAGATTTAAAACCAAGTTATGGATGCATATTCAAGATTTTGAATTTGATGCAGCTCTTCAAACAGGAGTTGGCAGTAATAAAAAATGGATCTTTTCTATTTTGTTTCAATTAGAAAAGTGGTTATTTCGAAAAGCAGATATTGCAAGTACTATTAGTCAAAGTATGCTAACAAAGCTTGAAGAGAAAACACTTTCACAACAATTTTACCTGCCAAATTGGATCGATGAGGATACAATTAACCCTAATATTCACACCACACATTCGTATTTAAAATCGGAAAAAATTAAAGTTCTTTATTCAGGAAACATTGGTGACAAACAGGACTGGGAAGTTTTTATTGAATTTTGTAAAGCATTGGATCCATTTAAATATGAAATTATTGTTGTTGGGAATGGGTCTAAGAAGGATTGGTTAGTTAAGAAGATAAAGGATTTTGATAACGTTTTATATTACCCTCCGGTTCCTTATAGTGAATTATCAAACCTATTATGTAGTGCGGATTTACATATATTATTTCAAAAAACAGATGTGTTAGATACAGTAATGCCATCGAAAGTTTTAGGAATGATGGCAAGTGAGAAACCATCATTAATTTTAGGGAATGAATTTTCGGAGGTAAAGACTATTTTAGAAAAATCAAATGGAGGAATTTATTTTAGTGAATTTTCTTTAGATGTCATAAAAAAGGTTGATGATGTTTTTGAGAATAAGAATGTTTCATACGAAATGGGTAAAAATGCTAGAGACTATATTGTAGAGAAGTTTTCTAAAGAAAAAATATTAAGTAATATGCTGGATCAGATTAATAAAATGTAATCTGTATCTTATAGTATTTAAATTACATCTTGTTGTAGGTATTATATATATCTTCCCTATTTTTGCTTTTAAAGTTAATTAAATGAAAATATCCGTAATAGGAACTGGTTATGTTGGTTTAGTCACAGGCACATGCCTTGCAGAAACGGGTAATGAGGTGTTGTGTATCGATATAGACACCAATAAAGTGCAACAGATGCAGCGGGGAGAGGTTCCTATTTATGAACCACACCTAGATGTCCTCTTTGAACGCAATATAAAGGCCAATAGATTACAATTTTCAACCTCACTTGAGGAAGGCATTTCACATGGTGATATAATTTTCTTAGCACTTCCTACACCAGAAGATGAAGATGGCTCAGCCGATTTATCTTATGTTTTGGGGGCGGCAAAAGATATTGGGAAAATTTTAAACACCTATAAAGTCATTGTTGATAAAAGTACGGTTCCAGTAGGAACAGCTGATAAAGTTACAGCGGCCATTGCTAAAGAAACTACAATAGATTTTGATGTGGTTTCAAATCCAGAGTTTTTACGCGAAGGATTTGCGGTAGATGACTTTTTAAAACCAGAACGTATAGTTATTGGTTCTAGTTCTAAAAGAGCTACTGAACTAATGCAAAAGCTTTATAAACCCTTTGTTAGGTCAGGGAATCCTATTATTATCATGGATGAACGTTCGGCAGAGTTGACAAAATATGCGGCAAACGCCTTTTTAGCGACTAAAATTACTTTTATGAACGAGATTGCTAACTTTTGTGAGAAAGTTGGTGCTGATGTTGATAAAGTAAGAGCGGGAATGGGAACGGATTCGCGTATTGGTAAACGCTTTTTATTCCCAGGTATAGGCTATGGAGGTTCTTGCTTTCCAAAAGATGTAAAAGCGCTTCATAAGTCGGGAAAAGATGTCGATTATGACTTTAATATTCTCGATGCAGTTATTAGAGTGAATGATACTCAGAAAAAAGTATTAGTGCCAAGAATTGAATCGTATTTTGATAATAATCTCAATGGGAAATCAATTGCTATTTGGGGACTTGCATTTAAACCAGAAACTGATGATATCAGAGAAGCACCAGCTTTATATATGATTGAGGACTTATTGAGCAAAGGAGCAAAGGTCACTGTATTTGACCCGGAAGCCATGCCTAATGTGAAACGCAAGTTTGGGGAGAGCATAACCTATGCTGAGAATATGTATGCTGCAGTTAATAATGCCGATGTACTAGTTATAAGTACGGAATGGAGTATCTTTAGAACACCAGATTTTGA
>Ga0105356_10006925_pt1 | contig 10507 bp, 6 predicted proteins | sample GOMGulsemesocosm_3_FD_83502 | JGI IMG/M metagenome (GOLD analysis project Ga0105356, IMG submission 83502) | Methane-oxidizing microbial communities from mesocosms in the Gulf of Mexico - GOM9D Gulf of Mexico | ecosystem: Environmental > Aquatic > Marine > Cold seeps | place: Gulf of Mexico...
ACAACAATGTGTTCTTCATCTTTTGATGCTGATAAAGTTTTACCTGAAACAATTAACGTTAAAACAATTATCAGAATAGAAAGCTTGGTTTTTATTTTCATCTTTATATTTACACTGCCATTAAATCTAAATGAGATCGATTCGTATTATCATTACATATTGATAATTTTGCAAGTAAATATTGATAGTCTATTTAGATAGTCAAAATGTTAACCGTGCTTATGATATGTGGAAAGCCTTGTTACCTCGTTATATTCACGGGCAATAGGTAACTTATTCACAATAGTTAATTGATAAAAAATTCAACGTATAAGGTTTGATGAGATATAAAGGTTCAGTTCTCTGCGCATAGAAAGTTCTGAGTTTTCATTATAAAGCATAAATACTTTGCTTCTTTTAATGAGAGTTTAGCGATGAAATGCCTGGGTAATGGGGGTTGGATTAACTATCAAGGTCTAGTCTGTTTTCGCTAATAACAACCTAAAATCCATATTGTACGATTGAAAACGACACCATCTAAATACAACATGCACCACTAATAAAAAAGCCATTAACATCTTCAATGTTAATGGCTTTAATTAGTTTAGTTTCAAATTAAAGTCTAAGCGACTTCCTGCAATACCGTATTTTTTAATGGAGTTGGCACACTCTCAAGCTTAGTTCTTTTTTCTGCTAGCAATAAATAAAAGCTAGGTAGAATAAATAAAGTAAACAGAGTGCCAATAAACATTCCGGCAACTAAGATGATACCAATACTATTCCGTGCTTCTGCACCCGCACCAGTAACTAAGACTAACGGGAAATGTCCAAGTATGGTTGCAGCAGTGGTCATTAATATTGGTCGCAAGCGGGTAGTTGCAGCTTCTTTTACCGCTGCAAGTTTACTTGCACCTTGTTCTTGAGCATGATTGGCAAATTCAACAATTAAAATGCCATTTTTAGCGATTAAACCAATGAGTGTAATCAAACCAATTTGAGAATAAATGTTTATGGTTGTTAACTCAACATAAGGAATAAGCAATGCACCTGATAATGCTAAAGGAACACACCCCATTACCACGACAAGCGGATCTCTAAAGCTATTAAATTGTATCGCTAAGACTAAAAATACAATTAATAACGATACACCTAGTACCATCACTAAGGTATTGCCTTCTTTACGTAACTGACGAGATTCACCCGCATAATCAATACTATAACCAACAGGAAGCATCTCACTAGCCGCATTTTCGATGGCAGATAATGCCGCTTCTTTATTTGAACTTGGCGCAACACCACCAAAAATTCTAAATGAGCTTTGTTGAGCAAATGTGCCTAATTGTCTTGGTACCGTTTTCCATTTAATGTCTGCAACAGCAGAAACGGGTAAGAGCTCACCTGAAGGTTGTTTAATAGTAAGCGACATAATTGCTTCTGTTTTAGAACGCACGTCTTCACTAATAATAGGAATAACACGATAAGCTTTACCATTAGCATCAAAACGATTAACAAAGTTGTTAGAAAGTAAAATACCTAACTGATCACTAACTTCCGCAACATTTAAGCCTAAGTCAGCAATTTTTTGTCGATTGAGTTGTAATTCAACCTGTGGCAAATCAATTTTTAAATCGGTATCTGCAAAAAGAAAATGACCACTACCGTATGCAGCTCCGACTAATTGATCTGCATATTGCTTCATTTCATCATACGATGCCGAAGATTTAACCACCATTTCAATTTCAAACTGGCCAGAACTAGGTAGCGACGCAGGTAAAATAGGGAACATATTAAGTCCAGCAGTTTGCGCTAATTTACCATACATTTGTGGTACTAATTCTTGAGCACTATAATCACGATCCTTTGGACTTTCGAGCTCTAAACCACCAAAACCACCACTATTAAATATAATTTGCCATATTTTTAAGCCACCTTCTATTTCTTGTAGACTATCGACAACCGGGTTCATTTGTTCAACATTGTATGTTAATGATGAATCAGGTGGTGATTGAATGACAAACATCACCATAGACTGGTCTTCAACTGGGGCTAACTCTTTTTGAGAAAAAAGATAAAAAGGTATCGTCAATAATGAGACAACTAAGGCAACAAGAAAAACCTGCCCTTGCCATTTAAAAATGCTTTCTAATAGTTTGCCATAACTTCTTTGCACCTTTTCAAAGATATGGTTAACCTTACGAGTTAGCCAGCCTTCATTGCCACCATCGGGAGAAACAAAAGCACTCATTATTGGCGATAACGTTATCGCAACAATCCCGGAAATAATAACCGCAATTGCTAAGGTAAATGCAAACTCTTTGAATAAGACTCCTGTAAGCCCTGACAAAAAGCCAATAGGTGCATAAACTGCAGCCAGTGTTAAGGTCATCGAAATAATAGGAACTAATAATTGACGAGAACTGATCAAAGCAGCCTCAAACTTTGACATACCTTGACGCATTAAACGAGCAACGTTTTCTACCACAACTATTGCATCATCAACCACTAAACCGACAGATAAAACTATCGCCAACACCGTTAATAAGTTCAATGAAAAACCCATCATCGACATGGCAGCTACCGCACCAAGAATTGAAATAGGTATGGTAATTAAAGGCACTATCGCACTTCTAAATGAGCCCATAAGTAGTAAAACAACGATACCAACTAAGATAACGGTTTCAATAAGCGTAATAAAGATCTCATTTAAGGCATCACGCATATAAAGCGTACCATCATAAGCAAAGTCGATCGAAATTCCATTAGGTAACGTCTTATTAATTTCGTCTACTTTTTCATACAGGCGATCACCGATAGCAATTTCATTGGCACCAGGTAATGGCCAAATAGAAATATAAACAGAGTCTTTATCATTAAGTCTTGCAGTGATACTGCTATCTTCTGCAGCAAATTTTATTTTAGCAATATCTTTTAAATAGATACTCGCGCCATCTATTTCACTTACCACCAATTGCTCAAATTCTGCAACACTACGTAATTGGCTGTTGGCAACAATATCAATTTTTTGATGATCATTTTCAACATATCCCATTGTAGCAATACTATTATTAGCCGCGAGCGCTTGATAAACGTCTTTTGCACTTAAATTATAAACTTGTAACGCATCAGCATCTAACCAAACTCTCATTGCAGGTGTTCTCGCACCTTCAATACCAACACGTTGCACCCCTTCGATAGCATTTAAAATGGGGTTTACTTGTCTTGTTAAATAATCAGTAATAAGTGATAAGTCGTTTCCATTAGCATGAACACTTAAATAAATGACAGCAAAAGGACGGTCAGCTCGGCTCACGGAAATAACTGGATCTTGTGAACCAGCAGGTAATTCATAACGAATCTGCCCTAACCGTGCATTTAACTCAGCCAATGCTAAAGTACTATTTTCGTTTAACTTCAACCATGCAGTTACCTTACTGCTACCAGAGGTACTGGTTGAGTCTACATATTCAACACCAGGAATTGTTGCGGCCACACGCTCAATGGGTTCGGTAACAAAACCTTGCACTACATCAGCTGAAGCACCGGTATAGAAGGTATCGATAACCAAAGAAGAGCTTTCAATTTTGGGAAACTGCAAAACTGGGATTTTACTCACAGCCCAAAGCCCAGCAATACAAATGATCAATGAAAGTACAATGGCAACTACGGGACGACGAACAAAAATGTCCATAATAGATGATTTATCTTGTTTCATAAATAACTCCTATAACTTAGCTGTGGTATCAGCAGGAGTATCTGCTACATAAACTTTCATACCAGGGAATAACTTAAATGACCCTTTACTGGCAATCAATTGTCCTGTTGTTAACCCTTCAAGTACCATAACTTGATTAGCTTGACGTTCGCCTAATTCAACCTTCACTTGTTTGGCGCGATAAGCACCATCCTTATCCGCTTCTAGAATAAAGACATAATTACCAAATGGATCTCGTTTAATTGCTAAATCTGGTACGCTGTTCAGTGTAGTCATTGCTGAAATAGGCGCTGTAACACTGATTAAAGTATGAGGCTTAAGAAGTAGCTTTGAAGACGCGATTTGTGCGCGATACTTAAGGTGTCTAGACTCTCGTGATAATTGTGGGTCTACTGCTATAATTTCTGCTTCGAAACTTTGGTCTTGATTCATTGGTTTAAGTGTCACCAAAGAGCCAAGAGTTAGCTCTTGATAAACTTGAGGCAGATAAAAATCCACCCATGTAAAGTCATTTACACCAACTAACTCAAGTACTTGACTGTTATTATCTAAATACTGACCAACTTCTAACGTATGAATACCCACTTTTGCCGTAAACGGCGCCACCAATTTTTTCTTATTGATAGCCGTAGTCAATACAGCGATATTTGATTTAGCTATTTGTACATCGGCATTGGCTTGATCAACTAAGTCTTCACTGATTTCTCTATTTTTCTTCAATTCAATATAACGATGCAAGGTTTGTTTATTTAACACTAAAGTTGCTTTTGCTGCGATTAGACGAGCGTCTTCATCACTGTGATCTAACTCAAGTAAAACCTGACCTTTTTCAACTTGGCTGCCTGACGCAGCATTTAAGCTGATAATTTTACCTGCCAATTCATTATTTAAGACCAAAAATTTAAACGCTTGTACTTCTCCACTGACTTTTACTGTTTTTTGATAATCTATCGTTGCAACTTCAATAGCATTCACTGTTGCCGCAGGCTCAGGCATATTTGCCCCTTGTGCAGCCGCTGCTTCTTGTAGCGATGTTTTATAACTATTTAAACCAAAAACTGTACCACCAAGTACAACACTTACGGCTATCCATCGAGTAATTTTCATTGTTTTCCTTTATTCCTTTTTATCACGCTGCACTATCATATTCCTTCGAATAAAAGTGACAACTTTAAAATTGTATATAAATATTATCTAAGACCTTGTTCTACAAGGTATTGGCAAATTTCAGCAATATCGTCATCACCGACTTTCTTTTGCCAATCATACGAGTTTATTAATCGTTGTAGGCTACGAATATGTTCATTATCAGGAGCAAGCGCCGGAAGGCCATCTTCTTCGCACAATTCTTGTCCTTTTTGCCAGCAGTGGTGTAATCGAACCGTTTGAAAATAACCAACTGCAAGTGACCAAGTACCAGACGTAATTTCTGCAATATCGCGATTTCCGGATGTTAACTCTCCAGAATCGGCTGCATTTTGTAAAAATGTTTGAAACATTCCCTCACAAACTTTGCCACAAGAAATCATTTGATCTAACCAACGAGGAGAACAACGTTTCATTATTGCTCGTGTATTCACTAGACTTTCTAGCTGATCATCAAATTCATACATTTGTACTTTGGAAAAATCAAGCAAGCTGTTAGCGATGATTCTTTCTGGCGTAGTTAGGGGTAATGAAAGAACCTGCTTAAATACACGTTGTCGTTCTTGATACATACTTGTCGCCAATGCAATAAGTACGTCTTCTTTACATTGCACAAATTTATAAACTGATCCCATAGATAAACCAGCGAGTTTAGCTATTTTAGACATAGAAAAATCTAATAGTGAACTCTGCTCTATTGTTGTGATTGCCGCACAGAGCACTAACTTTTCTTGCTCTTGAGCACTAAACCTTGGAGCCGGCGCCATAAAAACCTCTATACAAAATACTATTCGAATGATATTCGAACGCTATTATAATTGTATTTTGAATAAGATCAATAGCGGTTTATCATTTACAAAAATGATTAAATCCCTCTGTTACGGCGAAGAATGAAAGAAATATAGAAGAAACAGCATTTAACGGTGCTCTAAAGTTAAATACTGTTTGAAAAATTAAAAAAATAACAGCCAATAAATTGATTTTTATCGCTAAGGATTAATAACGGGATATAAAGAGGCCAATAACAGACCTGCCATGGTAAAATTAAACGCGCGTAGGCGTAAATCACTGCTTAATATTTTACTTAATTGCTGACCAAGAACTGTCCATAGGCTCACAGAAGGTAAGTTAACAAGTCCAAAGACCAAGGCAACAATCGCGATTGATTCCATTTGTTGTGAAGGTGAATAAACGCTGATGGCTGTTAATGCCATTGTCCACGCTTTTGGATTGACCCATTGAAAAGCAGCCGCTTGTAGAAATGTTATGGGATTTGATTTATTTGTTTGACTGCCATCCGGTTTACTCGCTGTTGCTATTTTATAAGCCAAATACAGTAAATAGGCGACGCTTACATATTTTAAGATTTGATACATTACTGGATAGTTAGTGAATAATTGCATCAACCCAATACCTACAAGTATCACCATAAAGGTAAAACCTAATCCCACGCCAAGCATATGTGGAATAGTACGTTTGAAACCAAAATTAGCACCTGATGACATCAACATTAAATTATTTGGTCCAGGGCTAATAGAAGAAACAAACGCAAAAGCAATTAACGCCAGTAATAAATCAAAAGTCATAATAATACTCTAGTAAAAACCCATAAATGTAACTGCAATTATAGTGAATTTTATTCAATATTATCTTGCAAGTTTTGTTCAAAAATAGCTAATATTGCAACATATGATTAAATTAGACCGCATTAACGAAAAAATATTGCACGAACTAGAATCCAATGGGCGACTTAGTAATACTGAACTTGCCAACCGTGTTGGACTTTCGCCGTCAGCTTGTTTACGTCGAGTTCAAGAATTAGAGTTTTCTGGTGTGATCAGTGGTTATCGAGCGGTAATTGATAAAACACAGTTAGGCATTGGCTGCATTGCTTATGTGGCAGTAGGTTTGTGTGACCATACTAAAAAATCACAACTCGCTTTTGAGCAAGCGATCACATTATCACCCGAAGTAAGTGAATGCCATAATATTACGGGATCTTATGAGTACCTATTACGTGTAGAAACCAAAAGCCTCGCCACTTATAAAACATTTCATACTGACGTGCTTGGTATACTCGAGCAAGTTAACTCGATAACCACCTATATGGTGATGGAGTCAGCCAAAGATATTCGAGGGTAATGATTAAAACTTCCATGGTTAGATAGTAAGAATACACTCCCCCAGAATACTTAACTCTTTTAAATATATCCGGTTATGTGGTTCACATAAATTAGATAATTAGTTATCAGGAATAAAAGTAACTTTGAGTAGCTTTAATGGCGCTTGTTCAAAATTATTAACTCGATATACTTCAACCTGTACCTTCGCCCGACCTAGACGACCATAATGAAAATCTGGTAGCAATAATAAATTTAACGTTAAAATAACTATTAACATAATGGACATGGCTTGTTTTTTAGGTGAATTTGGGGTGATTAGCTCTATTGATAAATTTAAGTTACTAACCCAATAGATGAGTCCTCTTTTATTATTAATTGACACAAGAATACTTAAAGATTGATTGCGGGAATCGTATTTTTGCGGCAATTAACACAGAGTAAAAATATCTTTTTTACTCTGTTGATATAGTGAATAAGTATGGCTGTTATATTTTTTCAAAAAACGTTTAATTATCTTTAATAAAAAACTTACTTTTTACCTTTGAATTCAGGAAGTATCTTTTCTACCTTTCATTCAATCCCCTGCCTTACCGTTCCGATATATAGTAAAAAGTTTAACAATTATTTTCTTCTATATACGAAGCGTATGCCTCAATCATAGATTAAGTATTATCTCTGACGCTTATCTAATCCATATACTCAGGCAATGTAAATAAACTCATAACTTCAAACTATCCTGAATAAAAATAAAAAGGAAGGCATACATGAAAACTGCAATTCAAGGCAAACATAAGACACCTAAGTTTGGGCACAAAGCCAACCGGAGATACTTTACACTCTTACCTGCTATTTTTTTGGTTGTAAGTCATCTTGTTCATTCACAAGAGGTAAGCCCTTCAGAGAAAAAAAAAGATGAAGATATTTCTGTCAAAGAGGCAAAGTCAGCGGGATTAGAAGTGATAATGATTACCGCACAAAAACGTGCTCAAAGTATTGTAGAAGTTCCCATTGCAGTCACAGCTATTTCAGGTGCAACATTAGCTGAAGCGAAAGTCGATGACTTAGTTGATTTACAGTTTATCTCTCCTAATTTAAGTATTCGTCAAGAATTAAACCCATCTGAAGCTACATTTGTAATTCGTGGGGTTGGATCTGCAGGAACTGGTGGTAATTTCGAACAATCCGTAGGGGTATATATAGATGGTATCTATCGTGGTAGACCCGGAGGTGCCTTAAGTGACTTAATGGCAATAGAACGCATTGAAGTTTTGAGGGGGCCACAGAGTACTATTTTTGGCAGAAACAATACCGCTGGTGCGGTTAGTATAGTCACTCAGAAGCCTGAAGACGAATTATCTGGTTCAATTGAGCTTACTGCTGGCACAGAAAACTTACAACAAATTCGTGGCACTGTTACCGGACCAATATCAGAAGACGTATCCTATAGGGTATCATTCAGTTCAAATAAAAAAGATGGTGCTATTGATAATTTATTAGGTGACTCGGCTAATAATAGTGATCGAAAAAGTATACGCAGTCAGGTCTTTGCCTATTTAGGTGATGATACAACGTTAAGAGTAATTGCTGATTATGCGAAAGCGGAAGAAGAATGCTGTTATGGGCCATTCATTTTTGTTGAAGACTCTGATGTTTCGTTCCCTGGTAACCCCAGCACTAATACACTTCCCGGCGTTTTATTAGGTGCAAACATTACCAATATTGGCAATGGAACAGCAGGGACAATAGGTGAAGATACTTCAGGTGTTATTGAAGGAACTCATTTGGATCCGTTCAAAAGAGAAGTTGCTGTTCCTCAAGAGTTACAATTTTTTGAAGACAATGCCAACTATGGAATATCCGCTGAATTAAATCATGACTTTGAGGATATTAGTTTTACCGCTATAGCTTCTTCTCGAATGTTTGAAATTAAAGAAGCACAAAGAGCATTTGCCCCTGCAAACACAATACCAGCGTGGGTATCATCAGACTCGGCTCCCGGCATTGATATTTCTGAAAACAGTATTGAGCTAAGAGTTGCTAATACGAACCCTGATATTCTTGATTGGATCGCAGGCATATATTATTTCGGTCAAGAAATAGAAGAGCAAAACTTCCAACTTAAGACCCCCATCTTTGACAATAAGTTTGGACCTGGCGCAGCATTTTCTGCTCAATCGGTTTATACCGCTGAAAGCATGGCCGTATTTGGTCAATTTACCTATAACATCAATAGTGACTTAGATTTCACAGCAGGGGCTCGTTATATAGAAGAAGAGAAAACGCTTGATATAAACTCTAGCGGTTTACTAGCACTGCCGAGCGAGCTTGGTAGTGGAGTAAATAAAATCAGTGATGATGCATTTATGGGGTCTATGTCCCTAAGTTATACGATTAATCCGCTAAGTCGGCTTTATGGACGTATCGCAAGAGGATATAAATCAGGAGGTATTAGTCCCCTACCTTTCGGCATCCCCGTATCTGAACTAGACTTTGAATCAGAAACGACAGATGCAGTAGAGTTAGGGGTTAAGTTAAGATTATTGGAAGGCAACTTATCTTTTGACGCGGCATTGTTTTATCAAGAAACAAATGACTTACAAGTGCAGGCTTTCGATGGTTTAACTTTCAAAACAATGAATGCTGCTAAAACGACGAGCCAAGGATTAGAAGTAGAATATGCCTATGCCGTTAATGACAATTGGACAGTATCGGGAGGGTTTACATATTTAGATGCTGAATACGGAAGTTTTAAAGGTGCTGCTCCAAAAGTAGGATTAGACGATGATAGTCGTCAGATACAAGTCACTCAAGACCTTACCGGTGAAAAACCATTGCAATCGCCCGAATGGACAATAACCGGTGTTGTAGAGTATTGGTATTCATTGAATGATTCATGGGACATTAAATGGCGAACAGATTATCGCTATGTAACTAACTATACTGTAGACCTGCAGAATAACGATCTTTTTGCTAATGCCGAAACTTTTCAGGCGAATATGAGTATTAATTTCTTAAAAAACAATAGCGGTTTAGCTATTCAGTTTTGGGGAAAAAATATTACAAATGAGGATGTCATACTTGCCGGTATTGAAGTTCCATTTGGTGATAGTGCTTACGTAACTGTAAACGATCCAAGTTCATACGGTATATCTTTGCTGTATCAATTTTAACATCAGCTGTTAGTCCAATCACTCAATTGCTCTGTGTTGATGTAAAACCTAGAGCTTTTATCTTACTTAAATACGATTAACTAGTAATTTAAGACGATCGGAACTGGTTTGTATTTCATTGAACATAGATGATAACGCTAATACTTACAATGAAGGAAGTTTGTCATGACCACATCTTTAGCTGCAAAAATTGTCGAGAAACAATTAGTAGGGAAAGACATTTATGGGTTCACTATTGAAACTCAAGAGAAAATAAACGCTTCCGCAGGCGCTCATATCGACGTACACCTTCCAAGTGGCTTAGTCCGTCAATATTCACTCACCAAAGCGACATCCGATATATCAAATGAAATGGAAATTGCTGTATATTGTGATGA
>Ga0105356_10006928_pt1 | contig 10505 bp, 12 predicted proteins | sample GOMGulsemesocosm_3_FD_83502 | JGI IMG/M metagenome (GOLD analysis project Ga0105356, IMG submission 83502) | Methane-oxidizing microbial communities from mesocosms in the Gulf of Mexico - GOM9D Gulf of Mexico | ecosystem: Environmental > Aquatic > Marine > Cold seeps | place: Gulf of Mexico...
CCACACTTTAGACAACATTCTCGTAATGTTAAAAAAGTTCTACAGGAGTTAAATATTGCTCCATGGCAACGAAGACGTATCGCTTTTTTGTATTATGATGAAGAGTTGGTTTCAGCCATTGGCTATTTTGTTTGTCAGCCCTTTGTTGCTATAAAAGAGCAACCAAGGTTGCTTATTCATTGGCATAAATAGTATTCGCAGCAAGTAGTCTTCAAGAATAACTGTAAGCTATTAATACAGATGAAAGAAACTAAAAAGGCGCATAACACCTCAGGGGTTATGCGCCTTTTGTTTTAAGCTTATGCTGACTAAGTCAGGCTAGGTACTTACTTTGTAATATGGTGTGATGCTGCTGCGGAGAATACCACATCTGTAGAGCTATTTAGTGCGGTCTCAGCTGAGTCTTGAATAACACCAATAATAAAGCCAATAGCTACAACCTGCATGGCCACATCATTATTTATACCAAATAAACTACATGCTAACGGTATAAGTAATAGTGAGCCACCAGCAACACCTGAAGCGCCACAGGCAGAAATAGAAGCAACGATTGACAGTAATATCGCAGTAGCAAAGCTGACCTCTATATTTAAGCTATATGCTGCAGCTAGGGTTAAAACAGTGATAGTAATCGCTGCACCGGCCATATTTATGGTGGCACCTAAGGGAATCGAGACAGAGTAAGTATCTTCATGCAAATCTAACTTCTTACATAAGGCCATATTCACAGGAATATTAGCTGCAGAGCTACGAGTAAAGAATGCAGTAATGCCAGATTCTCTTAAACAAGTAAAAACTAACGGATAGGGATTTTTCTTAGTAATGATAAAAACAATAATTGGGTTTACTATCAAGGCAATTATCAGCATAGCACTAATTAATACAACAACGAGGTGACTATACTGAGCTAAAGCGCTAAAGCCAGTTGTTGCTATTGTATTTGCGACTAAACCAAAAATACCAATGGGTGCAAAGCGTATTACCATGCGAACAACACTTGAAATAGCTTCGCTTAGATCGTGTACCATCACTTTGCTTGATTCATTTGCGTGCTTTAATGAAAAGCCTAACCCCAAGCCCCAGGCCAGTACGGCGATAAAGTTACCATTCGCGACTGCCGTAACAGGGTTTTCAACAACCTTAAAAGCCAGTGTTGATAATACTTCGGTTAATTTTTGAGGTGGATTTGCACTTGCTCCAGCTAAATCCAATGTTAGCTCTGTTGGAAAGGCAAAGCTTAATAGTACAGCAACAAATGCAGCACTTAATGTACCAATAAAATACAAGCTAATAATAGGCTTTAATTCAGCGCTACTATCGAGCTTTTGATTAGCTATAGCGGAAGTAACTAAAACTAATACTAAGATAGGCGCAACGGCTTTTAGTGCACTAACAAAGAGGCTACCTAACATACCAAATGCTTTGGCTGACTCTGGTGCAATGCTAGCGAATAGGCTTGCTAATAAAATGGCAACGATGATTTGGCTTACCAAACTTGTTGATGTTATTTTTTTAATAAAAGATGGGGTAGCTGTATTTGCTGTCGTCATGACTAAGCCTGTATTTAAGAGTTATATTTATCAGGGAGTTTTATCACTGAAGAACTGTCAATGTCTAGGGGTATTCGTTAAAGACATAGAATTAACCGTTAAAGCGAGTTTTTTCGTAGAAATATAGGGTGATGGGAGTATACTTACGCCATTAAAAATATGAACATCTTTGGAATAACTATGCCTACCGAACAAGCATTAAAAAACCGTAGCAATAATAGCTGTGAACTTTGTACTAGTGCCGATACCTTAAGTGTATTTCCGGTACCGCCAACGAGTGATTTAAGTGCTCAACAATCAATTTATGTTTGCCAAAACTGCCTTAGTCAAATTGAGGGAGATAAAGCGTTAGATTTGAATCACTGGCGCTGCCTAAACGACAGTATGTGGAATCAAGAGCCTGCTGTGCAAGTGATGTCTTACCGTATGTTGCATAAGCTTTCTACTGAGAGTTGGGCACAAGACGCATTAGATATGATTTACTTAGAAGACGAAGTAAAAACATGGGCAGAGCAGGGCATTGCTGCTGAGCGTAGCAATGGTCCAACACGTGATAGCAATGGTGCAGAGCTACAAGATGGTGATAATGTTACCTTGATTAAAGACTTAAAAGTTAAGGGCGCAAACTTTACGGCTAAGCAAGGTACTATGGTTCGTGGCATTAGTTTAACGGACAATCCTGAACATATTGAAGGCAAAGTAAATGGTACACGTATCGTATTAGTTTCTGCGTACTTGAAAAAAGCATAGTGAAGGTTAGACATATTGCTTAGTATGAGGGCAAGTTAAACGGGGGCTCTACTGTTAAATCTTACTCAAATCTCTAACAACAAAAAAGCACTGTGATAGTGATATCACAGTGCTTTTTTTGAGTGTTTTTTACTTTATTATGAATAAGTAAATTTGTTTACTCAGCTATTATTGGTTGCTTTTTCTATAGGTTTCACAAGCATCTTGATCTTCACATTCACCATATAGGTATAAGCTGTGATTGGTCAATTTAATCTTATGCTCTACAGCAATATCACTTTGTCTCTTCTCGATAACGTCATCTTCGAACTCAACAACTTTACCACACTTTAAACAAACTAAATGATCATGATGGGCTTTATGAGCAAGTTCAAATACTGACTTTCCACCTTCAAAGTGGTGGCGAGTAACAATACCCGCGTCATCAAACTGGTTTAACACACGGTAAACCGTCGCTAAGCCAATTTCTTCATTTTGTTCTAGTAAAATTTTATAAACGTCTTCAGCACTGATGTGTTGATTATTTGGCTGTTGAAGGATACTTAGGATCTTTATTCTTGGCAGGGTGATTTTCAAGCCAGCTCTTTTAAGCTCTTCGTTTTGTTCAGCCATATTTGGTCTCTATAGTGATTAAGTAATTCAATACAAAATTATAGGATGTTATCGAGGAAGAGAAAAGCTTTAGTTTTATTCTTTGATGAAATTAATAGATATGTGGAAAAAACATAAAAAAAAAGCCCGATTATTGGGCTGTTTTTTTATTATATCCTTGATTAAAACAAGGTTATTAGGAAAATTCAGCCAAACACATTTCATCATTCAACTGAGCAAGCCATTTATCTACCCGAGCATCGGTTAATTCACTTTGTCTATCTTCATCAACACACAAGCCAATAAAAGTATTTTCATCAACGAGTGCTTTTGATGCTTCAAATTCATAGCCTTCAGTTGGCCAGTTACCTACAACAATAGCACCTTTACTTTCTACGATGTCACGTAGTGGCTCCATCGCATCACAGAAGTATTCAGCGTAATCTTCTTGATCGCCTAGGCCATAGATAGCAACTAATTTATCAGTAAAGTCTATTTCTTCTAAATCAGGTAAAAAATCATCCCAGTCACATTGGTTTTCGCCGTAATACCAAGTAGGTATGCCTAAAATCAGTAAATCGAATTCTGCGATTTCTTCTTTTGTGCTCTTGGCGATGTCTTTTACATCAACCATTTGTTTACCCAATTTTTTCTGGATCATTTTACCAATTGCTTCAGTGTTACCTGTATCACTGCCGAAGAATAAACCTACGATTGCCATGAGATGTTACCTTATAATACTTTCTTAAATTATTTACTGTGTGCGGCCAATGATTCGATCAGCAGCGCTTCTATTAATTCGCTACGACTCATCTGTTGAGCTTTAGCTAATTGTTCTAATTGTTCAAATAAACTGTGATGGACTTTAAATTCTACTCGCTTTAAGCCGTTGTTTTTATCACGTTTTACTTGGTTTCTTTTATTAATCTTTATCTGCACGCTGCGAGAATGAGGATTAGTTTTTGGTCGACCTGGACGTTTTTCATCATTGAATAAATCAATAGTGGTTAAGTCGCTTATTTCTTTAGCCATGAATTAACCTACACCCTGACTTTCCCAGATAAACTGGATAATTCCTTTCGCAATGAAGCCTGCGCAGCCTAAAAACAATACAAAATACACAACTAATTTTCCCATTTTAGGCACGTCATTCTTATTCATTACATCATGAATAGAAAGGCCAATAAAACCAAAGATAAAAAGGAAAAATAAATTAAGGCCAATTGCCTCAATAAGCTCTAAATGTTCTGCTAGCATAGTGATTGACTGTTTCTTATACACCAAGGCCGAAAGATCTAAGGCCAAAAAAATTGGCGGCATTATAGCATATCATTTACACCATACCATTAGCATTTGGTACTAAAAGCTAATTAATAACAATAGCGCTTGTTAGTGATAAGCATTTTGATCTTTATCAATGATGCTTAAGGTTTGACAAGCTATTTCTTTTTATAAAGAAGTCACGAATTACTACGCCTTAATAAAATCGCTCACAATTTTATTAAATGCAGTAGTTTTTTCTGCGTGTAACCAATGTCCAGCGCCTTGAATGATTTTAGCTTTACTGTTGGGGAGCAACTTTGCAATAACCCCTCTATGCTCAGGTAAAATATAATCAGAGTCACCACCCTTAATAAAGAGTGTAGGGCCACTAAAAGCATCCCTGTTTGAAGGTATCTCATTGGCCTTCATAATTTGTGGGTAGCACAAACTAATGTCCGCAATACTACATTTAAAAGCAAAATCGCCTTTTTCATCTAGTGCTAAGTTGCGTAATAAAAATTGTCTAACACCTATATTTTCAACAAATGGTGTTAGTTGCTCATCAGCATCTTTGCGTTTATTTACTCTGGACAAATCTATAGCCTGTAAACCTTTTATTATTTCTAAATGGTGTGGTGGATAGCTAACGGGGGCAATATCTGCAACAATTAATTTGCTTACACGCAGTGGTTGGAATAACGCTACTTGTATGGCAATCTTTCCTCCCATCGAGTGACCGAGTAATGTACAGCTATCAATATTTAGGTGATCTAATACTTCAATAATATCTTGTGCTAACTCATCATACTCCATACTCGCTGCATGGAAGGAGTCCCCGTGATTTCGAACATCGATACTGGTAACACAATAAGACTGGCTTAATGGCTTTGCCACCATATTTAAATTTTCTAAGCTACCAAATAAACCATGTATCAAAACTATATTTTCGCCAGTACCGCTTTGTTTATAGTTAAGCATTGATTGTTGTCTTGTCATTATCAGTTGTTTGCATCAGAGAGTAATTGACGATATTGTCGTTTTTTTAATGGCTATTTGCAAATAAATGGCTACAACCGACCGACATTTGCCTATATAATCTTGCCGCGAATAACTTAAGTTAAGGGTAACAATGAAAAACATCGAAATAGATGAAGAGCTTTATCAATACATCGCCACGAATACTCAATATATTGGTGAAAGTGCCTCTACCATTTTACGCCGTTTGCTAAATTTCGGCACAGAACCCGAAGTTGAAGCTGTTGCCGTTAACGAAAATCATGAGCGAGCTGTAGTGAAGCAAGCTCCTGCCAATGATATGGCAGAAGTCAAAGTTGAAGTAATTGAAGACAAAGAGCCGACAGAGAAAGAGCTTGTCATTGATGCACCTATCAGCCATGAAACCGTATTCAACTTTATAAATAAAGAAGAATTGGCGATGCAGCGTGGTGCGGTAGGGCGATTTTTATTAATCCTGGCTGCATTATACCGCGCTCACCCAAACCAGTTTTCGGTAGTTACTGAAATAAGCGGTCGAGATCGCTTGTACTTTGCTAACAGTGAAAATAAATTAGCAGAAAGTGGCAGTAGCACTAAGCCTCGCCAAATTCCTGAAAGCCCATTTTGGGTTATTACCAATTCAAACACTACCCGCAAAAAAATGATGTTAACCAAAGCTTCAATTTCATTGGGCTATAGCGATAGTGATGTTGAAAAAATTCGCGAGCTACTCTAGCGCAGAGCTTAGAGTAAACAGCATTTAACAAAATTAAGGAAGATACTTTGAGCATTCACCCCTTTGCCGGTAAACCTGTTCGTCCTCAAGATAGAATTAATCTTGGTCAGTTAGTTAGTGATTACTTCTTACAGACCCCAAATGTTGAACTAGCAGCAGAGCGTGTTAGCTTTGGTACTTCAGGTCATCGAGGCAGTGCACTAAAGCGCAGTTTCAATGAACACCATGTTGTTGCTATTTGCCAAGCTATTGCTGAATACCGTCACAATAATGGTATTAAGGGTCCTCTCTTTTTAGGGAAGGATACTCATGCTCTTTCTGAGCCTGCTTTTGCTAGTGCCATTTCAGTACTTGTTGCTAATGGCGTTAATGTAGTTATACAAAATGACTCATTATCTGGAAAAGGCTTTACACCTACGCCGGTAATATCACGACTAATTATTAGTCATAATAATACCGAAACAAATTTGCGTGCTGATGGTATTGTTATTACACCTTCGCACAACCCTCCTAGTGACGGCGGTATCAAATACAACCCACCCCATGGTGGTCCTGCTGAAGGCGATATTACTAAAGTTATTGAGCAACGCGCTAATGAATTAATTTCTGGCAACTTAGTTGATGTAAAGCAGTTGCCTTACACTCAAGCATTACAATCTGAGTTTTTAAGCAAACAAAATTTTATTAGCCATTATGTAAGTCAGCTTGATCAAGTTATCGATATGCAAGCGATTGCCAAGGCTGGAATCAATATTGGTGTTGATCCTCTTGGTGGCTCAGGTATTGATTACTGGCCGGTTATTGCTGAGCAATATGGGCTTAAAATTAATGTTGTTAATGAAGTAGTTGATGGCAGTTTTGCTTTTATGCCACTTGATAAAGATGGCAAAATACGCATGGATTGCTCATCAAAGTACGCTATGGCAGGGTTAATTGCCATGAAAGATGATTTTGATATCAGCGTCGGCAATGATCCCGATTTTGATCGCCACGGCATTGTTACCCCAAGCGGTGGTTTAATGAATCCTAACCACTATCTAGCTGTTGCCATTCATTATTTAATGACACATAGAGAGTGGCCAAAGAGCTGTAAAATAGGTAAAACCCTTGTTTCAAGTTCATTGATTGACCGTGTTGCCAAGCAAATTTCTCGCCCGCTGTCAGAAGTGCCTGTCGGCTTTAAATGGTTTGTTGATGGTTTAGCTGATGCAAGTTATGCCTTTGGCGGTGAAGAGAGTGCCGGTGCTGCGTTCTTATCTCGAGATGCAAGTACTTGGACCACAGATAAAGATGGCTTTATTTTGGCCTTGCTAGCAGCAGAAATCCTTGCGGTAACGGGTAAAGATCCTTATCAATATTATCTAGAACTGGCTAAGGAACTTGGTCAACCTTGTTATGGTCGAGTCGAAGCTGTCGCCTCTCTAGAACAAAAGAAAGTACTCACCGCACTTTCAAGTGACGCTGTAAAAGCTAAAGAACTTGCTGGCGATAATATAATCCAAGTACTTTCGCATGCACCGGGTAATAATGCGGCAATAGGTGGCATTAAAGTTGTTACCGACAACGGTTGGTTTGCTGCTCGCCCATCAGGCACAGAAGAAATTTACAAAATTTATGCGGAAAGCTTTATTGATGATGCTCATCTTCATGTCATTATCAGTGAAGCACAAGCTATCGTAAGTACTGCATTCGAAGCTGCAGGATTGTAAACCCCCTTATCAAAAACGTTATCACTAAATACAGTTTTTTCTTTGTAAGAGATACTGATTTTAAGTGGTATCGTTTTCTCTTCTTTTATACTCATTTCGCGATTTATAAGCCCACTGTAAAGAATATTGCTCACTTTTTATTGTGAACATGGCAATTCATTGTCTTTGATTATTGAATGTCAGTTGACGTAAAGGTAAAGTAAAGTGAGTATTACGACATAGCTATATCTAACCTAGGTATAGAAATAAAATTAGCTATACTAAAAAATATAATTAAGCCTAGCTAATACCTTTCGCAGACTTAAACGTGCAATAACTTGTATGTTGCAGTAATAGAAGAGAACATTATGAGCACAGAACTTTATAATGACGGACCAGTAGTGCACCAAGCTACTTTTATCGACGGTCACAGTGTTGAAATTCCAGAATTAAAAATCTTAGATCAAGACGGCACGACCTATCCTAATGCTGAACTTCCTGAAATCGATCAGGCGTTAGCGACAAAAATTTATCACAGTCTTGCCTTTCATCGGGTATTAGATGAACGCATGGTGGCATCACAGCGCCAGGGCCGTTTGAGTTTCTATATGACGGCTCTTGGCGAAGAAGCTTCGAGTGTTGGTGGCGCTGCTGGATTAGAGCCGCAAGATATGATCATGATGCAATATCGTGAACAAGGCGCTTTAATCTATCGAGGCTTTGCCCTTGATGATTTGATGAATCAACTATTTAGTAACGCTGGCGATTTAGGTAAAGGTCGTCAAATGCCAATACATTATGGCTCTAAAGAGTTGAATTGTATGACTGTATCTTCTCCTCTTGCTACTCAAATTCCGCAAGCGACAGGTTATGCCTATGGGCAAAAATTACAAGGTATTGATGCGGTTACTATTTGCTATTTCGGTGAAGGTGCAGCGTCAGAAGGTGATTTTCATGCGGGCTTAAACATGGCCGCTGTACAGCAAGCGCCAGTGATTTTTTTCTGTCGAAATAATGGGTATGCCATCTCGACACCAGCAGATGAGCAATTTAATGGTAACGGTATTGCATCTCGTGGTGTTGGTTACGGCATAAAGACTATTCGTATTGATGGTAATGATATTCTTGCGGTACTGAAAGCCACACAGCTTGCACGTGCCTATGCAGTGAAAGAAAATAAGCCGGTTTTAATTGAAGCAATGTCATATCGACTTGGTGCTCACTCTACTTCTGATGACCCATCGGGCTATCGTACTAAAGAAGAAGAAGCTAAATGGCAAAGTCATGATCCAATTTTACGTATGAAAAATTGGATGATGAAGCAAAATTGGTGGGATGAAGCACAAGAAACTGCCTTATTCGAACAGTATCGAGAGCAAGTTTTAGCGGCAGTAAAAGTGTCTGAGAAAATAGATAAACCACACATAGATACCTTAATAACGGATGTTTATGATGTGCCAACACCTCAGTTACAAGCACAGTTAGACGAAGTGAAAGCTCACGTTAACAAATACCCAGAAGCATATCCGTTCACAGCAGGGAAATTTTAATCATGACAAAAATCTATATTGACCCAATGTACGGTATCAACATTTGCTTCCATGAAGCATATCCAATTACAGCTGCAGGGAAATTTTAATCATGGCGCAACTTAATTTATTACACGCTATTAATAGTGCACTTGATATTGCCATGGCTGAAAATGATCGCGCGGTATGTTTTGGTGAAGATGTCGGGCATTTTGGTGGCGTATTTCGCGCGACCAGTGGCTTACAGGAAAAATATGGTAAATCACGTTGTTTTAATACTCCATTAGTTGAGCAAGGGATTATCGGTTTTGCCAATGGTCTTGCTGCCCAAGGTAGTATTGCTATTGCGGAAATTCAATTTGCTGATTATATATTCCCAGCCTTTGATCAAATTGTTAATGAAGCGGCTAAGTTTCGTTACCGTAGTGGTAATGAGTTTGATGTTGGTAAGTTGACTATTCGTAGTCCATACGGTGGTGGTATTGCTGGTGGTTTGTATCATAGTCAATCACCTGAAGCTTATTTTGCTCATACCCCAGGTTTAAAGGTTGTTATTCCACGTAACCCATATCAAGCAAAAGGTTTGTTGCTGGCGTCTATTCGTGACGATAACCCAGTGATCTTTTTTGAGCCTAAGCGTTTATATCGTGCTTCTGTTGGTGAAGTGCCAGAAGAAGATTATCAATTGCCACTAGGTAAAGCTGAAGTTGTGCAAACGGGTACTGATATCACACTACTTGGGTGGGGCGCACAAATGGAAATCATCGAGAAAGCAGCACAAATGGCGGCTAACGATGGTATTTCTTGTGAAGTAGTAGATTTACGAACAATTTTGCCTTGGGATGTGGAAACAATTAGCAACTCTGTTATGAAAACAGGCCGCTTGCTTATTAGCCAAGAAGCGCCACTAACAGCAGGTTTTGCTAGTGAAATTGCCGCAACTATCCAAAATGAATGTTTCTTACATTTAGAATCACCAATAGCTCGAGTATGTGGTTTAGATACTCCATACCCATTAGCGTTAGAAAAAGAGTATGTTAGTGATCACTTAAAAGTGTATGAAGCAATCAAAAAGACCGTTAACTTTTAACGATAACTCCCTATTTACAGGAAACAGAACATGAGTATTGATTTTATTTTACCTGATATCGGTGAAGGTATTGTTGAGTGTGAACTAGTCGAGTGGTTAGTTAAAGAAGGTGAAAGTATTGTTGAAGATCAGCCTATTGCTGATGTGATGACAGACAAAGCTTTAGTACAAATACCTTCTATGCATTCAGGTGTAGTGCAAAAGTTATATTATAAGCAAGGTGAAATAGCCAAGGTTCATTCACCTTTATTTGCTATGACGACTGAAGGTGATACTTCAAGTGTTGTTGCTGTCGAGACGGTCACTGAGCCA
>Ga0105356_10006932_pt1 | contig 10501 bp, 6 predicted proteins | sample GOMGulsemesocosm_3_FD_83502 | JGI IMG/M metagenome (GOLD analysis project Ga0105356, IMG submission 83502) | Methane-oxidizing microbial communities from mesocosms in the Gulf of Mexico - GOM9D Gulf of Mexico | ecosystem: Environmental > Aquatic > Marine > Cold seeps | place: Gulf of Mexico...
AAGGACGTGTAAATATGACGGTTCGTATAAGTTATGACGAAGGCAAGACCTGGTCAGAAGGTAAAACGGTATATGAAGGAAGTTCGGCCTATTCCTCACTTACGGTTATAGAAAATGGTGATATCGGTTTGTTTTTTGAAAAAGATAATCATACTAAAAATGTGTTCGCAAGTTTTTCACTTGACTGGTTAACTGATGGCAAGGATAAGTATAGAAAACCTTAATACAAAAGTTATCGTATGATGTATCGTTCTTTTATAGTTTTAATATGCTTTCTTTTTTCTGCCAGCATTAGTAATGCTCAAAAAACAAAGGTTGCCTGTGTTGGTAATTCTGTTACCTATGGTGCAGGAATTAAAGATAGAGCGACCAATTCTTATCCTGCTCAATTACAAAAACTGCTCGGAAAGGACTTTGAGGTAGCTAATTTTGGATATTCGGGAGCGACCATGCTGAAGAATGGACATAAACCATATTGGGAAAAAGAAGCCTTTAAAAAATCTCAAGAATTTGCTCCTAATATTGTGGTGATTCATTTGGGTTTGAATGATCAAGGGAATAACAATTGGCCAGAGCATAAAAACGAATTCATTGCCGATTATTTGGATATGATTTCGGTTTATAAAAACTTGCCATCGAAACCCAAAATCATTATTTGTAAAATGACCCCGACCTTTTCAGGTCATCATTGGTTTGAAGAAGGCATGCGCGAAAACTTTAAAGAAATTCAGTCTAAAATAGAAGAAGTAGCGACACAAGCTAAGGTACAGATCCTTAATTTACATGAGCCCTTGTACAGTTATCCGGAATTATTTCCAGATAACTTACACCCAACAAAAGAAGGCGCTGCCATTATTGCACAAAAAACCTATAGTGCTATTACAGGTGATTTTGGCGGATTGCAGCTTCCAGTTTTGTATGGAGAGGGGATGGTGATTCAACGTCATGAACCCATTGTTATTTCTGGGATTGCAAATGCTAAAGATGAGATTAAAGTCAGTTTTAATAAAGAGACAGTTTCTGTAAGAGCGAAAAAGAACGGAACCTGGTCCTTGACATTTCCCCCAATGAAAGCAGGTGGGCCTCATAGCTTAGAAATCCATTCGAAGACATCTGAAAGCTTCGTTTTAAATGAGGTTTATATTGGAGAAGTCTGGCTGGCTTCTGGACAGTCCAATATGGCATTTAAGACCAATCAGATAAAGTATGCTCCATCCATAATAAAAGATTCGAACCATACTAATATCCATCTGTTTACCTTAGAAGGAAAGGCTTGGCCTGGAGCTGCTGCATTTAGCAAAACACAATTGGAAAGTTGTAATGCAAAGTCTTATTTTAAAGCTTCAGGATGGCAAGAAGCAACATCTGGAACTGTTGAGAATTTCTCAGCAATCGCCTATGCCTATGCTTTTAATCTTCAAAAAGAATTAAATGTTCCCATTGGGATTATTAATAATGCCATTGGAGGTTCGACAACTCAAAGTTGGATAAGTAGAGCCGCTATGGAATCAACCCATGAAACGGTCGATGTACTCAATGATACGCATTTGCATCCGATGGTGCAACCATGGACTTCAAAACGTAAAGCTGAAAATTTTGCAAATAAAAAAACCTTAGGAATAAAAGCAAGACATCCATTTGATCCCACACTATTATTTGATGCTGGGATTAATCCTATAAAAAACTATAATATTAAAGGGGTAATTTGGTATCAAGGAGAATCTAATGCTGAGCGTGTTGATTTTCATGAGCTACTTTTTAAAATGTTGGTTAAAGATTGGCGCAGGCAATGGAACAAACCTGAAATGCCATTTTATTTTGTACAATTAAGTAGTATTAAACGATCAACTTGGGGGCGGTTTAGAGATTCCCAAAGAAGGCTTTTAGATGAAATTTCATACTCGGGAATGGCGGTATCGTCAGATGTCGGTCATCCAACGAATGTACATCCCTTAAGGAAATGGGTCGTTGGCGAACGCCTTTCAAAAATTGCTTTAGCTAAATCTTATCATAAAAACATTCCGTTTTCAGGGCCTTTACTGGATTATGTCAATGTGCTTAATCATAAGTTAGAGGTACACTTTTTACATGGAGAGGGCTTAAAAACTACTCATGGAAATGAAATCGTAGATATTCAAATTGCTGGAAAAGACAAAATATTTGTCAAAGCCACTTCAAAAATTAAAGGAAATGTTGTTGAAGTTTGGTCAGATAAAATTGAGTATCCAAGATATATAAAATATGGATATAGTCCATTCACTGAGTCCAATCTTGTGAATAGATATGGATTACCGGCATCCACCTTTTCAAATTTGAAACATTAAAATATGAATGCATTTAAAACGCTAGTTTACCTCCTAATTGTCATGAACTATATGTCTTGCCAATCACAACATAAGGAGTTTAATGATTTGGAAAAAGCTTATCCAATTATCCCTACTCCCCAGGAATTAGTTTATGGAGAGCGAGAAGTGTTTTTTGAATCTGTCAATCTGAGTACTGATGTTTTTTCTTCCGAAACCACCCAATTAAAGACCTTCTTTAAATCTAAGGGAATAATGGAATCAGAATCTGGAATTAAAATCGAGATTTTAAAAAAAGATGTCGCCTATGCAAATAATGTAGAAGCCTATGAATTGGCTATTACAGATAAAATAACCATTAGGGCTAATACATCAAAAGGGGTGTTTTATGGGATACAAACCTTAAAACAACTCCTGAGAGTGAATAGTGGTCAAGCAGTCGTTCCTCAATTAGAGATTTCCGATTGGCCCGCTTTTGGAATTAGGGGGTTTATGCATGATACCGGGCGGAATTTTCAGTCTGTTGCCCAATTAAAGGAACAGATTGAAGTTTTATCTCAATACAAATACAATGTGTTTCATTGGCACTTAACCGATAATCCAGGCTGGCGGCTAGAAAGTAAAATATACCCCGAACTACAATCGGAAACAGCTACAACCAGACAAAAAGGGAAATACTATAGTCAAGAAGATTTTAAAGAGATTTTAGCTTTTTGTAAGGCTCGAAAAATAACGCTGATTCCAGAATTAGATATTCCTGGACATACGGAATCTTTTAGAAAAGCATTGCAAATAAAAACAATGCGTGACCCAAAAGTAAAGCCTGTTTTATTAGATCTTTTCAGAGAATTATTGAGTTTGGCAGATGCAGAGGAGATGCCTTATATTCATATTGGTACCGATGAGGTAAAAGCTGGAATTGAACGGGTTTCAAATGATCTCATTTTAGATATTATGAATTTAATCAAGAACGATGAGAGAGAAATCATTGTTTGGAAACAAGGGATACAGGTTAAAGAAGACAGCACTTCAATCAATCAGCTTTGGGCTTCTCATGAAGGACGTAAAGGGCATCGTTTTATAGATTCGAGAAGTAATTATATCAATCATCTCGATCCTTTTGCTGGGATGTTACGTTTGTATTTCCAACAACCATGTAGACAATCTCAAGGAGATGACTTGGCTTTAGGAGGCATTCTTTGTGCATGGCCAGATAATAATATCAATGGAGAACGAGATGTGTTGGTTCAAAATCCCATTTACCCATCTATGGTGTTTTATGCCGACGCAATTTGGAAAGGACGGGCTAAAGATTATCCGGAATACTGGGCTAAATTACCTCCACAAAACACTCCCGAATTTGAGGGTTTTCAAAACTTTGAAAAGAAGGTTATCAGGCATAGAAACTTGTTTTTTAGTCAAAAGGAGTTTCAATACCTCAGGCAAACCGACAAGCATTGGAAGTTAATTGGGCCTTTTGATCATCAAGGAAATGTTGAGAAATCTTTTCCTGTAGAAAATGATTTGAAAACCAGTTATACAGAACAAGGAAAAACCTTTGAATGGTCAGATATGCATACTGGAGGGACCATTCATTTGAAACATTTTTTTGGTTTTCCATCTGTAACAGAAGCTAAATCTGGAACCTATTATGCCTACACTAATATCTACGCTCCAGATGATAGAATACAGGACTTTTGGGTCGGATTTCAAGGCTGGTCTAGATCGAGTAGGCGTGGTGGCCCAACCCCAAGTCAAGGGGAATGGCATAAAACAAAACCGAAAATTTGGGTGAATGATATTGAAATTGCACCACCCATTTGGAAACAACCTAATTTAGGGGAGAAAACTCATGAGATTCCTTTTGTTGATGAAGATTACTTTTATAGAAGGCCAACACAAATCAAGCTTAAAAAGGGTTGGAATAAAGTGCTCTTAAAAATACCTCATAATCAGAATGCTTGGAAATGGATGTTCACATGTATTCCTGTTAATTTTAATGATAATGATATAAGGGAAGTTGAAGATTTAAAATTTAATACTAAATTTGAGAATAACTAAAGTATTCAGAATATGAATAAATGTATTGTTGTGATGTTGCTATTGTGTGTAAACTTAGGGTTTGCTCAAGAATATTCAGAACATTATTATAAGCGAAAAGCCTTATTTGAAAGTATAGCCGATACTGAAAATGAAATTATATTTTTAGGAAATAGTATCACTGAAAGTGGGGATTGGAAAGCATTATTTCCAGATGAAAATGTTATTAATAGAGGAATTAGTGGCGATGTAACCGATGGTATTTTATTGCGTTTGAATGAAGTTACAAGCTCTAAACCTAAAAAAATATTTTTGATGATTGGTACTAATGATTTAGCTAGAGGAAAGACTATTGATTATGTGATAAATGGGGCTGAGAAAATAATAAAACAGATTCAGAAAAACTCTAAAAACACAAGTGTTTACTTGCAAAGTATACTTCCTGTTAACCCAAGCGTTGGGAATAGGTTTTCTGGGCATAAAGCCAATCAAGATGTAATCGTAATGGCTAATATTAGATTGAAAGTCATTAGTCAAAAATATGGGGTTAAATTTATAAACCTTCATAAAGGCCTTAGAAACAGCAAGGGGGTTTTAAAAGCAAAATACACTTATGATGGTTTGCATTTAAGCAAACAAGGCTATTTCAAATGGAAGAAGCTCATAAAAAAACATGTTAAATAAAAGGATAATTATGAGTACAAAACCGAGACCATATGTATTGGCTGAATCGAATTGGAAAGCAGTAAAAGATGAAAAATTTACAGTGGCAGTGTTGCCCTGGGGAGCAACCGAAGCACATAATTACCATTTACCATATGGGACAGATAATATTCAGGCAGAGGAAATCGCTATTGGGGCTGCAAAAATAGCATGGCATAATAAAGCCAAAGTGACCGTGTTACCTACAATACCCTTTGGTGTAAATACGGGGCAATTGGATGTGTCTTTATGTATGAATATGAGCCCAAGCACTCAATATGCCGTTTTGAAAGATGTGGTACAGGTGTTAAATGGACAGAATATTAACAAATTGGTGATCGTAAATGCACACGGCGGAAATAATTTTAAACAGATTATTAGGGAGCTATCTGTTGATTTTCCCAAGCTATTTGTATGTTCTTTGAATTGGTGGCAAGCCGTGGATAGTTCAGAGTATTTTGAAGAACCAGGAGATCATGCTGGGGAGTTAGAAACTGCCGTTATGATGCATTTAAGACCCGGATTAGTTTTGCCTCTTGAGGAAGCTGGTGATGGAGCCTCTAAAAGTTTTAAATTAAAAGCTCTAAAAGATGGTTGGGTGTCAGCGCAACGACAATGGACCTCTGTGACTAAGGATACAGGAGTTGGTAACCCCGAAAAGGCTACAAGTGAAAATGGCGAACAGTTTTTTAATCATGCCACAGCAAAGATCGCTTCTTTTTTTGAAGAATTACATGGGGCCGATTTAAACGATATGTATGAATGATCCATAGTGACTATTAAATATGCATGCAATCATGGATTCCAGGTTTGTTTACATAGATAGCATTTGAAAATGCGTGTTTGTTAATATGTAGTACATAATACATTTTATTCTAATAATTAATTATATTTACATCGTATTAATTATTAGAATAATTTTTTGTTTAAAATAGATACTTCACAAAATAAAGCGCCTAACGATTGTATTGAGATTCGCAACTACAATGACAAGAGTTATGCTAAAATTAACCTTAATAATGGAGGGAGTCTTCAGGAACTGTGTTTTCAAAATACGACAGTTATTAAAGATCTTAGTCCGCTACCTTATGCCGATACTTTCGCATCTTCGATTTTATTTCCATTTGCAGGTCGTATCAAAAATGGAGCGTTTAGCTATTTAGAAAAATCATATCAATTGCCAATAAATGAAGTAGGAATGCAAAATGCTTTGCATGGATTGGTATATGATAAGACTTTTCAAGTTATTGAGAAATCTACTTCCGAACACAGAGCTGAAATAATTTTGGAGTATCGACAAAATGATCAAATAGAGGGTTTTCCTTTTGCTTTTTCCTTACAGTTATGCTACGTTATGACTTCTAACAATATGACTTTGGAAATTAAAGTGCAAAACCTTGATAAAATGGCTTTTCCTTTTTGCTTGGGATGGCATCCTTATTTTTGCTCTAGTAATTTGTCTCATAGTAGCTTTTCAGTGAATAGTTCAAAAAAAACAACTTTTGACGCTCATTTAATTGCTGTAGGTGAAGAAGCTTATTCAGGTCCTGATGAGATTGTTATTGGGAGTGAAAGCTTTGACGATTGTTTTGTGCTTATCGATAATAAGGTAGGATTTAAAACACCCGATTATGAATTGAGTATTCAGACGTCTAGTAAGGAAAATTATGTGCAGGTGTACACCCTAAATGAAGGCAATGTGGTTGCCATAGAACCTTTAACTGCGGCTCCAAATAGTTTTAATAATAACAAAGGACTTCAGTTTTTAGAGCCTTCTAAAGGCTATTCGGTTTCCTGGAATATCACTTTGATTTCCAAAAATGAATGCGACAAAAAGACAGGTTTAAAAAGCCTTAAAAACAACAATTTAATAGCATAAACCATTGAGATGAAAAAAAGAAATTATACACTATCCATAGTTCTTATAATGTGTTTCGGCATATTACTAACACATGCCCAAACACTAGATCCTGTTATTGAAAATCCAAATGTGATTGGACAAAATAAACTAGATGCTAGGGCCTCTTTTTTTGCTTTTGAAAACAAGGCCTTAGCATTAGAAAATAAGATTGAAAAGGCTTCTAATTATATGCTTTTAAATGGACTTTGGAAATTTAATTGGTCTAAAAGTCCAGAGTTACGCCCTGAAGATTTTTATAAAGATGAATATAATACATCGCATTGGGATGATATCAAGGTTCCTGCAAATTGGGAAGTTGAAGGCTATGGTATTCCTATTTATACCAACGCTTCTTATCCATTCCAAAAGGGTGCATTGGCACCACCAGATATTCCCGATGGATATAATCCGGTTGGATCCTATAAACGCAGTTTTGATGTTCCAGAAAACTGGAATGCTAAAGAAATTTTTATTCACTTAGGAGCGGTGAAATCGGCTTTTTATATTTGGATTAATGGAGAAAAAGTGGGCTATAGTCAAGGGTCAAAGCTTCCTGCAGAGTTTAATATTAGCAAATTCTTAAAACCTGGAAAAAATGCTATTGCATTAGAAGTGTATCGTTGGAGCGATGGTAGCTATTTAGAATGCCAGGACTTTTGGAGGATTTCTGGAATAGAAAGAGATGTGTATTTATATGCAAGGCCCAAAGTGCATTTGGTAGATTATTTTGCCAAGGCAGGGTTGATAAATAATTATACTGATGGTGTTTTTAACCTAGAAATGGATCTGAGAAACACATATAGAAAAAATCAAAAAGCCAATGTGGAGATTGAGATTATTAAAGATGGTAAAATGGTTTATACAGCCACATCTAATCTTGAAATTGCAGCAATGGGAAGTTCAAGTATAAACTTTAATAAAACGATTCCTCAGGTAAAAACTTGGTCGGCTGAAACTCCTGAATTATATGAATTAAACATCCTGATTAAGAATAAAAAAGGAAGTGTTTTAGAAGCGATTTCTAGAAAGATTGGATTCAGAAGTTCAGAAGTTAAAGATGGCAATTATTTGATCAATGGACAGCCTATCCTTTTTAAAGGCGTGAATAGACATGAGCATAATGCCGAAAACGGACATGTAGTTTCTAAGGAAGAAATGTTATTGGATATTAAAATATTTAAAGAAAATAATATCAATGCAGTTCGAACCTGTCATTATCCGAATGACCCATATTGGTATGAGTTGTGTGATGCCTATGGTATTTATGTCATTGATGAAGCCAATATAGAATCTCATGGCATGGGTTACAATTTAGCGGTGACTTTGGCAAATGATCCTAAATGGTTAAAAGCACACATCGATAGAACCAAACGAATGATTGAGCGCGATAAAAATCATCCGTCAATACTTATTTGGTCCTTGGGCAATGAAGCTGGAAATGGGTACAATATGTATAATACCTATGTATTGGCCAAAGACATGGATGATACAAGGCCGACACAATATGAACGCGCCGGTCATGAATGGAACACTGATATTTTTGTACCCATGTACGCAACACCTGCCGATATTGAAAAATATGCTTTGAGTGATCTAGCCACTAAACCATTGGTACAATGTGAATACGCCCATGCCATGGGGAATAGTGTTGGTGGATTTAAGGAATATTGGGATTTGTTTGAGAAATATGAGAAGCTTCAAGGTGGATTTATTTGGGATTTTGTAGACCAAGGATTAAAAACTATAAAAAATGATAAGGAAATTTACGCCTATGGAGGTGATTTTGGACCTGAAGGAACCCCTAGTGATAATAACTTTTTAAATAATGGACTGGTGCAACCGGATAGAACCTTGAATCCACATATGTATGAGGTGAAACATATTCAACAGGATATTAAGTTTTATGCCAATGACCTCTCCAAAGGAATGATCGATATTAAAAACTGGTTTTTCTTTAAGGATTTAAGCAATTATAGATTTCAATGGGAACTTTTGGCAAATGGTAATAGTGTTGAAAAAGGCGAACTAACCGAAGTTAATATAGCCGCTCAAAATAAGAAAACAGTGAGCATCCCATTTGGAACAGAGTTCCAGCCAGATGTAGAGTATTTTTTAAACATTAGAGCATTATTGAAGACCAAAGAACCTCTGCTTCCTAAAAATTATGAGGTGGCATATGAACAATTTCAGTTGAATGCTATTCAGGTCCAAGCACCTCTAAATGCAGCTGCAGAAGTACATTATGTAGAAGACGATACAGCAGTCGTTGTTACTGGAGATCAGTTTAATTTGAGTTTTGATAAAACCAAAGGAACTTTAAGCGAATTCATATACTTCGGTAAATCTTTAATTGAAAAAGGCCCTCAGGTCAACTTTTGGAGGGCACCGGTTGATAATGATTTTGGCGCGAACTTACAACAAAAGTTTTCGGAGTGGAAAGATGTAAGTCATTCTGTAAGTGTCCAAACCACGGTAAAAACGATTTCTAGTACTGAGATTACCCTTAGTTTTGAAAGCTTACTTTTTAATGGGGATGCCTCTTTTAAACAAACTTACAACATTAGTGGAAACGGAATTGTTGAGGTCACTAATGATTTTAAAGCTATTAAAGGGGAGCATTCTAACTTGTTTAAGTTTGGAAATGAAATGGTATTATCGAGTTCATACAAAAACATAGAATGGTATGGAAAAGGACCTTTTGAATCGTATACCGATAGACAACACGCTGCTAAAGTTGGAATTTATAAAGGCTTAATTAAGGACCAGTATTTCCCTTATATTCGTCCACAGGAAACAGGAAATAAAAATGATGTGCGTTGGATGAAACTGACCAATGATGATGGGTCAGGGCTTAAAATTTACGGAGAGAAACCACTATATGTTTCCGCGCTTAATTTTAGTAAGGAGGATTTGGATTCTGGTGATAAAAGAACACAGCATCATGCTGGAGAACTATCGCCTCGCAAAGAAGTCTTTGTAAATATAGACGGTTTTCAACAAGGTTTAGGAAGCATAAATAGCTGGGGAAGATTGCCTCTGGAAAAATACAGGTTGCCCTTTAAATCATACAGCTATTCTTATTGGATGCTCCCATTAAGGTGAGCTATGTAGTTAAGCTTAACAGGATTAATATGTCATACATAATACAATTTTAAATTTTATTACTTATATTAGCCTCATAATTTTAGATTGTCATGTTAAGATACTTTTTTATAGCGATTATTTGTTTATGCTTTTCTTTAGAGTCACACTCACAGCAAAGTAATGAGATATTCACCTGGTCAAATACTCTAGAAATCCCTAATTCTAAAGGATTAAACGGATCATTTATTGGAGTGCATAATGATGCACTTATTATTGCTGGAGGGGCAAATTTCCCCAATGCTCCTGTTTGGGAAGCTGGTAAAAAAGTATGGCATGATGCGATTTATGTTCTCGAAAAGAATGGAGATTCGGAGCAGTGGGTAGCGCATAACAACTTAAAATTGCCACGTAATCTTGCCTATGGTGTATCGATTTCTACACCAAAAGGAATTCTTTGTATAGGTGGAGATAA
>Ga0105356_10006934_pt1 | contig 10499 bp, 6 predicted proteins | sample GOMGulsemesocosm_3_FD_83502 | JGI IMG/M metagenome (GOLD analysis project Ga0105356, IMG submission 83502) | Methane-oxidizing microbial communities from mesocosms in the Gulf of Mexico - GOM9D Gulf of Mexico | ecosystem: Environmental > Aquatic > Marine > Cold seeps | place: Gulf of Mexico...
AAAGTAGAATTGCCTATTGATGTTGTTTTTGGAAAAGAATATTTTTTACGTTGTTCCGTAAAAATAGGGCTCATGATGGGAAGACCTATCATGGAATTTGTATCCTATCAAAATGGAAAAGCAGAATTTGAAGCATTCTATGCTAAGCGAGATGAAACCAAGCTTTCAAACGAATAATTCAAGAATTGAAAAAATAAAAATTATGAAAAATAAAAAACAAACACTTTCAATAACAGCGATACTTTTCTTAGTGGCTACTAATATTGTTAGTGCACAAGATTTGGTGGTGACTTCCAAAAATGATAGTATCAATGCTAAAATCACCAAAATTAAAAAAGGCATGCTGCATTTTAATTTTGTAAAAGATGGAGAAGTTAGAAAAACCTTATTGCCATTGACTTCAGTGAAAGTACATAAGAAAAACTTTTTTTTAGAATCTGAAGTACCAGAAAATTACAAACCTAAAAATAGTTATTCGGGGTCTAGATACAGGGTTGCGATTCAAGGAGGACTCAGTTATTTAACAGCAAAGACTGCTAGTAGTGTTCCGCAAGCTTTAAAAGATCACGTGAAACAGTTAAAGTCAGGTTACCATTGGGGGGCAGATATACATTATTTTACCAATGAAAATTTTGGTTTCGGGTTGAAATACAGTACTTTTTATAGCAGTAATTCAGAGCAAAATGTTAGCATTACTTTGATTGATAATAGTGTTTTGTATGGAATTAAAGACACGAACTATATTTACTTTATAGGTCCTTCAGTTTTGTATAAAACAATCAGTTCAAATGGAAAAAATGCTTGGACTTCAGGATTGTCATTGGGGTACTTGGGATACAAGCAAAAAGAACAAGCAGGGAATCGTTATTTTACTTCTACAGCTGCTACTTTTGGAATGAGTGCTGATTTGGGCTACGATATTTATTTATATAAGAAACTATCTTTAGGTTTTCTAGTGTCTTTTGTGTCAGGCAGTCTAGGAGAGATTGATGTTGAAAACAATGGGGTTTCTCAAACAATAAAATTAGATGAAAGAGAGAGTTTAGGGCGTATTGATTTTTCAGTTGGTTTGCGTTGGAATTTGTAGTTTTTGTTGAAGAGTTTAAGATACGATTCTATGGGTGGATTTTAAGAGTTTTATGGATAGGATAATAGTAATTCGAGGTTTGTCATTTCGAACGACGCAGGAGGAGAAATCCCAGATAAGCCTTGTAAACCAATTTTTGATTGTAATACATGTTCTAAATATTTATTCATTGTAGGGTTCTCTCAGTTCCTTCGAGATGACAAGTGTTATGGGGGTGATAGTGCCACTAATTTGATTAAAGAAAAGATAGTTACACTCTGTGTTCTGTCATTTGAATGTGTTATGAATAAGGTGGTAGTAATAATTTCATTTTTTATTCTACATCATTTCTAAAAACAAACTCTCCATCAAAAGCATCCAGTAATATATGTTGTTGAGGCAAAATTTTCCCTGCTAAAAGCTCTTTTGATAGCGCATTTAAAACTTCTTTTTGAACAACTCGTTTTACAGGTCTGGCTCCAAATTGTGGATCAAATCCCTTTTCAGCTAAAGCCAATACAGCTTCTTCTGTTGTTTTTAAGTAGATTTCTTTTTCTGCCAACATTTTTGATAGTTTCTTCAACTGAATATGGACAATTTCCTTGATTTCTACCTTGTTGAGAGGTGTGAACATAATGATTTCATCAATTCTGTTTAAGAATTCTGGGCGTACATTTTGTTTTAAAACAGCCATTACATCAAGTTTTGCACGTTGAGCTGTAGTTTCCCTATTTTCATTTTTAGCAGTTTCAAAGTGTTCCAAGATACCATCAGCCCCCATGTTGGAAGTCATGATGATTATGGTATTCTTGAAATCTGCAATTCTCCCTTTGTTATCAGTCAATCTTCCTTCGTCTAATACTTGTAATAAAATATTAAAGGTGTCAGGATGTGCTTTTTCAATTTCATCTAGTAAGACAACGGAGTAGGGTTTTCTTCTAACAGCTTCAGTTAGTTGTCCACCTTCATCGTATCCTACGTAACCAGGAGGAGCTCCAACAAGTCTACTTACGGAATGACGTTCTTGGTATTCGCTCATGTCAATACGAGTCATGGCATTTTCATCATCAAATAAATAAGTAGCTAATGCTTTTGCCAATTCTGTTTTCCCAACTCCGGTTGTACCTAAGAACAAAAAGGAACCAATAGGTTTTTTTTCATCTTGCAACCCAGCTCTAGAACGTCTTACTGCATCAGAAACAGCTTCAATTGCTTCGTGTTGTCCAACGACTCGTTTGTGAAGTTCATTCTCTAAGACTAGTAATTTTTCTCGTTCGCTTTGTAGCATTTTTTGAACAGGAATACCTGTCCACTTAGCAACAACTTCAGCAATATCATCAGCAGTAACTTCTTCCTTAATTAAGGCAAACTCTTTGTTTTTGTTGACTTCAGTTTGTAGGTTATCTAGTTCTTTCTGTGCTTCTTTGATTTTTCCATAGCGCAACTCAGCTACCAAACCATAGTTTCCATCTCGTTCGGCCTTGTCTGCTTCCGTTTTTTGATTTTCAATGCTTTCTTTTATCTTTTGGACTTTGTCAACCAGTTCTTTTTCACTTTTCCATTTGCTATAAATAGCATCCCTACTTTCTTTTACATTGGCCAGTTCCTTTTTTAAGAAGTTCAGTTTAATTCTATCTTTTTCTCTTTTTATAGCTTCTATTTCAATCTCAATTTGCATTATTTTTCTATCCAAAACATCGAGTTCTTCGGGTTTTGAATTGATTTCCATACGCATTTTTGAAGCAGACTCATCCATCAAATCAATAGCTTTGTCTGGTAGAAACCTATTGGTGATATAGCGTTGAGAGAGTTCAACTGCAGCAATCACAGCTTCATCTTTAATGCGTACTTTATGATGTACTTCATACTTGTCTTTGATTCCTCTTAAAATAGAGATTGCGCTTTCAGTATCTGGCTCATCCACAATTACTTTTTGAAAACGACGCTCCAATGCTTTGTCTTTTTCAAAATATTTTTGATATTCATCCAATGTAGTAGCACCTATAGCACGTAGGTCTCCACGGGCCAAAGCAGGTTTTAAAATATTAGCTGCATCCATGGCGCCTTCTCCACCTCCAGCACCGACTAAGGTGTGTATTTCGTCAATAAACAAAACAATATTTCCATCAGAATTGGTGACTTCTTTGACAACCGACTTCAGCCGTTCTTCAAATTCTCCTTTGTATTTGGCACCTGCAATAAGTGCCCCCATATCCAAAGAGAATACTTGTTTGTTTTTAAGGTTTTCTGGAATGTCTCCTTTGATAATTCTATGTGCCAAGCCCTCGGCAATAGCTGTTTTACCCACGCCAGGCTCACCGACCAGCATTGGGTTGTTTTTTGTTCTACGAGATAAAATTTGTAGAATTCTACGAATTTCTTCATTTCTCCCAATAACAGGGTCTAGTTTACCATCTTTGGCAAGTTGGTTTAGATTACGAGCATATTTGTTTAATGAATTGTAGGTGTCTTCTACGCTTTGTGAGGTTACTTTTTCACCATTTCTAATTTCTTTGATCGCAGCAATCAATCCTTTTTCAGTTACTCCTTGGTCTTTTAGTTGTTGAGATAAAGTGTCTTTACTTTTAAAAATTGAAAGTAATAAATGTTCAATTGAGACATATTCATCTTTCATCTTTTTTGCAATATTACTTGCTTCAGCTAAGGTTTTATTAGCTGTTCTTGAGAGCGAGATATCTCCACCTGTTACATTTGGAAAACTTTGAAGTGTACTGTCTAGAACTTGTGTAAACACAGAGATATTTACTCCTAATTTATTTAGAATAAAAGGAGTGACGTCTTTGTCTACATTCAAAATCGCTTTAAAAATATGTGCATTTTCAATTTGTTGATGCCCATATTCAAGAGTGATTTGCTGTGCCTTTTGGATTATTTCCTGTGATTTTATAGTGAAATTATTGAAATTCATAACGTTTCTTTTTTAGGTTCATAACTAACTTGTCAAATTACATTCCGTTTTGTTTTTTGTAGAAATTGCCGTCAATATGTCTATGGTTACTGTAGGAGTAAGTCAATTTGACTTGTTTTGCACCTTGTAAACAGACATTTTTACCGATTTTGGTAAGGTTTTTTGAGTGTTTTGAATTCGTACAATCAATATTTGAAATAGAACAACTCTTTAATAAGAATAAAAAGAAAGGAAATGGTATTTTAGCCGTCTATTAAAAAAAAGAAAATAAGGGATGGGCATTTTTGATAAAATTTTTGAGAAAAAAGTATCACATAAAGCAATGGAGACCAAGATTAATTGGTTGCCGTTGACAGAGCAATCACAACTAGGATTGATTGAAAACAATAATGAAAAAACATCAATCTTGTTCAAGCACAGTACACGTTGTATTGTTAGCAAAGTAGTGCTGAAAGAGATTGAAGAGAAATTTGAATCCTTAAATGAAGACTTTGATTTTTATTTTTTAGATTTGTTAAATTACAGGTCTATTTCTTCGGCTGTTGCAGAACAGTTTTCTGTACAGCATCAATCGCCACAACTGATTGTAGTAAGAAATGGAGAAGTTGTAGCGCAGGATTCACATTATGATATCGTTAATTTGGAGCTCGCCGAATATAGGAATCTATAAAGAAAGTGCATGATACTATCGGAAGGCTTAAATAAAAACGGTTATTGAGACTGGCAAGTAATTTTAAAATCTTATATTTGCACCGTTAGGATTCTTATAGGAGCTTTCTTATTAGATAACTTGACATAGTTATTGAAAGTTGAGTTAATTATTCGGTATATCACAATTTAAAAATTGTATTCCAATCATTTTTTTAGTGTTTCAATAATTAGTCTATAGTAGACGACGGGAAATTAATTTAAAAATATGTTAAGTACGAATGGCTAAATCAGAACAAACCTTCAATAAAAAAGAAAAAGAAAAAAAACGTTTGAAAAAACGTGAATTGAAAATGAAAAAAAAGGAGGAGCGCAAAGCAAATTCTAAAGGGGGTGGATTAGAAAATATGATTGCTTACGTAGACGAATACGGGAACTTAACAGACACACCACCGGATCCAGCAAATAAAGTAAAAGTAGATGCAGAAAGTATCGAAATAGGAATTCCTAAACGAGTAGAGGAAGATATTGATCCTGTACACAGAGGTAAAGTTGCTTTTTTTAACGATTCAAAAGGTTTTGGTTTTATCAATGACATGGATTCTCAGGAGAAATATTTTGTTCACGTGAACGGATTGCTTGAGGAGATAAGAGAAAATGATAGAGTGACTTTTGAGCTTGAAAGAGGAATGAAAGGAATGAATGCTGTGAAAGTTAAGAAAGTAAAATAAGAAATAAGTAGAACCGACTTATAGTTGTTTTCTTTTTAATTCTATATCAGAACCGAATGTTAGAAATAACATTCGGTTTTTTGTTTTTTGGCAGATTTGTTAATGTTTTTTTGATGTGTTATAAAAAAAAGAATGCTTAATCTTGATATTGAATCTATTAAGTTGTAAATTACTAGTGTTTTTTTAGGGAAAACAATTCGTAGAGATAAGAATTTATGTTTCATTAAAGAGGATTACTATGACGGTATTTTATAATTTTTTCATTAAAAAATCTCAAGTCGTAAAAATTACACTTTTTTTATTTATTTGGGTAAACGGAACTGCATGGGCATCTACTTTTTTTCAAGAGATCCAAGAACAGGCAATTGTTGAATTTGATCAATACAAAGGAAAGGTCATTGATACAAGAACCAAAAGGTCGTTGGTTTTTGCTAATTTTACTATAGAAGGCACAAATATTAGTACCGTTACAAATGGAGAAGGAGAGTTTTTGCTAAAAGTACCGAAACATATTAAAAAAGGGGATGTGCAGGTTTCTTTTTTGGGGTATAAAATGAAAATAATTCCTTTGACAGAACTGAAAGAAAAGAAAAATAAGATTACCCTAGATTTATTAGTTACCAAATTAAAAGAAGTAGAAGTTGTTGAATTAAAAAATGCGAAGTCGTTGGTTAAAGAAATGCTGCGTAAGAAAAGTGAAAATTATTTTGACGATCCTACTTTGATGGTTGCGTTTTATAGGGAAAGTATAAAAAAAAGAAGAAGAAATGTGTCGCTGTCAGAAGCGGTAGTCAACATATACAAAACACCTTACACTTCTAGCCGTAGAGATGCGATAGAGCTCTATAAGGTAAGAAAAAGTACCGATTATAGCAGATTGGATACGCTTGCCATAAAACTGCAAGGAGGTCCTTTTAATACACTCTTTTTGGATGTAATGAAATATCCAGAATATATCTTTAATGAAGAAACGATAGATTGTTATCAATTTAGCTTTGATCGTTCAACAAGAATAAATGAAAAACTTATTTATGTAATTGATTTTAAGCAAGATAAAAGTATAAATGAATCTCTTTATAAAGGAAAACTTTTTATTGATGCGGAAAGAAAAATACTGACAAGCGCCATCTATTCCTTGAATATCAAAGATAAAAAAAAGGCAGCAAGATTGTTTTTAAGAAAAAAACCTCCACATTCAAAAGTCTGGCCAGTTACTGTAGCTTACAGAGTAGATTATAGAGAGAAAAATGGAAAATGGTACTATGGATATAGCAATGCTTTGTTGAAGTTCAAGGTAGACTGGGATAAAAAATTATTTAATTCTACCTATACAATGTCATGTGAAATGGTTGTTACTGATTGGGTGAAAAATACAGAGAAAAAAAGGTTAAGCTATCAGGATAGAATAAAATCTACAATAATCATTGCAGATGAGGCAATTGGATTTTCAGATCCTGATTTTTGGGGTGAGTATAATATAATTGAGCCTGAAAAATCGATTGAAACTGCAATTCGTAAAATTAAAAAAGAATTAAAAACATCTAAATTGTAATGAAAAGAATTTTAAAACGTTAGATTATTCATTAAGAGATACAAACAAAAACAATTCTGAAACTGTTTTTGTTGGTTGAGCTCTAGGGGTAGATTCGGCTGATGAGAGCAGTTTCTTTTAGAAACTGATTGGATTTGAGTTAAAAAATGAGGTAATAGGGGAGGGTGTTGGGTATTAAAGGGAAACTGTTTTTATAATTTTAACATAATTGTTAGGAATTAAAATTCTTTAAACTCGAAGAATTGCTTAATTTTGCAAGATGAAAATTATCGTAGTTCTTTTTTCTATGTTAACAATTACGTCATCAATCTTTGCATTTGGTGATGAATTTTTCATGCACATAAGTGATGTTTCTGAAGTTAGTAGTGAGCACCATCATCATATAAGTATTGAAGAACACGAAGAAGAGCATGGAGAGAAGGAACACTCTCAAGATTGTGAAGATGAATGTCATTTTTGTATTTTCACAGGAGTTCCTACAAATATTGTACCTCCTATTTTTCAGATAGAATTCAAAGATTTTGGTATTAGAACGGCAAGTATAAATGAGAATTATACTTCTTTCTATACAAATAATTACTTAGCAACATTATTGCAGCCTCCACAAGGTTGATTCAGTTTTTAGGCAACTAGGCCTATTCTTTTTTACAATTTCTTAGATGTTTTACATGTGTAAAATTGAATAAGAAATTCAACTGAATTAAAATATAATAAATGATTAATAAACTTATTGAGTTTTCAATCAATAACAAATTCGTTATTGCATTGTTGACTGTTGCATTGATTGCAGGAGGAATCTATAGTGTAAAACAAGTACCTGTAGATGCAGTTCCAGATATTACCAATAATCAAGTACAGATTATTACACAAGCGCCTAATTTAGGAACTGAAGATATAGAACAATTTATAACTTATCCGGTGGAAGTAGCTGTAGCTAATTTGCCAGAAGTAACAGAGATACGTTCCATTTCTAGGTTTGGTCTTTCTGTTGTTACTATCGTTTTTAGTGACAAATTAGATACATATTTGCCAAGACAATTGGTCTCGGAAAAACTGAGTGAAATAAAAGCAAATATTCCTGAAGGTTTTGGAGTTCCTTTTATGGGGCCGATTTCGACAGGTTTGGGAGAAATTTACCAATATACTTTGGAGGTTGATTCAAAATTCAAAGACAAGTATAATGCTACTGAATTGCGTACAATCCAAGATTGGATCATACGTAGACAGATGGCCATGGTTCCCGGGGTTGTTGAAGTAAATGCTTTTGGAGGAAAAGCCAAACAATATGAAGTGAGCATCGACCCAAACGATTTAAAAGCGATAGGGTTGACAATTAAGGACGTCTATGAGGCCTTAGAGAACAACAATCAAAATACAGGAGGAGCTTATATAGAAAAAAACCATCAAGCCAATTTTATCCGTGGAGAAGGTTTGGCGAGGTCTTTGGATGATATCAAAAGTATTGTTATTACTAACAAAGGAGGAATTCCAATTACTATAAATGATATTGGTACCGTAAAGTTTGGTAGTGCAACGCGTTATGGAGCTTTGACAAAAAATGGAGAAGGAGAAGCTGTAGGAGGAATGATTTTGATGTTGAAAGGCGCGAGTACAGATGCCGTTATAAAAAGCGTTGTAGATAGGGTTGCAGAAATTCAAAAATCTTTACCTGAAGGTGTTACCATAAAACCTTTCTTAGACAGAAGTAAATTGATTGCAAGTACGACTTCAACAGTTAAAAATAATTTGGTTGAAGGAGCGCTGATTGTGATTTTTATACTCGTTTTTTTCTTAGGAAATTGGAGAGGTGGTTTGGTCGTGGCATCAACAATTCCATTGTCATTACTTTTTGCTTTTATATTAATGAATTTGTTTGATGTATGGGCCAATTTAATGAGTTTGGGGGCTATTGATTTTGGAATTATTGTTGACGGTGCGGTGATAATTGTAGAAAGCACTGTCTTTATGATATATCAGCGAATTCAAAAAGGAAAAGCAATTACAGCGGAAGATAGAGATGTAATTACTTACAAATCCTCGTCTAAAATGATGAATACGGCATTTTTTGGTCAATTTATTATTTTAATTGTTTTTTTACCAATTTTGGCATTAGAAGGGGTGGAAGGAAAAATGTTTATTCCAATGGCGTTGACATTTATTTTTGCTATGATTGGAGCAATGGTGCTTTGTTTGACATATGTGCCTATGATCACTTCTGTATTTTTAAAAGCTCCAAAAGTTAAAAAAGATTATTGGGGAGATAAGGTAGTGCACTGGTTAGAGAATAAGTATGAAAATGGCTTGGTGAAAGCTTTGAAAAAAGGAAAAATTATAATTATTTCTTCCGTTTTGTTATTAGGTGTTTCTGGCTATATGTTTACGAATATGGGAGGAGAATTTATTCCTCAATTAGATGAAGGTGATTTGGCATTTCATGCTATTTTAAAGCCAGGAAGTTCGTTAACAGAAACTATTGAGACAACTACAAAAATAGAAAAAATAGTTAAAGACAATTTTCCTGAAGTGATTGATATTATTAGTAGAATTGGTGTGGCGGATGTACCTACAGATCCAATGCCAATGGATATTGCAGATGTCTTTGTTATTTTGAAACCAATTTCTGAATGGACAAATGCGAAAACAAAAGAGGAACTCATCGATAAGATGAAAGAAATGGTAGAGCAAGTTCCTGGAGTTAATTATGAATTTACGCAACCTATAGAAATGCGTTTTAATGAATTGATTACTGGAGTTCGTGAAGATATTGCTGTCAAGTTATATGGTGATGACCTTACTATTTTAGCTAAAAAAGCTGAAGAGATCGGGAAAATTGTTGCTATGGTTGATGGTGTTGCAGATATGAAAGTAGAGGCAACTTCTGGTCAACCTCAAATAACAATCAAATACAACCGAAATAAAATAGCACAATATGGTTTGCAAATTAATGAGATAAATAAACTGATAGAAACCGCGTTTGCTGGCGGAGTTGCAGGAACCATTTTTGAAGGAGAAAAAAGATTTGACTTGGTAGTTCGATTGAAAAAAGAATTACGTCAAGATTTAGGGAATGTTAAAGATCTATTCGTCCCATTACCTAATGGAACTCAAATTCCCTTAAATGAAGTAGCTGAAATTAGTTTCAAGCCCGGGCCTATGCAAATCAGTAGGGATAATACGAATCGTAGAACTTATGTCGGGATAAATGTTAGAGGTCGTGATATCAAATCATTGGTTGAAGAAATCAGAGAAAAAATTGACAAACAAGTAGAGTTGCCAGCAGGTTATTATGTTCGTTACGGTGGTGCTTTTGAGAATTTGGAACGCGCAACTAGTAAATTAAAAACAGTAGTTCCAGTTTCGTTAGGCTTGATTTTTGTGCTCATTTTTATGGCTTTAAAATCGATGAAACAGACCGTAATGATTTATATGGCGATTCCTTTGGCAGTTATTGGAGGGATCTTTTCATTGTTATTACGAGACATGCCATTTAGTATTTCGGCAGGAGTCGGGTTTATTGTTCTTTTTGGTGTTGCTGTATTGAATGGTTTGGTGCTGATTAGTGGTTTTAATGAG
>Ga0105356_10006935_pt1 | contig 10497 bp, 5 predicted proteins | sample GOMGulsemesocosm_3_FD_83502 | JGI IMG/M metagenome (GOLD analysis project Ga0105356, IMG submission 83502) | Methane-oxidizing microbial communities from mesocosms in the Gulf of Mexico - GOM9D Gulf of Mexico | ecosystem: Environmental > Aquatic > Marine > Cold seeps | place: Gulf of Mexico...
ATTAATAAGCCTTTGAAACCTGAACAATCAATAAATAAATCACCACTAATACGTTGCCCACCTTCAAGTATTACCTCTTGAATATGGCCATTGTCGGCACGTAAGCCAACATCAATAACCTTACCATTAATTTTTTCGACACCACGCTTTGTCGCGTATTCCGCCAGAAATTTAGCATATAAGGTCGCATCAAAATGATACGCGTAATTAATACCGGCTAACGGCGAATTTTTTTGGTTTTGTGGATGAATAAATTTATTATGTTGAGCGGCAACAGCGGCTAATGAATATTGCTCTAATGACGGCACTTGCCCTTGTTGAGCCATTTTCAGCCAAAAGTGGTGAAAAGGTAATGCCTCAATGTTGGTGCCATAAGAACCAAAGGGGTGAAAATAGCGATGCTCTTTTTGTAACCAATTTTCGAAAGATATCCCTAGTTTAAAGGTTGCTTGGGTCGCTTTTAGAAACTCTTGTTCATCAATTTCTAAGATGCGGTTAAAGAGTTGTACCTGCGGAATAGTGGCTTCGCCAACTGAAACGGTACCAATTTGATCAGATTCAATTAAGGTAATCTGGCAGTGTTCATTGCCTAATACTTTCGCTAATGCGGCTGCGGTCATCCAGCCGGCCGAGCCACCACCAACAATAACCACCGATTTTATCGATTGTTGATTAACTGCATTGTCCATGATTTCTCCTAATATAAAAGTGAAGCTGCGCCAATTACCTTGGCTGCAGCTTATTTTAATAACATACCTAGCTAATTAGAACGTTGCTTTAAGTACCACACTATAACGTCTATCACTTACAAACCAAGAACGCGCTGCTTGCGTACCTGCTTGATCAATTTGCATTGATGTTTGGGTGATTTCGTTAGTTAAGTTAGTGCCTTGTAAGCCAATTTTAAAGTTATCATTGATATCATAAAAAACTGAGCCATCAAGTTGACCCCCTGCTTCATTGTAAATAGGCAATTGGGTAATTACATCTTTAGTGGTTAACAGGTATTCAGAGCGCCAGTTATACGCTAAACGCGCCATCACCCCCTCTTTTTCATACATAGCCACTAAGTTGAAGTTATCTCTAGACAGTCCTTCTAAAGGTAATCCTTCAAAAGCAACGCCCTCACCTTCTTCCGAATTTGGTTTATCTGGTGATAAACCTGCATTTGGTGAGCCGTCTTCATCTATATAGGTGTAATTAAATTGCACTCCTAAACCGCTGAAGGCGCCGGGTAAAAAATCAAAGAATTGTTGATAAGCAATCTCGACCCCTTGTATTTTCCCTTCATCGCCATTGGTAGCACCGTCAACTTGAATTGTTCCGGTGACACCGTTATTGGTGAATTCGCGATCGACCGAGCCATTAATAAAATAGTTCTTTAAGTCTTTATAAAACAATGATGTGGTTAACGAACCAACCCCTTCACTAAAGTACCATTCTAGCGCTAAATCATAGTTATACGATTCCATCGGTTTCAAAAATGGGTTGCCTGATTTTGCGGTATAACGTGAATAATAAGCATCGCTGATCTGACGATCATCACCAGTGCCGGTATAGTTAATCACCTGATCGTCAGCACTAATTGCAACATAATTACGTAAATTACCCAGCTCTGGTAAGGCAATAGCTTCTGAGAAACCAAAGCGTAGCAATAAGTCATCACTCAGGTTTAACTTTACGTTTACACTGGGTAATACATTAGAATAATCACTGGTATCACTTTGCGCATAAGAGGCAGCATTACCAAAGGCGGCTTGATCGGCAGGCAAATAATGGTCTGGATCAGACAAATCGCTTGGATCCGGCACCGAGTCAGGAAAGGTAACAAAGCCCTGAGTATCATTTTCAAGACTGACATAACGAAGCCCGATATTACCACTGTAATCAAACTGACCCACTTCGCCTTCAAATTTTGCCTTAATAAAGATAGCTTGGCTGGTTTCAGTGGTATCGTTAATTTCATTAGGGATAAAATGTCCTTCAGCACCTTCTCTGGCCGCTAATGGGCTCCAACCTGGCGATAACGGCGCAAAGGCTGAAGCTGCATCACTGTAGTTGAGCGCTAAAGCTGGTTGTGGAAATAAAAAGGCATTAGCGCCGGAGTTAATAACTTCACCTCGGGCGAAATTGTCAAAGCTCACTTCTTGGTATTGATCATTTAAGCTAGCACCAAGTTCATCACCACTGGCATCAAGCCAAGCATTACCATTGCCAGCCCAAGCTTCCGATAACCAGCCCCAATTGTAGGTAGATTGACGGGTAATTTGCTCACGTTCTGAATGTCGAACTCCCACTTTAATTGAGGTAAAAAATCCCTCATCTAAGGTGTATTGACTGTCGGCAGCAAAGGCTAACTCTTCACCTTCATTATCTGAAATATGATCCATCGCACTGCGCCAGAAGTAATTATGCGGATTAGTAAAATACTCTTCATCGCCACTATAAGCAGGATCGTAAAAATTGATATTGGGTAATTGTGAGCCATTTTGCTCAATACCGACTACCGCTCTGGTGGCGCCCATCACAGAAAAATCGAGTATTTCAGAAGTTGAATCAATATATTGCACATCAACATTGAAGGCCCAGCTATCATTAGGACGATATTTTACATTAAAGCTGTAGTCGTTAACTTCAGACTCTTGCGCCCGAGAACGGGTTATTGCCGCATGTTGAGCACCATATTCACCACCCGGTTGACGTTCGGCATCATTACCACGCCAGCCAGCGGTTGAGGTAATTAATCCTGACTCAAATAAGCCTTCGTCGGTAATATCAAATTCAGTTCCACTGACCGGGATAAGATCTGAAATCACCGCATCATCGGCCAATTCTAAGGCATTTTCGGTCCACGCTAATGCGGAATCAGAACGAATAAACTCGGCGGTAGCCAACAACGTTTTATCCGCACTTTCCCATTGCACGCTACCCGCTAAACCTTCACGCTGACGATCATCATGCTTTTGCGTTAAACGCGTAGTGCGCGGTGCCATTATTGACTGGCCATTTACCATATTATTCTGTGATTCATAACGGCCAATTTGAGCACCGTCTGAACGTGCTTTTAAATCTGATTTTGAATAATTCAGTAAAACCCCTAAACGGGAGCCATTTAACTCAAAAATATCACTGTATAATCCTGAAAATGACGGACTGCTTTCTTCAGCGAAATCACTGTAAGTACCATCAACCGTAAAAGCAAACACCTGTCCTTCCGCATCGAAAGGTTTACGAGTAATCAAGTTAACGGTACCAGCAATGCCACCGGCAATCATATCTGCCGATTGGTTTTTAAAAACTTCAACCGCACCCATTAATTCTGGCGGTACATCTTGAAAACTTAGCCCTCGACCAGAATCGGCAGTGAAAGTATCTCTGCCATTAAATTCACTACGCGTGTGTGTTAACCCGCGAACGACTACCCCACTCCCTTCTACGCCATAATGATCGGGGTCATTCGCGCCAGCAAAGCGTTCAATTGAAACTCCCGGTAAACGGGCAATTGCTTCTAAAACACTTCGGTCAGGTAATGAGCCAATATCTGCTGCTGAAATAGCATCCAGTACGGTATCCCCTTCACGCTTCAAGTTTTGTGCATTGATTAAATTCGCGCGGGTACCACGCACTTCGATAACTTCTACTGCATCAATTTCTGCATCGCTTGCTTCGGCAGCATGCAAAGAGCTTGCTAGCGGCAACGCCAATATCGCTGAAGCCAATATTGATAATTTAAACTGAGGCTTATTGTGAGTTTTATCTACGTTCATATGTTCCTCTCCCTATATTCTTGAAATATAGATTTTTTGATAAGTAAACCCAAATAGCGTGATACAACATCACTCGGTATCCGCTGTTTTGGTGGTTTTTATTCTCGTTCTTGTTTGTCTAGCTTATCTTTAAATATATGCCGCTCACTATTCGACTTAGTTTCAGCGTTAACCGCAGGTTGAACGTTCAACCTTTATCAATACCGATACTCCTACCGACTACCTCAACACCAACAATTAAGCAACACCATGAAAACAAAAAGGTTTTATGGTTTTCTGCTTTACCCTTATTAAAATCTTTTATTGGTGATATTTTTACCTAAAATAGCTTGTTAGTCAGGAATATATGGGTAAACACACCTATTACCGACCCGTCACTCGACACTGATTAGTCAATTAAATCGCAAAAATTCCCGTGATTCACTGCACATATCGTAAGTTATGATGATTATTTATTAGCCTTTAGCTACCGATGTAATGGTGAAAATAGTCAAACATAAATACAGACAAGTACAAATAAGTTCATCGCTGATAGTTGAACGTTCAAATATCGGTGTTGACGACTGAAAAGGCGACCTTATTTATCATGGTGATAGCCTTAGGTTAACTTTATCCGCTTATAGATAGCCTTATGTCGCCAATAGTAAATAAAATAATCACCCTTAGTTTAATAAGTACTTCACTGCTAACGGGGGTTACGGGTTGCAGTACCGACACTAAAAAAACAGCGCAACTGCAACAGCCGTCTTTATATAAAGACGCTAGCTTACCGGTAGCACAGCGCGTTAATGATTTAGTTAGCCAGATGACCTTAGAAGAAAAAGTTGCCCAACTTTTTGATAAAGCGCCAGCGATAGAACGCTTAGGTGTTCCTCAATATCATTGGTGGAATGAAGCGCTACACGGTGTTGCCCGTGCTGGCACCGCCACCGTATTTCCTCAAGCCATTGGCTTAGCTGCAACCTTTGATGAGGCGTTATTATTAAAAATTGGTAGTGCCATTTCAGATGAAGGTAGAGCCAAGCATCATGATTATTTAAAGCAAGGTAATAACTCGATGTATACCGGGCTGACGTATTGGTCGCCTAATATTAATATTTTTAGAGATCCACGCTGGGGTCGAGGCCAAGAAACCTACGGCGAAGATCCCTTATTAACCAGCCGTATTGCCACTAATTTTATTAACGGTTTGCAAGGTGATAACGCCAACTATTTAAAATCGGTCGCCACCTTAAAACATTATGCAGTGCATAGCGGCCCAGAAGTGTCTCGACACAGCGATGATTACACCGCTTCAGCTAAAGATTTAGCGGAAACCTACTTACCGGCGTTTAAAGATACCATTGCTGCAACTAAAGTGGCTTCAGTAATGTGTGCTTACAATAGTGTTAATGGCGAGCCGGCTTGTGGTAACAAGGCGTTAATAGATAGCACCCTACGCGAGCAGTTTAACTTTAACGGCTATATTGTTTCCGATTGCGGTGCTATTGCCGATTTTTATGATAAAAATTCCCACCATGTGGTGAGTACTGAAGTAGAAGCGGCGGCTATGGCGTTAAATACCGGTACCGATCTCAATTGTGGTGATCACCACGGTAATACTTTTAGTTATTTAGTCGCCGCCGTTAAACAAGGTTTAGTGACCGAAGCTACCGTTGATAAAGCCGTTACTCGGTTATTTACCGCACGCTTTAAGCTCGGTATGTTTGACGACCCTAACAAAGTGCCTTTTGCTCAAATACCCCTTGAGGTAGTTGGCTCAGCCAAGCATTTAGCGTTGACTAAGCAAGCAGCACAAAAATCATTGGTACTGCTTAAAAACCAACAATTGTTACCATTAACCGGGCACGAAAAAATTGCCCTTATTGGCCCTAACGCCAATAATCCTGCTATTTTAGTCGGTAATTATCATGGCACCCCCGTTAATCCGGTCACCATTAAACAGGCGCTTGAACAACGTTTAGGCGCAAACCAAGTGAGCTACCATCCAGGGAGTAGCTTAACTGAAGATATTTATACCCATCACCAAGCTATTTCTGCAGAACATTTTTTTCATACCGATCATGATGGCAACACCCAAGCTGGGCTAATGGCGGAATATTTTCCTGATGCGCACTTTGGCAGACAACCAGCGTTTCGTCAGGTTGAGGCTAATATAGATACTCAATGGTTACGCTCTCCTATTGATAATAGTGCTGAACAAGAGTTTGCAATTAAATGGCAAGGAATACTAAAACCAACCACCACGGCTAATTATCGTTTCGATGCCAGCAATGTTAGTTTTACCCTTAATGGTGAAGCAGTATCTGGTCCTATTAAATTAGATAGTGGCGTTTCTTACCGCTTTAACGCCGAAGCTAAGTTTCATCATTTATGGCATTCCAATGTCATCCAACCAAGCGCTCGCCTTGCGTGGTTAAACGACGATAGAGATTTAACTGCTGAAGCGTTACACGCAGCAAAAAATGCCGATGTGGTGGTGTTTGTTGGTGGCATTAGCGCTAATTTAGAAGGTGAAGAAATGCCGTTAGAATTAGATGGCTTTTCGCACGGCGATCGCACCCATTTAAAGCTTCCTCGCTCTCAAGAAAACTTACTTAAAGCATTAGCCGCAACTGGTAAGCCAATCGTTTTCGTTAACATGAGTGGCAGTGCCATGGCGATTAATTGGCAACAACAAAACCTTGCCGCCATTATTCAAGGTTTTTACCCTGGAGAAGCCACAGGCAGCGCACTAACCGGTTTACTTTATGGCGATTACAGCCCTTCTGGTAAATTACCGGTAACCTTTTATAAATCGGTAAATGACTTGCCCGAATTTACCGATTATTCGATGAATAATCGCACCTATAAATACTTTAACGGTGAAGTGCTCTATCCGTTTGGTTACGGATTAAGCTACGCCGATATTCACTACAGCGAGCCTAAGTATCACTTTAATCCCGATGCCAACACCCTTACCTTGTCAGCAATAATGAGTAATCACAGCAACATTGATAGCGAAGCAGTGGTGCAAGTTTACTTAACCTTATTAGAGACACCAATAACAACGCCGAACAAGCAGTTACTTGATTTTAAAAGAGTCAATATCACCGCCAAGGGTTCAAAAAACATCAGCTTTGAGATTGATCGTCAGCAGCTTAGCTATATCAATGAACAGGGTGAAAGAGAACGTTATAGCGGTCCAGTGCAACTGACGCTTGGCTCAGGTCAAGGTATTAAATTACCTAAGCATCAATATGCAACCTTCACGATTACAGTGCCGTAGCGGTATTGAAATGACTAATGCCAGTTCAATTAACGCCAGTTCAATTAACGCCACTTGTTGTGAGAAATAATGAAAGAGATAACCCTAGATATTAATGCTGATACTAAGTGTACTCACTATACGCCAGTAGATGCTGAAGAAAATTTACCGCTGATCATATTAATTGCCTGTGTGGCCACCATAGGCGGCTTTTTATTTGGCTTCGACAGTGGTGTGATCAACGGTACTATTGACGGTATTCAACAAGCGTTTGGCTCAAATAGCATCGGCACCGGTTTCAATGTTGCCAGCATGCTCTTAGGCTGTGCTTTAGGTGCCTTTGTTGCCGGTAAATCTGCCGATCGTTATGGCCGTAAAGGTTTATTGGTGATCTGTGCCTTGCTCTTTATTTTAAGTGCATGGGGCTCAGGTATTGCTGCCAACTCAACTGAGTTCGTGATATATCGGTTATTTGGCGGCATCGCTGTTGGCGCAGCCTCGGTGTTATCACCCGCTTATATTAGTGAAATAGCCCCGGCACGGTTACGCGGTTTATTAACCTCTATTCAACAAGTGGCGATAATTTTAGGGTTATTCTGCTCTTTTTTGAGTAATTATTTTCTCGCCAAATTTGCCGGTGCTTCTACGACCGCCTTATGGTTAGACATTTCCGCGTGGCGATGGATGTTTTGGGTTGAATTACTACCCGCGTGTTTATTCTTTGTCACTTTAATTTTCATTCCTGAAAGCCCGCGATTTTATGCCATTAAGAACAACCGTGCACAAGGCATCAACGTGCTAAGCCGTTTATTTGGTCCTGCGAAAGCAGAGCCGTTGTGGCAACAAATTAGAGCAACCTTAAACGACAGCCATCAACCGCGTTTTCGTGATGTTTTTTATCAGCACAGCAATAAGGTAAAACCGGTTATTTGGGTAGGTATTGGTTTAGCAACCTTGCAACAACTTGTTGGTATTAACGTGGTTTTTTATTACGGCGCGGTGTTATGGCAAGCGGTTGGTTTTTCGGAAGCTGACGCGTTACTGATTAATGTCTTTAGCGGTGGGGTCAGTATTCTCGCCTGTTTTATTACTTTATTTTTAATAGATAAAGTGGGTAGAAAACCCTTTTTATTAATTGGCTCTATTGGCATGAGTTTATCACTGCTAGGATTAATTTTTGCCTTTAGTAATGGCACTATTGACGCTAACGGACAGTTACAATTAGGTGATTGGGGGTTTATGGCATTGGTACAAGCGAATATGTATGTATTCTTCTTTAACTTGTCTTGGGGGCCGGTAATGTGGGTGATGCTAGGGGAAATTTTTCCTAATCAAATTAGAGGCTCAGGTTTAGCCATCGCCGGACTATCACAGTGGTTAGCCAACTTCGCTATCACCATCAGTTTTCCAATGATGTTAGCGAGTATCGGCCTTGCAGTAACTTATTCTTTCTATGCTGTATTCGCCGTTTGCTCGGCTATCTTTGTGTTGAAGTTCATTGAAGAAACCAAGGGGAAATCACTTGAGCATATGCAAGATAGTTAGTTAACCGGCTTACTCGTATACCGTTTACTCGCTCACCGACAAGTACGGCAAATGTTGGTCGAGCAGGTTTAAATACTCGCTACTGCTCAGTTTTACACACGGATGTGTTCTTTCTTTATGTAGCAGGTGCCTAACAATATTACGCTCGCTACGCTGCTCAACAAAATCACTGACAACGCGCTGCGCATTCGCGTATAAATGGGCCCGCTGTAATGGTTGTTGCCAATCAGCTTCTTGTGCAACTAAGGTTGAAATTTCTATCTGCTCAAAGTGTTCTGCAGTGTTGGCTACTCGACCATTACTAGCCTGATCTGCTTTAGCTTTTTCTGTCTTAAAGTAATAATAGAGTTGCTGATCTTCAACATAATATTCTACTGTAGCAAAATGCTGCGCCAATCCCTCTGTTAACCAACGTGCACTAAAACCCGCAAAGTGATAAGTAAGCGCATGTACCAATTCATGAATAATAGTTTGCTCTAATTGATCTAACGTTCTATACGCCGCAAAAGAAAAATTACTATTACTAGAAAAAAGCCCCTGGCTATTACTGCTGTCAATCGACAGCCGAGACAGGGTATCGGTATAACTGGTTAAACTGGGAAACACCACCAAATTCATAGTGGTTGGTTCACTGACAGATAATTGAAAATATTGATGATAAAGATAGCTAATTATTTTCATTTTCTGTTCGATACGGGCATGAAAATCACTAGGCAACTGTGGTGCAATCAGTTTAATGGTTAACAGCTCGTTAATAACATAATTGGTAACGATTAACGGTACTTCATCTTCAAGCCAGCTTAACGCTTGTTGAATTTCTCCCACTAAATTCTCATCGGCACTATTTTCACATTGATACACAGGCTCTAACGATAAGCCTTTAAGCATAATTGGCCCGGCAGCAACCTTGCTGGCAAGGTTGGCTTTTTTGATAGCTGTTGGCTTGCGTGGCTGCTCTTGAATATTTACTGTTGGCAGCAAGGTCGAATTGCTTGAGATGATTGTTGAGCTGTTAGGCACGGCAACCTTGGTTTGCTGTTGTGGCTGAGATCTCGGTTGAGAATCATCTTGATAGGTTTGATATGCAAGCAGTAGCAACAATAGCCCCACTATGGCTATAACGTTAGTTTTTCTATTGTTACCACTCATATCAATTACTTAATCTTGTATCACGTTCCCATGGGTTAGCTTAAGTGTACCACTGGAAAATTAGCTTAACAGCAACTCCTTTACTTTAGGTATAGGTTTGGGTTTGGGTTTAGCCACTTTACCGATAGCATTGCCTGGTAAGGCATCTAACATAGCTTGCCTTCATTAAACCTTTAACTGTTTTTGAAACCTTGACGATATCGCTACCGTGCCCTGATTAACTAAAGCTTCGTGGTTGGCCTCCACTTTGTCTAATTGGTAGGCATAGTTAACCAACATACCAAAGGATTGTGTAATGCCGCGCTCAGAGCAATCTCCCAACCAATTAATGCCATCAATAAGAGCACCATTGCCTAAGTGAAAACGCGACACAGCATCGCCCGGCTCATTGCCTCTTTTAACATGGTATAAATAATGTGCGCATAGTCTCAGTAATAGCGGCTTAACCTGCTCTGCGATTGTTATATCGACATGCCAATCTTGACTATGGGTTAGCGCGATAAGTTGACGTTCATCCTCTGAAAATAAATCGCTCTGGTCATTTTCCAACTCCCGATTAAGCCACCGACTAAAGCCGGGGATCGGCGAAAGGGTGACAAATTGAGTTAAATGAGGGCAGTCGCGTTGGAGCTCGTAAACCACCTGTTTAATGAGAAAATTACCGAATGAAATACCCTTCAGCCCTTGCTGGCAATTACTGATGGAATAAAATACCGCAGTATCTGCTTGCTCTGTATCTGCCACTTGAGGTTCGCTTGCCGCCAATAAATTTTGAATATTAGTGGCAAT
>Ga0105356_10006939_pt1 | contig 10493 bp, 10 predicted proteins | sample GOMGulsemesocosm_3_FD_83502 | JGI IMG/M metagenome (GOLD analysis project Ga0105356, IMG submission 83502) | Methane-oxidizing microbial communities from mesocosms in the Gulf of Mexico - GOM9D Gulf of Mexico | ecosystem: Environmental > Aquatic > Marine > Cold seeps | place: Gulf of Mexico...
ATTACCACAATACAATTGGCTCGCTTTTGATTTTCCAGGTCACGGGCATTCTCAATGGCGCCATAATGAAGCACATTATTACTTTGTTGATTATATCGATGATATTTATCAAGTAATTGTTCAAAACTTTGAGCAACCCGTTCATATAGTTGGACATTCAATGGGGGCAATGGCGACAACATTATTTTGTGCTTGTTTTCCTGAGCTTGTTCACTCGGCTGTATTAATAGAAGGGGTAGGTCTCGTAACTACGCCTGATGAAGAGGTTGTCTCTCAGTTAAGAGGTGCTATTTTAAATAGAAATAGCTTAAATATCTCAGTACAAAAGTCAAAATATTATAAAAATCTTGATACCTTGGTTAAAGCAAGAATGTCAGTAAGTGATCTAGACTATTGCCACTGTGAGTCATTGATGCAAAGAAATAGTGAAAATACAGAATCAGGATTAAAGTTACGAATTGATCCAAAATTAAAACATCACTCAGGTTTTCGTTTTAATGAAGCACAAGCAATGATGGTTAGTAAGCAAGTAAATGTACCTGTAAAATTAATAATCGGCAGTCAGGGATTTAAACAAGTTAGACACGCTGTAGACAGATATTCTCACTATTACAGTAAGTTAACTGTAAATGAAATAATTGGAGGCCATCATTGTCATATGCAAAATCCCATTGAAACAGCTAAAATAATTAGTGAGTTTATAAAGTAATAAATAAAGTTTTTCAGCATACAATTGTAACTTTATTTTAAATATGTGATGATATCTTCTTGATTAGAGTATTTACTCAGTTGTGAAATGGCCTTAGTTGAATTAAGGTTTAAGATAAGAACAAACAAAATACTGAAATTTATGAATTTAAATTATTGGTATATAAAAATAAATTATAAAAACGGGAGCAACAAGTGGAAAAAATCTGGCTAAATAGGTACCCAGAAGGTATGCCTGAAGAAATAGATCCAAATCACTATGACTCACTACTTGAAGTTTTTGAACGAAGCTTTAGCGATTATCCTGATTTGCCTGCATTCTCAAATATGGGCAAGCAATTAACATATAAAGAAATAGATAAGGCTACGAAACAGTTTGCGTCTTATTTACAAAATGAGTTGGGCTTAAAAAAAGGCGACAAAGTTGCTGTCATGATGCCTAACTTATTGCAAACTCCAATCGCAATTTTGGGTACCCTTCGAGCTGGTTGTGTTGTAGTAAATGTAAATCCACTTTACACAGTGAGAGAATTAATACATCAATTAAATGATTCAGAAGCTCAATCAATCATTTTATTGCAAAATTTTGCTAATACATTAGAACAATCATTAGCACAAACTAATATAAAAAACATAGTTCTAACAGAAGTGGGCGATCTTTGTGGTGGTGTGAAAAAACATTTAGTTAATTTTGTTGTAAAACACGTTAAAAAAATGGTTAAACCATTTAATTTGCCAAAGACAATTGCTTTTAATGATGTTTTATCTCAAGGAGATATATCAAAGTATAAAAGACCGAACTTAACTCATGATGACTTTGCCTTTTTGCAATATACTGGCGGTACAACCGGCGTTTCAAAAGGTGCAATATTAACGCATGGCAATATGGTTGCAAATTTAGAGCAAGTTTCAGGTTGTTTGGACAAAATATTAATTAAAGGTAAAGAAGTTGTTGTAACTGCATTACCGCTTTATCATATCTTTGCTTTAACCGCTAATTGTCTCACCTTCATGAAATACGGTGGTTTAAATTTATTAATTACTAATCCTCGAGATATGAAAGCCTTTGTTAAAGACCTTTCTAATAATAAATTTACAGCTATCACAGGTGTAAATACGCTTTTTAATGGTTTACTCAACACTCCTGGTTTCAGTGACTTAGATTTTAGTACATTAAAGTTCTCACTTGGTGGCGGCATGGCTGTACAAAGGCCAGTTGCAGAGCGCTGGGAGAAAGTAACAAAAAGTAAATTAATGGAAGGGTATGGTTTAACAGAGTGTGCACCATTAGTCACTATTAGCCCGTATGATCTCAAAAGCTATAACGGCTCAATTGGCCTACCAGCACCAAGTACATTTTTAAGAATAGTGGGTGATGATGGTCAAGATATGCCTATTGGTGAGTCTGGTGAATTGTGGGTCAAAGGTCCACAAGTTATGAAAGGTTATTATAATAGAGATGATGAAACAGCAGAGTGTATGACTGATGGTTGGTTTGCTACTGGCGATGTTGCAAAGTGCGATGAGGAAGGTTTCTTTTTTATTGTTGACCGTAAAAAAGACATGATTATTGTTTCTGGCTTCAATGTATTTCCGAATGAAATTGAAGAAGTAGTTGCAATGCATGAGGGAATATTAGAAGTTGCTGCTGTTGGTGTACCACATGAAGTAAGTGGTGAACAAGTCAAAATTTTTATTGTTAAAAAAGACCCTTTATTGACAGAAAAAGATATAATAAATCATTGCCGTAAAAATTTAACAAATTATAAGGTGCCAAAGTTTGTAGAGTTCAGAGATGAACTACCCAAAACAAATGTTGGAAAAATCTTACGACGTGCTTTAAAAGAAGCCAGTTAAACTTTACTTTTTAGAAAACCGGCATAGCCGGTTTTTTTATATTTATTATTCAGGATACTCATTTGCATTCTTTATGCCTAGAAAATCAGTACATTAAAACACAAGAACAATTAGATGTTTATTTATTAGCGATTAAAGAAAGCAATATATTAGCGATTGATACTGAATTTATGCGGCGCCGTACTTTGTACCCTGAATTAGCATTGATTCAAGTATATGATGGCAAAAATCTAGCACTAATTGATCCTTGTTGTGATCTAGATTTATCAACGTTTTGGTCAATTTTAGTAGATGAGTCTATATTGAAAGTATTGCATTCACCTTCAGAAGACTTAGAAGTTTTCATGAGACATGGTAAATGTGTACCAAAACCACTATTTGATACACAGTTTGCTATGGGGTTGCTAGGGTTTGGTAATAGCGTTGGCTTTGCAATGATGGTAAATAAATTACTTTCATTAGAAATTGATAAAAGTGAATCCCGTACAAATTGGTTACAAAGGCCATTAACACAGAAGCAACTTGATTACGCAGCTGGAGATGTCCTTCACCTTTTACCTTGTTTTGAAATTATTAAAAAGCAAATAGATGATAAAAACTGGTTGGATATTGTTTTAAGTGAAAGTGCTTTAATGGCGAAGAAACGCCAATATCAAGTGCCTGACGAAAATTTATATTTAGAGATTAAAAATGCATGGCAACTTAATCCATCTGATTTAGCTGTGTTAAAAGAATTAGCTGTATGGCGTCGTGATAAAGCAAGAATTAAAAATCTTGCATTAGGTTTTGTATTAAAAGAACATAATATGATTGAGATCGCTAAATCAAAACCAGCAAGTATTACAGCTTTAAGAAAGCTTCCGGGTATTGAGGTTATGGAAGTGAATAAGTCAGGTAAAGAAATTATTCGATGTATAGAAAAATTTAACTTATTAGAAAAAGAGCAATACCCGCAAAAAGTTATCCGACTTGTTGATTACCCAAGTTATAAAGCAGAAGTAAAATCAATTAAACAAAGAATTGATGCTGTTGCCCAATCCGAGGGTATACCGACGGAAGTTATTTCAAGTAAAAAGCAAATTAATCAATTACTGAGCTGGAACTGGAAATGTGATGATGAACAAAAAAAGAAAAAACTCACTCCAGACCTTTTAAGTTGTTGGAGATATCAAATTTTGAAAGGTAAATTAATAGAATGGGAATAAATACTTCCATTCTATTAATATTAAAAAAGGGCTTTATAGCCCTTTTTTAATAGTCTTATTTGAGGTTATACCAATTCCATTAATAAAGTGGTCACTTAATTATCGGAAATGGTATTAAATCTCAGTATTATTTATTTTCCGTCTGGTAATGTAACATTCAGTTCTAAAACAGCTAAATCATCTTCATTTTGTTCTAACTGTACAGTTACTTGATCAGAAGAAATAGCGACATACTTGCGGATCACTTCTAAAATATCTTTTTTTAATTGAGGCAAATAATCGGGTGTACCGCGTTGCGATCTTTCATGGGCAACAATTATTTGTAAGCGCTCTTTTGCTAAAGAAGCGGTTTTTACCTTTGGAGAACGAAAATAACTTAATAATGACATATTAACCTCCAAATATTCTTTTTAGTAAGCCTTTCTTAGGCACTTGTAAGAAGCGATAGTCTATATCTTCACCTAAGAGTCTATCTATCGCATCTTGATATGCTTTGCCTGCATCTGATTCAGTATCTAAAATAACAGGCTGACCTGAGTTCGACGCACTTAATACAGATGGAGACTCAGGAATAACACCTAACAAATCAATACCTAAAATGTCTTGTACATCTTCAACCGAAAGCATTTCACCTTTTTCAACACGTTCTGGGTTATAGCGTGTTAACAGCAAGTGTTCTTTTACACTATCTAAACCTTCTTCAGCGCGTTTTGACTTACTATGTAAAATCCCTAAGATACGATCTGAATCGCGAACTGAAGATACTTCAGGGTTAGTTGTTACAATTGCTTCATCGGCAAAATAAAGTGCCATCATCGCACCTGCTTCAATACCTGCAGGAGAGTCACAAATTATAAAATCGAATTGTTGTTTTAATTCGTTTAAAACGCTTTCTACACCTTCTTTAGTTAAGGCATCTTTGTCTCGAGTCTGAGAGGCTGGTAAAATAGAAAGTTTTTCAACACGTTTATCTTTGATCAGCGCTTGGTTAAGATTCGCTTCACCATTAATAACATTTACAAAGTCATATACAACGCGGCGTTCACAACCCATGATTAAATCAAGGTTCCTTAAGCCAATATCAAAATCTACGATAACTGTTTTATAGCCTTTAAGGGCTAAACCTGTACCGATAGCTGCACTTGATGTTGTTTTACCAACACCACCTTTACCTGATGTAACAACAATCACTTTTGCCATGATAATTATCCTTTAACCAATGCTGTAATTTCTAACGAATCGTTTTTATAGTTTATTGCGGCAGATTTGCCCCATAACTCTCCTTGTAGAGAATCACTTATCCAATAATTGCCATCTATTGAAACTAATTCGGCCTCTAGTTTTTGACAAAATATTTGCGAATCTGTATTACCTTTTGCGCCAGCTATAGCACGTCCACGAAGTGCACCATAGATATGAATATTTCCATCAGCAATGACCTCTGCACCATGACTGACAGCACCTAAAACAATTAAGTCACGATCTTTAGCATAAACTTGTTGACCGGATCTTACTGTACCATTTATAACGTGCGCAGGTAGATATACTTCTTTTTCAATAATTGAAGTGTTAAGTGCTGAGTTAACGGAGGCTTTAGGTTGAGGTTTTATGTCTTGTGAGTAATTCAAAACAGAAAGCATATTCTCTTTTGCTAATGTATTTTGACTGTCACTTCCATTACATATACCAACCGGATTAAGTTGTAATCCAGTCAATATTTGTTTGAGTTCAGCAAAATCTATTTTTTGTTCTGAAATAGACTGCATATTGATCACTATGGGAGCACCATAAAAAAACTTTGGTGCTTGTGATATTTTCTCATCAAGTTGTTTGCTTAAAGCTTGTAAATCATTTTTATACAAGTTTAAAACAGATAACGTGAAAAGATTCCCTTTAAGTTCAAAAATTTGTTCAATCATAGGCGCTTTATAATTATTCTTTATCAGCGTTCTGACAGCAAAACGCCTCACTTTCTTGTTATGACATGTTATAATGCGCGCCACTGTTAAGCAAGTTCTATAGGCACCAAATGTTATCTGCTATATATAAAAGTAAACGTAAAGCCGACACATACCTTTTTGTTGAGAAAAGAGATGATTTTACAAAAGTCCCAGAAGCGTTATTAGACACTTTTGGAAAACCTGTTTTTGTTATGCTAATCAATATCAGCAAACGTGAAACCTTAGCAGGTGCAGATATCAATAAAGTAAAAGAAAGCTTAGTTGAGCAAGGTTATTTCTTACAAATACCACCACCAGTTAAGAACTTATTAGAAGCATTCAGAAACGAAAACGGGGCAAATAGTTTAACTTAATATAATACTTTATGTAGTTGAATTAAATTTAATATGAATAATAGTTTAATCGAGTCTCAATTTTGGCAAAAAAAAACGCTTGAGCAAATGAATAGCGCAGAATGGGAAGCTATTTGTGACGGTTGCGGAAAGTGCTGTTTAAATAGTTTTATAGATAGTGAAGATGAGGATGACTTCGAACCTACTGACTCTCTTCGAGAAGGTGAAGAGTTAATCTATACAAATATTGTTTGCCAATACCTAGACACACAATCTTGTTTTTGTACTGAGTATGAGAAGCGCACGCAATTTGTTCCTTCATGTGTTCAATTGACTAAAGAGAACGTAAAAGATATTTTCTTTATGCCGCAAAGTTGTAGCTATAGACGTCTTTACGAAGGTAGAGGCTTGGCGAGCTGGCACCCATTGCTAAATAATGGTAGTAAACAAGCGATGCATGATGCTGATATCAGTGTTGTAGGTAAAGTAGTTAAAGACAACGAAGTTAATTTAGAAAATTTTGAAAATTATATTTCACATTGGCCAGAACATGATTGTGATTAGTCATAATTACATAAGTTAATATAAAAAGAGATTGACATGAAAAAAGATGGATTCGCTTGTTTAGGTTTATTTAATCCTAAAAGCCCAAGTAACGTAGGCGCTGTAATGCGAGCCGCAGGTTGTTACGGTGCAAACTCAGTGTTTTATACTGGTAATAGATATGAGCATGCGAAAAAGTTTGTTACTGATACTAAAAAAGTACATCAAGATATTCCTTTAATTGGTGCGGAAGATTTAAAAAAAGTGATCCCATTAGGGGCTACACCCGTTGCGATTGAACTAATTGAAGGGGCAAAGCCTTTAACTAATTACACTCATCCTAAAAGTGCATTTTATATTTTTGGCCCAGAAGACGGGTCTTTAAATAAAGACGTTTTATCTTGGTGTGAAGATGTAATATATATTCCGACTCAAGGTTGTATGAACCTTGCTGCGACGGTAAATGTTGTTCTATACGATAGAATGGCTAAATCAGCTAACATCCTACTAGGTGACGATGTGATCCGAGGAAGCAGAGACAACAACAACAAGGTTAAAATTTAGGTTTTAATATCTTAATAATAGTAAACGTTTTATCTTCTGATATTCAATTATTTGATGATGCAGTACGAGGGAGTGAGATTAAAACAATAAAGTGTAACTTTAAATAGAAGTGATATTTAAATAACGATAGAATAAGTTTCTATAAAAGGAGCTTATTCATGTTATTACGTATAATAGTCATCAGTATTGTAATTTTATCTTCAGGGTGCGGAGGTAGTTCAGAAACGCCATCTCCAACTTTAAATACAAAAAAAATTGCTAACGGTTTTTATCTAGAACAAAATAATAGCAACAATGCTTTAATTGTCTCAGATTCTATTGCAATTGCTTATTCTCGTCTTGAAAATCAACACGTGTTATCAAAAGTGATATCTATCTTATCAAACTCAGTAACAGATGGTATTCATCGAGACTCAGTGCTAGACATTTGGGTCGCTGTAGCGGGTTCATTTAATGGTACGCAATACCAATATCAATGTAAAAATACGCAAGATGCTGGCAGTACCTGTATTAACGCGATCAAAAAGCTAAATTACTCTTTAGATCAAAACCGCACGGCGCAAAGGCCATCAAATATAGCGCTAAATCAAACTTATACAAAAAATGAAAGGTTAATAGAGTTTAGCGGAACCCATGAAAAGTTTAATATATATTTTGATAACGGTACTTCTTTATCAAGATCATTTACTTCACAAGTAACAAGTTGGGGTAGTTATCATTTAATTTCAAACATACCAGAAGATCGTGCAGCAGTTGTTTTTTATACATTAGCAGGACAAAGCTACTTTGATTTACTCATTTTCACACAAAGTGAAAGTTATAAATTAATAGGAATCAAAATCTAACCTATTTTTCTCTTTAGGTATATATTTCTTTAAATCGGAAGTTTTGCTAATCTTATGTGACAAGTCACTTATTATTTTCCGGTTAATATGATCATTATAATAAAATGTATAACTGTACTTTTTTTTGTGACCTTGTGTTTACGGGCTAATGCTGATGTAACTGATTTCCCGGTTATATCAAATAAACGATTAATAAATATCGTTCTTGAAAAAGGTCATTGGACTGAATATGTAAAGAATAACTTAGCGCCTGAATTTACAAATATCACAGGTGTTCAAGTTAATATAATTGAATTAGAACTGTCGGACATGTTGGAAGTTCAAGTAAAAAACTTTGTTAAGGCAAGCGGAAAGTTTGATGTCGTGACTTTAGAGGCAGGTTGGGCAAAAGAGTGGGCAGCAAAAGGATATACGACGCCATTAAATTCACTTGCTAATAAATACGATCCAAGTAAAAAAGGTTGGAATAACTTTCTTGCTCCATTTTTCCCATCGTTAGTCGAAATATTAAGCTATAAAGATGTTTTATACAGCGTACCTTATAATACTTATGTTATGGGTAATCATTATAGATCTGATTTATTCGATGATGAAATTGAGAAAAAAGCATTTAATAAGCGTTTTAATTACCCTCTGACTCCCCCTAAATCATTAAAACAACTCAATGATATAGCCATGTTTTTTACCAGGAAAAAAGGTGAGTTATTAAAAGGAAAACCTTTAAACAATGATTTTTATGGTGTTGCGCTTATGTCTGGTAACAAACCCCATATTAATGATGAATGGTCTTCCATTTTGTGGGCTAAAGGTGGAAAGTGGTTTAAACCAAATTACGCTGATGGAAAGCTGATTAACTTTAGTCTTCCTGAAAATAATGTTCTATTACATGAAACGGCCCAATACTATATAAATCTGAAAAAATACGCGATGCCTGCAAATGATACTTTTGCATATATTGAGGCTTCAGAAGCATTATCGCACGGAAAAGTCGCAATGTGGCCATTTGCCTATAATAATTTATGGGTAAAATCATCTGAAATTAACAGTACAGATAAAGACCAAAAATTTGCTATATATGGCTCACCTGGCGGGAAACCCTATCACGGTGCATATGCTTTTTCTGTGGCTTATGATAGTAAAAATCCGGAAGCTGCGTTTTGGTTTATACGATATATGACATCAAAATCAGGCCAGTTGAACTATGCTATAGGGGGAGGTAATTCAACTCGAAAAGATGTTAACTTAGAACTTACAAATAGATTAAATCAAACATCTGCACAATATTTTGCATACAAATCAACTTTTCAAGCTAGTATGGCATGGTCTGGGTTAATAGAAGAACACGGGCATTATATGAGTACTGCCATGGGGACTATTTATTCCTTATTACAGTATTACACATATCTAATTTCAAATGAAAAAATAGAAATTGAGACAGGAATTGATGAATTAATGTCTAAGATATTGCAAGCCCAAAATGAAATGGGTGAAAAAGCAATGGTATTACACTAATGCTTCGCGGAAAAATCAAAAGCCAATTAAATACTTCTTTTTTATTAAGTTTGATATTGACTCTTATCAGTATTTTTACAGCAAATATATTAGTTGGTATGGTGAGCAGTTCATATGAAAATGTGATTGATAATACTTTACCCATTATGAAGAAAACTTCGAATTTATCTGTTCTGAGTAAAGAAATATCAGCACAATTAGAGAGGGTAACACTAAAGCAAGATGAAATAGATATTGTTAAAAATATAGATAAGATTATTATACTATGGAGTAAAATAGATCATTTAATAATCACTATATTAAATGAAAATATTCCGGAAGGAGAATATATTTCATTACAAAAACGACAACGACTAATCACATTATATAAAAAGTTTACTCCACAATTTAAAAGACAAATTCTCTTAAAAGAACAAGCTGATAAACAGAATGAAAAATTTGACTTTAAAATTAGTGAACTTTCTGCATATAGTCAGAATACCCTATTAATTAAAATGGAATATTTTGCAAATAAAATTGTTTATTCTCAAGCATCGGTAAAGGAGAGGTCTGAGCTGAGCTATGCCTATAAATTTTATAAAAGCAGTACAAAGTTAATAACGCTATTAAATAAAGCAAATATAAGCAATGATGTGAATAGTATTAATTCTTTAAAGATTGAAGCTGTTAATTTATTTAATGCCATGGAGGCTTCTGGTGAGGCGCACTATCAATACAAGAAATTTGCAGATACTTGGCTTGATAAAGTAAGCGTTTTATATGCAGGTGAAAACTCTATATTTAAGGTTAGATGTGATGTTATCCGACTTTATGGAGTATTGAATGCTATTGTTGAGCAACAAAAAAATACTGCGACCGTAATCGAGGAAACATCTGATAGCTTAAGTATAAAACTGCAACATATTATGGAAATCAAAAAACAAGATACGTTAAATACAGTGAGTAATATCAATTATGTATTTCTAA
>Ga0105356_10006940_pt1 | contig 10492 bp, 13 predicted proteins | sample GOMGulsemesocosm_3_FD_83502 | JGI IMG/M metagenome (GOLD analysis project Ga0105356, IMG submission 83502) | Methane-oxidizing microbial communities from mesocosms in the Gulf of Mexico - GOM9D Gulf of Mexico | ecosystem: Environmental > Aquatic > Marine > Cold seeps | place: Gulf of Mexico...
ATCAATAAGGATTCAAGCTAGGGACTGGTAATCACAAAAGCAGAAATGCTCTCGCCACCAATGATTATAAGCCCTCACGTCAGCATCAAATGCGTAACGCTTCGCAACACCGCTTAAATCTTTAGCTTTTATCCGTTTTTAATTATTTTTACACTGTCCCAAATACCCTGTCTGCCCTGTGACAGGTATAATGGCGAAATTCCCTTTGCCTGGACATTAACATGACTGATGAAATCAATTACAAGAACAACCCTCTGAACGGTGTTGGTTTAAAAAACTTGTTGATTGAAATAGTAGATCACTACAGTTTTGATATTCTTTTTGCCTATTTAAACATCAATTGTTTTAAGACCAATCCGGGCATTGATTCGAGCGTAAAGTTTCTTAAAAAAACGGATTGGGCGCGCGAGAAAGTTGAAGCATTCTATCTATATGAATTTAAAAACTTACCTAATCCGTCTTCCAGCCAGTCGGCACTGTCTCCTCGAGATCGAATCATTCCGGACAATCAAACGCCTGATGAACCGGCGAAACTGGATTTGGAAGATGCTGAGCGGGTACGCATAGAGCGTGAAAAGAAAGCAGCTGAATGGAACCGGACTGGCGGACATCGCGGTGGCTCAAGCAAGCGTTTTAATGCTCAACGAGGCGAACGTTCAAATAACCGTCCTCGTAAAGCTGCCCGTGAACCCTCGAATGCTGCAAGTGCGGCGACTGGAGGTAATATCGACCCATGGGCAAAAGCGAAAAGTAAATCGTAGCATTTCGTTTGCGCAGAATATTACGCATTATTCAGCCGGTAATGCGTAATACCCAGTAATTAAAAAAATCATCAAAACGCCGAACGTGAATCACTGTTATGCACGAAGGAATTACACGGAAATTAAAGGCTTCAGTGAGACATTAGAGTCAGGAGCTTTAAGTAATAAGTGCAATTTAGCCTTATTCCTCCGCCCTCTTCCCGAATAGCCAATAACTCAATTATTCGGAGATCGTTAAAATTGTCAGTCACTCTCTTTTTCGGGTTAATCTTTGCAGGCCTTCTCCTCTGGCTGTCATTCAAACAGCTACAAAAATTCCGACGCCACAATCTTTTCTTAAAGCCGTTAGCCCCTGAGTCCATTCGGATTCTTGAGAAGAATGTCTCAATCTATTCACTGTTACCCGAGCCACTTAAAAAAGAACTGCATGGCAGGATCAACATCTTCCTCAATGAGAAAGAATTCTTTGGCTACGAAGGATTAGAAGTATCAAACGAGATACGCATAACCATTGCTGGCAATGCCTGCCTGCTCCTACTTAAACGTGATAAACGCTGCTTTCCAGGCTTTACTAGCATCCTGATGTACCCAGACACCTATGTCGCCAAGGAAGTTAAACGCGATGGTATGGTTGAATCACACGAACAAAGCACACGCTCCGGTGAGTCTTGGCTGCGCGGCCCCATCGTTCTGTCATGGGCAGATGTGATGCGTGGCTCACTCGACCCTAATGACGGCCACAACGTCGTACTCCATGAATTCGCCCATAAGCTGGACGAAGCCAATAACACCATGAACGGGCTTCCTGTGCTTCGCGACGGTTCCCACTACGCCGAGTGGGCAAGCGTTCTAAGCAAAGAGTTTGATGAGCTGGTGATCAGAGCCAATCGCGGCAAGAATTCCGTAATAGATGCCTACGGCACCGTCTCACCCGCGGAATTCTTTGCAGTCGCCACAGAATCCTTTTTCGAAAAACCAGCGCAGATGAAAACCAAACTGCCAGAGCTATACCAGCAGCTGGAACGGCTTTATGATCTTGATCCAGCGGCATGGCGCTCATAAAGCTAAAAGTGTTACGTTAGCTTTATGATTTCCTGCGACCTTCACGACTATATTGAAATTGCCTGTATGTATCGGCTGCCTATCGAGTTACAGCTAAAAGATGGCGTGACCCATCAAGGCACGGCTATGGATATCGCAAAGAACGCTAACGGTGAAGAATGCCTCCTGCTCTCTGACGATCAACGTGATAGCTCTTCTGAAAACAGCATGGTAGTTTTAGACCAAATAATAACCATGCGCGCCCTGATTTCAAACCCGCACTTTGATGTCATTAGTTTCCCCGCATAAACTCCGGCCAAAACATCACGTTTAACGGCTGGATTGAGTAGCTGCCTATTGAAAAGGGTCTTATACTCAGCCCCATAAACAAGGATTCAAACCAAGGATTTGGTGATTACGAAAACAAGTATGCTCTCGCTACTAAATACACATCACACGCCCAAAGTCTTTCGCTTTTACTTTGTTTTAACAAACTAAGCACTTCCCATATTTGGGTTAAATACGACAGTACTGTCGCTTTCCTATACGGGATGTTATGTGACACGTGTCGTTCACTAAACTGTTAGGCGTATCAAAGTAATGGCTACATTCATTTCGATTATTGCAGTATTGATTTCAGTCGCCGCTTCACGATTAGCGGTTTAAATCAAATGCGGACAGTTCGTATCAGCTTCGCCCAACGCTGCGAAGAAGTACGTTCAAGCATAGGTGTTGCGCGCCTCAAACTTATAGAGCTTCGCGAACACGTTAAGAACTTCAGCGATGACCTCGATAACGCTGAAGAGTATCTATCTAGTTTGATTTCTCGACTGGAGCCAATGGAGAAACAAATTGCTCAGTCGATGGATCAAGCTGGCCTAATCTGGTGGTTACCGCAATTCACAGCGATCGAAACTAGGTTAGAAGCCATTGCCAGTAGTGCCTCAGCATTAAAACAAGGAGCTGACGAGGCAAGCTTTTACCTTTCAACTAAGAATTTGGCAGAATTCAAAGAAATGCTAGCGAAGGTATCCGATGAATAATACGCCTAACAAGTGGGTCGTTGGGACGCTGCACCGCTGCGCGCCTTGCGCCCCACACCCTAAGCGTTATACGCCATATAGGGTACTTACATGACTTCATGTTACATGTGCGACAGCCCTGCAACATCAAGAGAGCACGTCCCACCTAAATGTATTTTCCCCAAAGGAAAGGATGTACTTGAAGGCTTCAGTTTTAGGCGAAATCTTATTAGCGTCCCGTCATGTGATACTCATAACTCACATAAGTCTAAAGACGACGAGTATCTTGTTTTCGTATTATCGTGTGCATTCCAAGGGAATAAACATAAAAGCAGATTATTTGAGACCAAAATAATGAGAGCGTTTAAGAGGCGCCCTCATGTATATACGACTTTTATGGATAGCTTACAGCCCATACAACTCGTAGATAATAATGGTAAGTCATCAGAATCAGGCTGCTTCAAGGTAAACCTTAAACGATTTGATAACGCACTCAGGCATATCGCATGCGGTATTTTTCATTATACATATGGAAAAGTATGGTTAGGTGAATTCAAGGTTATAACCGCTATATTCATGGAGATGAAAGCTTCAAACTCACCGGACATCAACGAAAGAATACAAGCATTGAACAAAGAGATATCAAGCAAGCTAAACCATCTAGATTTTATTGGTGAGAACAAAGGCATATTCAAATATAAATTAACGCCTCCAAAAGCAAATCAACATGCCATCCATATGGTTTTTTATGATGAAATAGAGATTACAGTTTTACTCTTTAATAAAAGCGTATAACAAGTGGGTCGTTAGGAACTTTATGAGCACATCAAACATATATGAAGTAGCTTTTGCTGTTATTGGCTCCGTAGGTGGTGCAAGTATAATTATTTTTGCCCTGTCTTCTTGGCTTGGAAAGGTATGGGCAAATAGGCTCATGCAAAATGAAGTTTCAAAACATGCCGAAAAACTGGAATCTTTAAAAAGTGAACTCAAAAAACTCGAAACCGAGCATGTAGTTAGGTTTACGGGGTTACATGAAAAACAAGCAGAAATAATTGCCCAACTATACACCAAGCTTTACGAAGTTAACCGTTGCAGAGATACACTTACACTCCAATTGCAGTGTCGAGAAATTAAAGAAACATATGAAAAAGAATTTAAAACTTATGAATCGTGGGAATATGTTTATGGTGTCCATACATTAACAGATGAAGAGCAAGCGATGGTAAATGCTTTGAAGGATGCTGTTAATGACTTAAGTGATTTTTATGGCCGTCATAAATTATATCTGTCTTCTCAATGTTGCGATTTGATGAATAGGGTCACACAGCTTTCATCTTTTATCTCAATGAACTATTCAAATTTAGCTTTAAAAGATGAAAAGGGTAATTATCGTGTAAACCCAAAAGTACCTGAAACATGGAACTCTTCAATTGGAGCTATTCAAACTATTTTGCCACTCTTAGATACTGAATTTAAAGAGATAATAGGTTTTGAGAATAAGTGACCTAACAAGAAATTAAACAAGGACTAAAAACAGAGGACTGTTCGCTTCGTTCCATTTTAGCCCACTATTTTTAGCCTGTTAATTGGGCGTTATACGGCAGGTCGAAACCAATGAATTCCGCAGCACTTGAGTACAAAACAAAAATTGATGAGGCCTATTCCGCATACCTAGATGCAACATATGGCTTTGCACTTCAAGCTAAAGAAGTATTTGAGGACCAGAAAGAAATACTCGAAAAAAGAGGCGTAACGAGTCCGAGCTCAAAGGAGTGGGGAGAGCTAGATAATCAACCATTTACCTACGAAATCGAAGACAAAGTAGTTTATCGAGGCACTGTTCGAGACCATAAGCATCGAAATGACGCAAGTGGTCGAAACTGGCAGTGGGCCGCTGAGATGTTTGTTGTTACTGTCTATGAGCTTTGGGATTCACATTATCGAGCTGCAATATCCGTGGAAAAGGGGCTGAAGAAAGACGGCGCCCAGTCAGATAGTCTCAGTGATTTGCGCCATTACCGAAACTTTATAATCCATTGCAATTCGGTTGCTGACTCTGAGTCAACAAAGCTAAAGAAGTTTGTGTGGGTCAAACAAGGAGTCAGAATTCGTTTCTCGATGGGACAAATGAACGAAATAGTAAATTCAATCAAAGAAGAATTGGAACGGTTTTAGCTATGGAGCAGCAGCCGTATAACAATTGTATGCAGTTGACACCTTTCCATTACGTCGCCCCTTCGTTCCAAGAACTCGCTGTGCTGTGCTCTGCCCTGATGCAAGGCGCCGCGAATTCCGGGGGACGGTTTACTTAATTCAGCCTGCTTTTATGCTGGCATTCCTTTACATAAAGAACGCTTTGTCTGCGAATTAAAGGCAATGTAACGATTATTAAATAAGCACCCGTTTATTCCGCAACACCAGCAGACGCCCGCACTTTAGAGCCACCAGCCAACTGCAGTAACACCTTACCAACCACAAAGATCAGCAACCCAGCCAAGATACCCGGCGCGCATTCATAGATAATTCCTTTCAGCTCAAAATGGCGCCACAGAAGCATCACAATGGGGCCACCCAGCATCATGGCGATGGCCAGCTTCTCGGGGACTTTTTGTTTTAGGGCGTACACAATCAACAGCGGCGCAAAAGCGCTGGCCAAGGCCGACCAGGCAATAAGCACCAGCGCAAACACACTTTGATTGCCGCTCAACGCAATGATAAGCGCCATAACCGTGACAAAAACAGTGGCAAACTTAGTCGCCATGTAACCTGAGTAACGCTTGGGTAGCAGGTCATTGGTAACCGCCGCCGTACACGCCAAAATTTGCGAATCGGCGGTAGACATGGTGGCGGCGAATAAACCTGCCAACACTAAACCAACCAACACTTCTGGTAATAACTGCCCCGCCAGCATCGGCAACGCTAGCTCAGTATCAAAACCTTCTGTTTCGGGAATTAACAGTCGAGCGGCCAACGCGGTGAAGATCGCCATACTGTAGAAAGTGACATACCAGCCGTAATAATAACCGCGCGCTCTTCGCATTTCGCTGGGCTTATCCAGCGTCATAAAACGGATCATCACATGCGGCTGACCGATGATGCCGATACCACCAAAGATCCAACCCACCACAAAGAAAACCGGCGCGGAAGAACCCAGCGCTGGATGATTGGCCGGGAACCAATCCGTGTAGGTCGGCGAAACGTCCTGCAGGTTGCCAACAAAAGCGGATAACCCGCCAATTTCACTGATGCCAATAAACAGCATTAAGGCCATGGCGGCAATCATCACAAAGGATTGAGCGGCATCGGTCCAGATAGAAGCTCGAATACCACCTGCAAAGCAGTACAGCAGCACGATAACACTACCGAGAATCGCGCCCACGGAGTAATCCCAGCCGAACACCACATGCATGGCTTTACTGCCGGCATTCAGCTGTGCCGCCGCGTAAGCACCCACAAAAGCGAGCGTGATCAAACCGCCGATGACGCGTAATACTTTGAAGTCTGTGCCATGCCAGGTGCTCAGAATACCGGCAAAACTTAGTGCGTGTTGTTTTTCCGATTGCACGCGTAACCGTTTGTGCACAAAGGTAGACATCAAAAAGTCACCCGAGACCAAGCCAACCATCAGCCAGATCGCCTGCAGACCAGCCATATAGGCAAAGCCAATCAAACCCACAAACATATAACCACTGTTGGCTGTCGCGAAGGCTGACAAAGCAACTAGCCACGGCTTTACGCTTTGGCTGGCGAGCAAATAATCCTCGGTGGTTTGCTTTCGCTTGCGCATCGACATTAAGCCAATGACAACAAACACCAGAAAGAAGAAACCAAAGCTAACGAGAACCATCTTATTTACCTTTTTATCCGTAGAGCACTTATTGCCCGCTGTGCATATTGCTATAACAGCGGTTATAAAATTTGGGCGTAAAGTCTACAGCGTTTAGGCTTTACTTCCAGTCGAAACGGGCGAATAGTGAATCCTGAAATCATTAACGCGCTTTCATCCCGCAACCAAACTCTTACCGTAACGATGATGACAAAAATCAGCCTTAAACTGCTCACAACTCTTTTGACCCTGTTATTACTTTCAGCCTGTGGTGAAGCAAAACTAACACCAATTCCTCAGGACGGCGTTATTCTCGCCTTTGGTGACAGCCTGACCGTGGGCGTCGGCACTTCCGCTGCCAACAGCTACCCTGCCGTGCTCGCGCAGTTAACGGGCATACCGGTTATCAATCGAGGGATTTCAGGCGAGACAACCGCTGGCGGCCGGCAAAGATTGGCGGCCGTGTTAAGTGAAACAAATCCTGACCTGCTGATCCTAATTGAGGGCGGCAACGACATCCTGCGCAATAACAAATCAGCGCAAACAAAAGCCAACCTGGCAGCGATGATCACACTCGCCAAAAATCAAAACATACCGGTCGTGCTACTTGGTATTCCTGAAAAAAAACTGTTTTCAAACTCAGCGCCTTTTTATACTGAACTAGCCGACGAGTTTGAGCTGGTTTTCGATCATGATCTGATGGCGGATTTACTACGCACGCTCTCCTACAAATCCGACCCGATTCATCTGAATAGTCAGGGCTACCGCAAGATGGCTGAAGGCATTCGTGATTTGTTAAAAGAAAACGGCGCTCTGCGGTGATTGCCATTATCGATCCGTGCATAATGCGTCACTCAAAAAAATCTCTTTCGCCCTACTTCTAACCGTCATATTTCTAGGAAAACCCGTATGTCACTACTCGACAAAATCAAAGGTGATGGCGCAGCTCTGCCACCCCGAGCCCCGTCTAAAAATATCGCCCTTGCTTGGCTCGGTGGTTTTCTTGCTATTGCGAGCGTTGCCGCATTAACAGACTTTTTATCCGTGGCTCTAATGCTGGGCTCGTTCGGTGCGTCCTGTGTGCTGGTGTTTGGTTTTCCCGATGTGCCCTTCTCGCAGCCGCGTAATGTGATTGCTGGTCATTTTCTCAGCTCACTGGTTGGTCTGATATTCCTAACTCTTTTTGGCCCCCAGTGGTGGGCCGTCGCCTTGGCTGCTGGCACAGCCATCGCGGTTATGATGCTGACACGTACCGTACATCCACCCGCAGGATCTAACCCTGTCATTGTCTTTATGATCCAGCCCAGCTGGAGTTTCCTACTGTTGCCAACATTGATCGGTGCTTTAGTTTTAGTGGCCGTTGCGCTTATTTATAACAACGTAACGCGCGACGCGAAATATCCTAAATATTGGTAACCCGATGAATAATAAGGGTTAGTAACAGATACGCATTAAACACGCTTTTATTTGTTATTAACCGCCCACCAACAAGAAAAGTTATTTGTAAAAACGGCCATACTTGAAGTGATTCAGCTCACCAAAAAACTCACTAGCAGAACATCACATGGAAATTCTCACCCTTTTAGCAATGCTTATGATTTTTCCATTTGCAGCAACGCTTATCGGCGCCCTATATCTCTGGATGTTTTATAAGCTGAAAACAAAATCATCAATGTTGACGGGCTGTATTTGGATTTTGTATTCGGTCTATGAATATTTGATGTATATCCGCGTGTTATGCAGCGGCGAGTGCAATATCCGCATTGATCTGCTTGTTATTTACCCGCTACTCATCGTTTCGTCATTAGTATCAATAATTTTGTACTATCTTAAAAAAAGAAAACTCAACAGCCTCTAGTCATTCATATATAAATCCGTCAACAAAATTGCATGCTGATTACAGCCAAGAACAGTGTTTCTGCCGCCTTTTTATTACTCAGTTTAAGGACAATTAGATGAAACGATATCTGGCTCCAATAGCACTGCTGCTATATTCAGTTATTTTCATTTCACCCGTTTCAGCGCAGGACTCTCTTCGTGAAGAGCTGGAACACTCATCGCTAATAGCACGAACCGCAATTCTTGAGGGTGACTTCCAGGCATTTTTATCCTCTATCGACCCAATAAACCCCAGATCTAATATCGACAAAGAACAGTGGCAACAATTTATCGAAAATGACCGCGCTCGCCGTCATTTATTGCGAGCAGTTCCTGATCTAAAAACTGAAGCACAATTTTTATCTGTGAAATCTTATAACGATTGGGCTGCATATTATGCTGAAACCAGTCTCGATGACGACAACTACCAAACGCTTAAGGTATTCCTATTCCATAACAGCGAAAATGGTTGGCGCCCGGCGGGTAAATCATACGGCTTAAGCAAAGCAAAACCCGGAGGTGAGGCAGCAAAAACAGGGTACCCTGCCTGGACGAATCAAGGGGAAATGCTAAAAACAATTGAAACAGACCGGGCGTTTTCTTTCGAGATGCTCATTCCGAATTAAAATCACCCCTGGCATTTTGGAACCGCCACCATTTTGCACATTCGCTATTTCATTCACGTTAAAAACCAGCCTTTAAAAATACTATGGCCTCAAAGCGCGCACGATTAGATCGTTTCATCAGCTCAAAAGCAGGCATCAGTCAAAAAGCCGTGCGCCCGATTTTGGCGCAGGGCCGCATTCTGGTTGATGGCCACGTTGCCACTAACACGCAACAGCTAATCGATGAGTTTTCCCACGTCACATTTGATCAGCAAGTTTTACAGGCCAACAGCCCACGCTACCTGATGATGAATAAGCCGAAGGGCGTGGTTAGCGCTACTAAAGATGACAAACACAAAACGGTGATTGACCTGCTGGAACGAGCAGACCGTGACAGCTTGCATATTGTAGGTCGGCTGGATTTTAACTCCACGGGATTGTTGCTGCTGACCAACGATGGGCGCTGGTCACGACGCCTGACGGAACCGGATAAAAAAGTCAGCAAATTGTATCGCGTCGAACTTGCCGACCCGATTACACAAGCCACTGTCGATGCCTTTGCCGAAGGCATGTATTTTGAATACGAAGACATCACTACGCGTCCCGCGCAGCTCCACATTGTCAGTGATTACGTCGCCGAAGTAACGCTGACCGAGGGAAAATATCACCAGATCAAGCGTATGTTCGGCCGCTTCCAGAACGAAGTATTAGAACTGCACCGTGTTGCGATTGGCAACCTAACACTCGATTCCTCACTGCTAGCAGGCCAAAGCAGGAATTTAACTGAAGAGGAAGTTAACTCAATCACACCCACATTCGTTGTCACTCAATAAAGAACTCTGCAACACAGGATAAATAACAACCTTAAGGTTCCTTTAAAAGGCTGACTCGAAAATACCTCTTCTTATGTATTGCCGGAACCAAAGAAAACACACTATATTGCCCCCAGCTCAATTTTTAATTAACTGCTGTTCATCATAATAAGGACATCTATGAAACTTGAATCTCTAGCCTTACACCACGGTTATGACTCCGAAGGCACCACCAAATCCGCTGCGGTTCCTATTTATCAAACCACCTCTTACACCTTTGATGACACCCAGCACGGTGCCGACCTGTTCGACCTAAAGGTGCCGGGCAATATTTACACGCGCATCATGAATCCAACGACGGATGTACTGGAGCAACGCCTGACCGCGATGGAAGGCGGCGTGGGCGCGTTGGCCGTGGCCTCCGGCATGGCAGCCATCACCTATGCCATTCAATGCCTGTGTAGCGTCGGCGATAACATTATCAGCACCACGCAACTTTACGGCGGCACCTCCGACCTGTTTGCCCACTCATTTCCACGTCAGG
>Ga0105356_10006941_pt1 | contig 10491 bp, 7 predicted proteins | sample GOMGulsemesocosm_3_FD_83502 | JGI IMG/M metagenome (GOLD analysis project Ga0105356, IMG submission 83502) | Methane-oxidizing microbial communities from mesocosms in the Gulf of Mexico - GOM9D Gulf of Mexico | ecosystem: Environmental > Aquatic > Marine > Cold seeps | place: Gulf of Mexico...
AGTAACTGTGTGGCTTGCGCCTTCACACAATTAATGTATTCCCCATGGTTCTTCCATTTCCCACCAGACTTAGGTCCTTTGCAGGGACAGTCATTATCGACTAATTTTCCAATATCCTTACAGAGTTTTTCAAAATCGATGGTAGGCTTAGGTGGCGGAGGTGGTTTTCCATTATCCTCTTCTTTTACGATATGAGGAGTAATGTATTCCACATCAATGCAACAGCATGTTTTTGGTCCGAAATCATCACGACTTGCATTCCTATCATCACAAGTATAAATAGCAACAACAGCAAGTGGCTTATTACTTTCTACAACTAAAAACCCATCCTGAATATGCCAATTAATTTGCAAATAAATCACTAAATCATCACCGTCCTTATGGATCATGTAGTTAAATCCAACACCGTTAAGGCTGTCGTGTATCTGCCATTGATTCCCTGGTCCTGCCCCTTGAAAAGCAGCATTATCAGATAAGTAATACTTCCCTTTAAGAATCGCTATAATCCCTTTAGGAATCTTACCATTCTTAAGCTCAGTTAGATGTGGTGTAGCAGCTGTTTTAAATAGATAAATCCCATAAGGCATCATCAAATCTCCACAAACATAATGCTCTTGGGCTCCATTTGTACCCAATGTTACTTTACGTCTACCTCCAGGAATGGGGAATGGACGTTTTTCATGAAATGCATTGACATATTTATAGTCATAACTCAAATCATCTTCCAAGAAATTATGAACATTGACCCGAGTGCTATACTTCAAACTGCAAAGGTATTTTACAGAGTATATGTACTTTTTTTTAAATTTACTTTTAACCATGATAGCCCCCTCTCTCATCTAGAGTTCTTGAAACTTAAGTATGTAATGGAAAGGATCTCCGAAAAGAATCAACCAATAAATAACATCTAATCTAAAGCGATAGAACTCAATTAATTAGTGATATTTAAAAATAGTGATTTATCACTAGCGAGACAATACCCAAGCTTGGGCATATTTGTGACCATAAGCCTCAGTCTGATGCGCTCCACCTCTATTTGGGATCTAACTCTACATCTACAAACTCAACAGTCTGAGTCATATTGCCATCTCCTTTTCCAGCAGATTCCATGTCGGTTCTAATCGGCTGATTTTTGTCCAACCATTCCTTCTCTCCCACTTGCCTTGGAGACGGTGGCTTGGAATACGTCTTTAGTACTGAATAATTAAAAATGTCTTGATCTGGATCGAAATCATCATCATCCGCTTCGAAATCTTCCAAATAATTTTTGTTATTACTAACACGTTTACCTAATTCGGTTAAAAGTTCGGCATCTGGGATAGTATCATACTGCTTCCGCTTTGTAGATACTAGGCATTGAGCTGTTGGTTTTTTATTTCCTATTGGTAATGGTAGAATGGCATCAAAAATCTGATTCACTTCATGATCGGGTCCTGCATCACGATGCCATGGTGTTGCATTATGGCTTCCATGATGACCCACTTTCAGAAAATCTATGGGTTCTGACAAGTGCTCTTTTCTCGTATGCCACATCACATTCCAGCTTCCATTTTTACTTCCTTCTTCGTATTCATCATCCCATTCGGCATCACCTACAAATAACAATCGTCGTCCCGCCCATTCAATTAAAAGTACAGTACTCACATTATTTTGAATTTTCGAGTCATCTACTGCAAATGCCAATCCGTTTGAAAGTAATCTCGACTGGAGTCTTTGAAAATCACTACTGCTAATATTTGTGGGTTTTTCATCTTCGACAGCTACTGATTTAGATTTAAATGCTTCTGATGACTCCTGTAGACCACGAAGTTCTTCATCAGCGGCTTTACCAAGGTAGAAGCCATCGATATCTTTTTCTGGAGCGAGTACGGTGATCATTGTATTGTCAATTGACAATTCGTAGTCATCAGAAGTCTTACCAGCAAATACATATTTAACCTCAATACCATTCTTTTCAGGTAAGGTTTCTGTTAAGGCCTCGGTGGCACCTTTATTACCAATCCCATAAAGTCCAACTAGATCATTCAGCTCTGGACTAAGGGCTGCACCCGATTCTGCGAGTGCCTGCATTTGAGAAGACGCAAATGCATGTAACTTTAATGATCTTTTGGCTTGTACATGGGTTTTATCCATGGCTGCCGTAATCCAAATATTCTTAATCTCAATATGCTCAAAGAATTTCGCATTGAAGCCCTTAATATGATCTTCATGACGATGCGTCACCACTATGAGGTCCAATCTTTTCTTTCCTGCGTCTTCACCAGCAGGAAGCATTTCTGTTTCCAAATGTTTAATAGCCCTTTTCATCACGCCACTTTTTGCGCCTTCTTTTGAACCACAATCAATAAGGATATGAAAATCGTCATCCCCATCAGGGATACGAACATAAATACAGTCACCGCAGCCTACATTATAGGCACGGACTAAGAGCTTACTTCCCATCGTTTTCTTAATTTAGAGTGTTTATGATCTTCTTTCAGACTTAAATGTGGCGAGAGTTCAAATTTCAATATCCCATCATCTTTTTGTACAGTCAATGGAGGAATTAACGTGCCTAACATCCCTCTGCTACTCCCTAGTGCTGAGCCAATATGTCCAGACTTAATTCGCTCGGCAAGGATTTCAAGAAACTCGACTCTACGCACCTTCCCTGCGGCGACTTCCTTAATCCATTCTTTTTGATTACCACCATGGGTATCGTGCTCTGATCCTGGCTTACGAAACCATGATAAAACACTTCCCTTATCATCAAAAACAAGCGTGCCTCCACATAGCATTGTGGTACGCTCTCCTTGATATTCCCCAAATTGAGGCCCTTCAAGAATAATTTCTTCACTCCATATATATTCTAGAATAATCTGACGAGGAAGTCGTCTTGCCTCACGGGTCAATTTATTGGCATCGTAGAGGTCAGCAATAATGATGTCTTGTTGGAATGGAATCAATAACTTATTTCTATTATCATCTAAAAATCGGTAAGCACCAGCTCGAGATCTTGAGATATTATCTATATCATGAAAGACATCTAATGATATACGATCATACAAATATTTAGGCGCCTCATGTTCTAGCACATCAGCATCATTAAAAATCTCTCGATTTCTAAATGCTTTGAGTATGAGATCATAATGTTTGTAAGGGTCTGTAGGGTTTCCTAAAGCCTGTGATCGAAGTACTGCATTTGCATAATCCTTAAAAGTTACATCTACCGGAGGGAGTAAATCTAAAGGCTGAATCGCTATGCGATGCATCTGATTAATAGCATTATAAAATGCGGTTTTGGCAACCTCTTTCCGACTTTTACTTTTGTTTTTATCCTTGTCTAATGCACGTTTTATATAATGCTCAGAAAACGCAAGTAGGATGTCAAACATAGCTCCAGTGAGTACTTCAGATAGACGGTGAGGCCCAAAACTATTGGGATCCTTAGGCATCTTATATTTATTTTGAGCAGTTCTGAGGTATGGGTTTTCTGAAACTGCTGTACCAAACTCTTCTGCTATACCTGATAGTATTTTAGCTTCGGAAAGTGTGCCGTCTGTTTTCTCTACTAATTTATGACGAAATACATTATTACGAAGGGTAATAAGAATCGCCGTTATGTCACCCATGAATTCATGAAACGCTCCTGTTTCAACGAGACTACTTCGGAAGAAATAAGGACGAACCCCATCGAGAACGGCATGTCCAAATTCATGATTGATAATATCAGTAGACAGACAAGTATAAACACGTTTATCACCCTCATCGAAATAGTAGAATTGTAAGGACTTACTTTTTCGATCATAAAAGGCATTCTTCCCATAGCCCGCATGCGGTACTACAATAAGCCGATTCCCTTCAAAGCCAAATGGAATTCGACGTCCTAATCCGTTCCCATCTTCAAAAAAAGCAAGTGCTCGCTGAAGGATAGCCCAAACATTTACTTGATGAAACTGTAACGATTCGACATTATCTTTATCTAATTCCTTTCCTTCGGGGTCTAAGAATTGCTCCTTGCCTTCATCCCAAACTGCCTTTGGAGCGATCCGTCCTGTATCACCATTATAATCGACAACCGCAAATCGTGCACTTGTAGGGCCATCAGTGAGCCCAGGCTCCCAGACAACATGAAAGTCTTCATCAAAACCAAACATAGGATGAGTTTCAGCAGTTAATGGATCTTGCAGATAGACATCAAAAGGAATTTGCACCCCAACTTCCTTCTCTACGGATGAGTTTAAATATTGAGCAGCAGCATAAGCTCCAGTTCTTGTAGCCTTGGTCATTTTACGACGCTTTCCCATTAGTTTTTATTATTATAGCATTGATAAACGATTAGAAATTGTACTAGATCTATTTCGTATATCAATTCGTGGTTTTGACTTTATAATTACACCTCTATTAACTAAGCAAATTAGCCAATATCAAAAAGCCTGTCAATACCCAAGGTTGGGTATTTTTAAGTAGGCCTACAACTTCAAAACTTCAACTTTTGATTTCTGTATTGAATTACTTTCAGGACATCTGTTAAACATATAATTTATTTTAATATGTATAACATAATACATTTTAACTATATTTGTATCTGAAAATCCTGAAAATGAAGTATTCTAATTTTACTATTATCTGTCATCTTGTAATTATTGTAACGCTATTAGCATCTTGTTCTACAAATAAAGATAGCGTTGATGACCCTATAATCCCTCCAGAAATAGCGTGTGAACCCAATTCGGCTTCAACAACAAGTTATCTCAATTATGTAAAACTAAATGGCGGTGCCATATTGAATCATACTTCTGGAAATGTTGGATATGAACACATATCAGAAACTACTATTGATTTAATATCAGAAAGAAGCTATACTTTTAATTTTGGCATTGGTAGTCCGAGTTCGGGAAGCTATAAACGAATTCATATTTGGATTGACAAAAACTTAGATGGGGATTTCACAGATCCAGGGGAAGCTATATTAGATTGGACAGGAGCAAATACTTCTACTGATCTTCAATTTTCGAATAAATCTATCGGGATTTTATCCCAAGTAGGCGTGTCAAAAATGAGAATAGCAATGCGTTCATCAAACAGTCCAATTGACGCATTATCGCCTTGTGCTTCATTTACGGATGGAGAAATTGAAGACTATACAATTAATTTACTAGCCGCTGCACAGCCTTTAGCTGCTTTAACACCAGAAGTTACCCATGACCTCTTTGTTGGCAGCGGTACAACTTTTGCTACAGATGGCGTACCACACACCTTTAGAATTCCATCGCTTGTAACAACAACTAATGGGACTTTATTAGCTATTGGGGATGGTCGTTTAAACAATCATCTTGACGTGCCAAACAGAATAGACTTTTATATCAAAAGAAGTACTGATAATGGTACTACCTGGAGTGATAGTATTGTGATCTCAAACACAATGTATGGTGGAGATGCTTGTACGGTGGTTGATAAAACTACAGGACGTATCTTTATTTTTTATGCCTATTCTGAAAACAAAAACATTTTCCAATCAGATGGCAATCCCAATAGTCCAAATTGTCTTAGGTCAAAATATATTTATAGTGATGATGATGGCCTAAATTGGTCGGATCCAATTGATCTCACTGCCGATCTTTACAAATCTGGTGATAACTCATATTGGGCCTCTGGTGGAACAGGAATTCAACTTAGAAATGGCACGCTGGTTATTCCAATCGCTGTGGTAAGAAGCGGTGTTATTTATGGTAGTTTACTTTATAGCACGGATCATGGTGCGACTTGGAATAGGTCTCAAACCAATAGTTTTGACAGTTTTGATGAGAATACGCTTGTAGAACTTAATGATGGACGACTTATGATCAATGCCAGAAATCACTATGGTACTGGCGCCCGATTAATTACCTATACCTCTAATTTAGGCACCACTTGGGAACCTTATGAATTTGACGATACTTTAATTGACCCTATTTGTCAAGGAAATATTATGAGATATACCTCCACGCTCGATGGGGATTTAAAAAATAGAATATTATTTAGTAATCCAGGAAATACCTCTTCAAGGGTTGATGGTACATTAAGAATAAGTTATGATGAAGGACAAACTTGGGCCTATTCAAAACTATATCAATCTGGTGATTCCAACTATTCATGCATCAGTATTTTACCTGATGGAAAGATTGGTGTTCTATATGAAGTCAATCATTCTTTGCTGCGATTTAAACGGTTCAGTTTGGAAGATCTCACTGACGGAACGGATAGTTTGTAAGCTTAGAGATCGAATCACATTCAATTATCAAAAGGTAAATTAGACCTTAATTTAAAATATTTATTCCTTAATTTTGACCTAATGAATTCATTAAGAGAAATATTATTATCCTCTAATATGCCCTCCAAAATTGTTGAGCGATTAACGAGTGAAATTAAAGAAGATACCGTTGCGAAAGGCACCATACTTCAGTTAAGTGGAAGCGATAAACATTATAGCTTTTTTGTTCGTAAAGGCTTACTAAGAAGTTATTATATTGATGAAAAAGGGAAAGAACATGTTTTTATGTTCGCTCCAGAAGGATGGATTGTCAGCGATATTGAATCCCAATCATTTAACACGCCAACGGTTTTATTTATCGATGCCTTAGAAGATTCTGAAATTGAAATTATTGATTCAAAAATATTTAGAACTTTAAATGATTTACCTTCAGAAATTTTACAACAACAAATTGAAAAATTCATACGGAGAATTTCAGTACTCCAACATCGTGTATTAATGCTCATGAGCGCAATGGCTGCTGATAGGTACAAAGAGTTTATAAAAACATATCCAAATATTACACAACGTGTCCCACAGCGTATGATCGCTTCTTATTTAGGGATTACTCCTGAAGCTTTAAGTAAAATAAGAGGACAAATAGCCAAGAACTAAGCGACGCTTTCATTTCTTAATCTAGATTAATGCGTAGTCTTTTTAACTACATCAATTTTGCACTGTAATAATAAATACAGGAAAAATGAAAGTTAAAAAAGTTATAGTTGGTATAGCTCAAGGGTTTTTGAGTATAGCCATGCTCGGTTCAGGAATAATGAAACTATTAACGCCTTACGAAGAATTGGCCTCACAAATGTCATGGGCAGAACATGTATCGCCATTTATTGCAATTCTCATAGGTTTAATAGAAGTGCTTGGAGCACTAGGAATGAATCTCCCTTTTCTAATTAAAAAGTATAAGAAATTAGTGCCAATTGCAGCCGCAGGTTTGGCACTCACAATGTTAGGAGCTGTTGTGACAAACATCTTGTTAGATGAAAATTTCATCGCTGCTTTAGTCCTATTTGTAATTGCAAGTGTTGTTAGCTATTCTAGGATGCCATTATTTAAAAAAGAGGTTCTTCAAACGACTTCTCACTAAAATTTTACAAATTAAAAACAAACAATTATGTCAAAAATAGTTTTAGTATCTGGCGCTACCGGACAACAAGGAGGTTCAGTTGTCCAAGCCTTATTAAAAGATGGTCATCAAGTAGTGGGGATTACAAGAAACGTTGAATCACCAAAAGCAATAGCCTTAAAAGAACAAGGCGTTGAATTGGTTTCTGCCGATTTCACAGATCAAGAGTCATTAGTGAAAATTATGAACAATGTGGATACCGTATTTTCAATGACTACGCCTTTCGAAGCTGGCCTTGAGGCTGAAGTCAATCAGGGTATTACAATGGCAAATGCCGCAAAAGAAGCGGGTGTAAAACATTTTATATTTAATTCTGTTAGTGATGCCGACAGAGACACAGGAATTCCACATTTCGACAGTAAGTATCACGTCGAAAAACACCTTGAAACATTGGGTTTAAACTACACAATAGTTGCTCCTGTATATTTTATGGAAAATCTTTTAATGCCACATGTTTTAGATGCTATCAGAAATCAAGGCGTATTGAGAATGGCCATACCGAATAATGTACCTCTACAGCAAATTGCAGTCGAGGATATTGGGAGCTTTGTTAGCATGATGGTCAATGATAGAGAAAAAGTATTTGGTAAGAGAATGAATATTGCTGGAGATGAATTAACTGGTGATGAAGCCGCTGAAGTTCTAACAGAAGTACTCGGTAAAGAAATTCGCTATGAAGGTATTAGTTCAGATTTTCTAAGAGCACAAAGTGAGGACTTGGCAAAGATGTTTGACTGGTTTATAGAAACTGGTTATTCTGCTAAACTTAAGTGGGCAAAGACACATAAGCTCTTAACTTTTAAAGATTGGATTAAAAAGCAAGATTGGACAAAACTAGGATAGTGTTCCTAAAAATTAGAACACCCTATTGCCTAGCAGTAGGGTGTTTTTAGGATTTTTAGTAAAATAATTCAATTACGTCGATAATAAGTTACTCCATCATCAAAGTGAAATTCATTCCCATTCAAGTTGACCGCTCCTAAATGTTCTAATCGTAAAAATATTTCTTGAATTGTCTCCCCTGTTTTTACTTCATTATCACTATAACTTGTCACTTTTATTTCGCCATCACAAATACCCAGAATTAAATTAAATTCTTCATAAATTGTCGCTTTCTTTCTCTTACCATCTATCTTACCAAAAGCTTCACCTTTGGATACTTGTTTACCTATAAGCAATTCTGGAAATTCCACACTAGGGTAAAAGCTGTAATACCTCGTATAATGTTCTCCATAATCGCGTATAAAAAAAGTTCTAACACGTGTAGTGTTATACTGAAGAAGTAAACTTTTATATCTCGAATTAATTTTATCATTATAAGCGGACATCCCACTCCAGTAATCTTCAACATTTCTAAACCAATTTCCAGTAAATAGCTCCAAAGTTTTTTCAAGACTCTTGTTAACTTCGTTAGTTCTTGTCGCCTTCGTGATAGCTCCCTCCCTAACTTCCTGATCAATCTTGTCAGCAAGCTTAAAGTTTACTATTTTTTGTATCCCTCCAGATATAGAGACAATCTTTTCGACAGACACAGAAGGCAGTTCTGTAGATTGGCAAATAATGATATGATCCCCATCACTATCTACTTTAATTTTCGCACTTAAATTTTGCTCTATTGTTCCATAAGTGATACCATTAACGTTTACTACGCTTTTTGCATCTACCCTAATCAGAAAAATACCGCCTGCCTGAGATTGATCAATTTTATCCTCAATTAAACTATTAGAATACATCTTTACTGGAGTAGCAAATGAGAGTAATAAAAAGGTGAAAAATAATAAAGAATAGAAAGTTCTATGCATGATGTTTTATATTAATTCGAACACTAATAGGAACTTTTACCTGAAAGATTTGTTAGTCAAAATTTATATGGGCAATCTTTAAACCTAGACCCTGATTTTTATCATGATTTCAGAAATAAATCTCGAGTTTCTAGAGCTAATTAACTATTCCTAAAATAAAAAATATTATTCATATAAACAAATTAAGGAATTAGACAGCAGACTGTTTCCAACTAACAATCAGTTTTCTTTTTGTCCCATCACACCTGACCGACTGCCATAGCTAAGGGGTTTTATGAAGTGTAACGAAATAAAATTGTATCGAGAAGTCGGCGAGATGTTGGTATGCGCCCTTCACTTAGGTTATAGTGTATGTTATTGTGTTCTGAAAAATTGGTTAAAAAGCTAAATATCAGGAGTTAAATATATTTTTGCCGCAGATTAATAAATTCATCTATTTCTGATTGTTCTATTTTAGGGTTAGCACCTTCTTTACTTGCTACTAAAGCACCCACTGCACATGCAAAATCGATCGCCATTTGAGGCGAAACCCCTTTTAATAATTTACTAATTAAAGAGGCTAAAAAAGAATCTCCAGCACCCACAGTATCTGCAACTTCAATTTTATAACCGCTATTATAATAAAACGAATTATTGTAATACAATATGGCACCGTGAGGCCCTTTTGTAACACAAATTGATTTAGAATTTGTTTGTTTAGCTATAAATATGATATTTTGCTCTAAAGAATGGGTTTTAGAATCTAGTATTTCAGCAATTTCAAATAGTTCATCATCATTACATTTAATAAAATCTGCTTCATTCATTAAATGATTTAAAACTTCAGGAGTATAGTGTGGGGCTCTAAGGTTGATATCCAAAATTTTATACTTGGCTAATTTCAAAAGATCAAACAAGGTGTTTTTTGAAGTATTTCCTCTTGCAACTAAGCTTCCAAAAATAAAAGCATCTGCAGTTTGAGTTATTTGCTTAGATTGCTCTGTGAGTTGAATATTATCCCAAGCACTGGGGAATTTTATATCGTAAGATGCTGAACCTTTTTCATTCAACATTACATTGACTTTTCCTGTTTTTAATTTATCATCAACTTGAATGTTTTCTATTTCAACCCCTTGCTCATTAATAAAGGTTACAATTTCTTCGCCCTCAACATCATTCCCTACACTACTTATAAAAGAAACATTGCTTCCTAAAGATTGTAATCTTAAAGCAACATTTAAAGGTGCGCCTCCTATTTTCTTATGCGTTGGAAATACATCCCATAAAACCTCACCAAAACA
>Ga0105356_10006947_pt1 | contig 10485 bp, 4 predicted proteins | sample GOMGulsemesocosm_3_FD_83502 | JGI IMG/M metagenome (GOLD analysis project Ga0105356, IMG submission 83502) | Methane-oxidizing microbial communities from mesocosms in the Gulf of Mexico - GOM9D Gulf of Mexico | ecosystem: Environmental > Aquatic > Marine > Cold seeps | place: Gulf of Mexico...
ATTTAGATACCTCTGTTATTGATGAACTACCACCGGGGCGCACGCCAATAAACACTGTGGCATTGCCTGACTCTCGCCGAGCAGATGTTATTGAGCGAATTCGCAAAGGTTGTGTTGATGATGGTAGACAAGCTTATTGGGTCTGTACCTTAATTGATGAGTCTGAAGTTTTGCAATGTCAGGCAGCAGAAGAAACCGCTATTTTATTGCAAGCGCAATTACCGGAGCTAAAAATTGGTTTAGTGCATGGCCGATTAAAAGCTGACGAAAAACAATCTATTATGGATAGCTTTAAAGCAGGTGATTTACACCTACTTATCGCTACAACCGTCATTGAAGTCGGTGTCGATGTGCCAAACTCCAGTTTAATGGTTATTGAAAACCCTGAACGTTTAGGTTTAGCTCAATTACATCAATTACGTGGTCGTGTGGGTCGAGGTTCAGTCGCCTCTTTTTGTGTTTTGATGTATAAAGCCCCTTTGTCTAAAACTGCGGTCAAACGTCTAAAAGTATTACGCGAAAGCAATGATGGTTTTGTTATTGCCGAAAAGGATCTCGAAATTCGTGGTCCTGGCGAGTTACTTGGCACCCGACAAACAGGTTTAGCCGAGCTTAAAATTGCTGATTTAGTCCGTGATGGTTATTTAATTCCCGAAATAAAACAACAAGCATATTTATTATCACGCCAGCAACCTGAGTGTGCGCAAGCATTAATTCAGCGCTGGTTAGGCAATAAAGAACAATATTCAAACGCATAAACTAATGTTATAAACATTACATAATAATAAAAGCACCGCTATGTGAGTGCTACTAATAGAAGAGTCATCAAGATGAAATTTACCCGTCAGCATTTTATCCCATTAGGGCCTGCTATTGCCTTTGTTTTTTATTTATTACTCGGTCACTTGGGTTTAGCTGATAAACCCGCGATAGCAGCAGCAATAACTTTATTAACGGTAATATGGTGGGTTACTGAAGCAATACCAATACCCGCCACCTCTTTGGTACCTTTTGCCTTACTCCCCCTGTTTGGCATTATTGATCACAAAACCGTCGCTTCTTCTCTGGGTAGCCATGTCATCTTATTGTTGATGGGCGCTTTTATGCTGTCTACCGCACTTGTGAAAAGTGGTGCTCATGAACGAATGGCCGTTTACATGGTACGTTTAGTCGGCGTTTCTAGTGGTCGGCGTTTAGTTTTTGGTTTTATGTTTGCAACGGCTCTTTTAAGCATGTGGATTTCCAATACTGCTTCTACGCTAATTATGTTGCCCATTGCCTTAGCTATTCTAAGTCATGTTGATAACAGAAAATTAAAAGTTGCGCTTATTCTTGGTATTGCCTATTCAGCTTCAGTAGGTGGTATAGGTACCCCTATAGGTACGCCACCAAACGTTATTTTTATGGGTATTTATGAAGAAGCTACTGGCAGTGAATTTGGCTTTTTAGCATGGATGAAAATAGGTGTGCCCGTAGTGCTTATTTCTATTCCCCTAATGGCACTTTGGCTAACTCGTTCAGTCACGCTTGAGGATAAAATTGAATTACCGATATTACCTAAATGGCGCAGCGAAGAAAAACGCACTCTGATCATCTTTGCACTGACAGCCCTAGCATGGATTACTCGTGGTGCTCCTTTTGGTGGTTGGAGTAGCTTATTTGATGTTTCAATTGCCGGAGATAGTACAGTAGCACTTGCCGCTGTCGTGATTATGTTTATGACACCTAACGGCAAAGGTGGAAGAATATTAGATTGGAATACCGCCAAAGAAATACCTTGGGGTATGTTGCTACTTTTTGCTGGTGGTATCGCTATTGCTAAAGGTTTCTCCGCCTCAGGCCTAAGTGTGATGTTAGGTGATTGGCTATCTTCACTAGCTAACTTACCTATGATTGCAATGGTATTAACCATTTGCTTGGTAGTCACTTATGTCACTGAAATAACTAGCAATACCGCAACAGCAACTTTACTAATGCCTATTTTGGCGATTGTAGGAACAAGTTCAGGTGTGGATCCGGCCATATTTATGATCCCTGCTGCTATGGCTGCCAGTTGTGCATTTATGTTACCGGTAGCTACTGCGCCAAATGCCATTGCCTATGGCACAGGTGAAATTGAAATAAAAGATATGGTCATTGAAGGAGCACTGCTCAGCTTCTTAGTTTCTTCCATTGTTGCCATAGTGACATTTTACTTTCTCACATAACTAACTTATGACATAAGGAAGTTTATTAGCTACATGGCATAATCACCGCTAGCAGCTAAAATTAAAGAATCACTTCCTATGTTGTGGTCCTTTATTACATGTTAGCTAACATATCAACTATAAATAAACTCACGCTAACCATGGCTCTGCTCTATTTTATTTCTTTGAGCTACATGGTTAACGCAACCGTGCCCAGTGAACAGTTAACGGTTAAATATCTCGCCAATGGCCAGCAACATATCATGGTTGGAGAAAAAACTAAGCAGGGTTATCGCTTTAATGCCAGCTCTAACAAAGTACTTAACTTAGCAACATTGAACTGGCCACCTTATATTAGTGAAGATGTATGTAATAAAGGTTGGGTTTTTCAGTTTACCGTTGCCTTACTGGTAAGCAAAGGCTATCAGGTTAATATTCACTTTTATCCTTGGGCAAGATCTGTAATGTTGGTAGAAAAAGGTACTATGGATATTCTTTTTCCTGAATATTTTATTGAGAGCTCTGCGCCTTCTGATGCTGTACAAGGTAAAAAACGCAGAGAACTATTAGTACTCTCTAATAAATTTTCTGGTGGGGAGCTATCGTTACTTAAAAGGCAAGGTGTCGCTTTTGACTTACACGAAGATTTAAGTAATTTAAAAGGTAAAATAATAGGTGTAGTGCGCGGTTATCAAAATACCCCCGAGTTTGATGCCATGATGGACTCAAAACAATTCTCAATTGTTGAAGCAGTAGATGAGCTACAGTTAGTAAAATTATTGGTCGCCAAACGCGTTGACTTAATAGTGGGGGATCCTAAGGTCTTTAGTTATAGTGTCAATTATTCCAGCTTATCAAACCGCAATAAACAAGCACTGCTCAATGGTATTGAAATAGTAGAGCCTGCTCTAAAATACAATCACTTATATTTTGCTATTAGTAACAAATACCCACAATGGCATCAATTGCTCGATGATGTGAATTTAGCGCTATTAGCATTCCAACAAAGTGGTGAAACCGACCGTTTCATAAAAATAGGTAGCGGCTGTACTCTAGATTTTTAAATAATAGCGAAACAAAAAAGCCGCGACCAGATCTGTGAGGTTGCGGCTTTGTTATAACATCAAACTAATGTTGATAACTGGTTATTATCATCTCACAATATTTTGCAATCTAGTGAGCTTCATCCCAGTTTTCACCAATTCCTGCTTCAGCGATTAATGGTACGCTAAGCGCTACCGCATCATTCATCAACTCAACCAACTTCTTAGTCGTTTCTTCCACAATATCCTGATGTATTTCAAAAATTAATTCATCGTGCACCTGCATTGTCATTTTGATGCGAGCATCATTTTGCTCAAGTAACCAAGTATCTACCGCTAACATAGCTTTTTTGATAATATCTGCAGCTGTTCCTTGCATTGGTGCATTGATTGCAGCGCGTTCTGCCGCTTTTTTACGCATGCCATTTTTAGCATTAATATCTGGTAGGTATAAACGACGACCATATAAGGTTTCCACAAAACCCTGCTCACTCGCTTGCTGACGAGTATCTTCCATATACGTTAAAACACCGGGATAACGTTGGAAATACTTGTCTTGATACTCTTGTGCTTGCTGGCGACCAATATGTAATTGTTTGGCTAACCCAAAAGCTGACATACCGTAGATTAAACCAAAGTTGATCGCTTTAGCACTTCGGCGTTGATCAGTTGTTACTTCATCCAGTGCTACAGCAAAAATTTCAGCTGCTGTTGCTCGATGAATATCCTTACCTTCACTAAATGCCGTGACTAAGCCCTTGTCATTCGACAAGTGCGCCATGATACGTAGTTCAATTTGTGAATAATCAATCGCAACAATTTTATGATCTTTTGGTGCAATAAACGCTTGGCGAATTTTACGCCCTTGTTCACTACGAATTGGAATATTTTGTAAGTTTGGATCTGTTGAAGATAGACGCCCAGTTGCAGTAACTGCCTGATGGTAAGAAGTATGTAAACGTCCCGTCTTATCACTAACCAATAATGGTAACTTGTCTGTGTAAGTTGACTTAAGCTTACTTAAACCGCGGTTTTCCAAAATTATCTTAGGTAAAGGGTAATCAAGTGCTAATTCTTGCAGTACTTCTTCTGCCGTAGAAGGTGCACCTTTAGGTGTCTTTTTGATGACCGGAATTTTTAACTCTTCAAAAAGTATCTGCTGCAATTGTTTTGGTGAGGCTAGGTTAAAACTTTTACCAGCAAGATTATGTGCTTCAATTTCCAGCTCTGCTAAGCGTTGCCCTAATGTTTGGCTTTGCTCAGCTAAGATATCACTATCAATCAATACTCCTGTTTGTTCCATACGAGCAAGCACAGGCATTAAAGGCATTTCAATGTCATTAAATACACTTAGTTGTGTGGCAGACTTCGCTAAAGCAGGAAAGATAGCTTGATGTAAACGCAAGGTAATATCAGCGTCTTCAGCAGCGTAATGGCCTGCTTTTTCAATATCGATTTGATTAAAAGTCAGTTGTTTTGCGCCTTTACCAGCAATATCTTCAAAATGAACTGTTTTATAATCCAGATATTTTAATGCCAATGCATCCATATTATGGCGGGTAGCAACACTGTTATAACAGTAAGACTCTATCATGGTATCAAAACCGACACCTTGTAGTGCAATGTCATAATGACTAAGCACATTGGCATCATATTTCAGGTTTTGACCAATTTTTTGCACAGAATTACTTTCTAATAACGGTTTAAGCTGTGCTAAAACCCAGTCTCTATCGAGTTGCTCTGGAGCATCTTCATAATCATGGCATAAAGGTACATAAGCAGCTTTACCTGCCTCTATAGCAAAAGATAAACCAACTAGCTCTGCCTTCATATAATCAACGCTGGTGGTTTCTGTATCAAAGGCAAAAGCCTTACTCGCGCTTAACTTATCAAGCCACTGGCTAAAAAGTGCCTTATCTAAAATAATATCATAGTCACTTGAGTCAACGGCCACTGCGTTAACTTCTGCCTGCTCATTTGCTGAGTTATTTGTTTTAGCTGTAGCGGTGTTAGCATCATCGCCACCTTTGCCTAAATCAGCTAATAAACGTTTTAATTCATACTTCTGGTACAACTCTGTTAACGCGTCAATATCAGGCTCGTTAGCCGATAGTTCTCCAGCTGTTTGCTCTAATTCCACATCACATTTAATGGTAGCTAATTGATAAGACAAGGGCAGTTGTTCTAATGCATCACGAAGGTTTTCACCTATTTTACCTTTTACATTATCGGCATTGGCTATCACTTCATCGAGTGTGCCATGTTCTGTTAACCATTTAACAGCAGTCTTAGGCCCACATTTAACGACACCCGGAATGTTGTCAACTTTGTCTCCCATTAAAGCAAGGTAGTCGATAATTTGATCAGGGCGAACACCAAATTTTTCACTAACTCCGGCAACATCCATTTCAACATCTGTCATGGTATTTATTAAGCGAACATGCTCGGTAACCAGCTGGGCCATATCTTTATCCCCAGTTGATATAACCGTTTCTATGCCTAACTCATCAGCTTGCTTAGCTAAGGTACCGATAACATCATCGGCTTCAACTCCTGGGACCACCAATAAAGGTAGGCCCATAGCAGTGATAATTTCATGTAGAGGCGCTATTTGTGTGCGTAAATCATCAGGCATTGGCGGACGATTTGCTTTGTACTCTGGGTACATGTCGTTGCGAAAAGTTTTGCCCTTGGCATCGAAAATAGCGATCACATTGCCATTGGGATAGTCTTTTTTCAAACTACGCAGCATATTCAAAACACCGGTAATCGCCCCCGTTGGTTGGCCATCTGCGGTTGAAAGTGCTTGTAAATAAGGAACATGATAAGCACGAAATAAATATGATGAACCATCGACCAAAATCAAAGGTGATTGTGTACTAATAGAGTCAGTAGAACTTGCAGAAGTTGTCATAAGGAATACGTGAAGTGGTGAAAATAAACTAAAGGTGGCTAAGCATGCCATAAAGTCTAGATAGGCTCCACTTTATCAGTGTGCTTAATTGACTTGATCATCGATCCGCTTGTGGATAACCTTGTGATCAAGTACGAAAAACAGCCAGGAAATTGCAAGCTGCAAATCTGGCCCATATAACTTAATAATTTGATTTTATTGAAAAAAACTGTGTACTAAAGCCCTTTAATACAATTTTTTTTTATTTTTGTTTTATGTGGATAATTTTATTATCGAGTTATCTTTGTGTTGTATAAAAAATCAACGGTGAAAAATAACGAGGTAAGAGATTATCAGAATTTGATGTGATTACCAGCGCATTATTAAACTTTTTTTACAGTATAATGACAGTTCGAAAGAACAAAAAAACATAAGCGAGTAATAGCAGTAGCTAACAACAGATCCACCAGTTGCTTACTTCTTCTTATTACAAATTGGTATAAAGAAGATAGTTTAATATCAATCAGACCTTAATAGAGAATGACATCTGATTATTTATTATTCAATAAAGGTATATTTAACCTTGTCACTCTTTATATACACAGCGCTTTACACTTCGTAGAATGATAAAGTTGCGAAATAGTTACACTCCCTGTTAATTAGCTCGCGATAATATACAAAATTCCAAGCAAAACAGTTTGCTATAAATATTCTCCTGATCTGTCAATCGTTGTTTATTTGTTTCGTTGTTTGTTAGTTTATTGCTATATTTAAACCAGAGTAGCGATGCTACTCTGGTTTATCCTTTCTTATTTCAATTAAAATTTATGCGTAGAAAATCGCTGATAAAGCACAGGTAAAACAAACAAGGTTAATAAAGTCGCGCTCACTAAACCACCTACGATCACTGTCGCTAAAGGTTTTTGTATTTCAGCACCTACACCCGTAGACATTAACATGGGCAATAAACCTAACAATGATGTAAGTGCTGTCATCAGCACTGGCCGTAAACGCGCCAAAGCACCAACAAATACCGCATTATTTAATTGAGCAGATGTCGCGCTACCCTTTGTTAGCGCGAGTTTTATTTCAGCATTAATACTTTCCACCATCACCACACCATTAAGTACAGCGACACCAAATAAGGTTATAAAGCCGACAGAGCTGGGGACGGATAAGTATTGTCCTGAAATATATAAAGCGACAATGCCACCAATGGTTGCTAATGGCACATTAAGAAGAATAAGTAATGCCTGCCCAACAGAGTTAAATGCAAAATATAACAAGACCGCAATAAGTCCAAGTGACAGTGGTACAACTAACATTAATCGCTGCTGTGCGCGTTGTTGCGACTCAAATTGCCCGCCAATTTGTACACCATAACCGCTAGGTAATTCTACCTGCTGGGCAATTGCTTGACGGATTTCAGCAACAACGCTACCCATATCACGCCCTTGAACATTAGCTTGAATAACAACACGCCTTTGTACGTCATCACGACGGACTTGAGGTGGGCCAGACTCTATCGCTATTTCAGCAATATCAGCTAAACGCAACCAAGCGCCATTAGGTGCTAATAAACGTAGTTCACTAATTGCGGTAATATCTTGTCTAAATTCAGCAGCTAGGCGAACATATATGTCGTAACGTTCATTACCATTAATGATCTGCCCTGCTGCTCGGCCACCTAGACCATCACTGACAACATTCATTACATCAGCAACAGATAAGCCATAACGTGATAGTTGTCGACGTTTAGGTTTGATAACCAATTGTGCCTCTCCTGCTATTTGCTCCATAGCGACATCTTTGGCTCCACTAACATCTTGCACTGCCTTAACAATTTGTTGTCCTTTATCAGCGAGTACCGCTAAATCTCCACCAAATAACTTAATAGCAAGCTGGGCTTTTACGCCCGAGAGTAGTTCATCAACCCGAGTTGCGATTGGTTGTGAGAAGTTAAATAACAAACCAGGGAACTGCGCTAACTTTTCTGCCATTTGATCTTGCAAGTCAATACGATTATTCGCACTTTGCCACTGGCTCACAGGTAGTAAACCTAGATATATCTCAATGTTATTAACTGGCTCTGGATCACCACCAATTTCAGGTCGACCAACTCGACTTAAGGCATAAGTGACCTCAGGAAATTCAAGCAGTAACTTTTCTAACTTAGGTGCCACTGACAGTGCGGTATCTAAGCTCGCTGAAGGCGCTAAAGTTACCCGTAAGTTAATTGTTCCCTCTTCTAGCTCTGGCACAAATTCAGTGCCCAATTGTGGCACCAGTGCTAAAGCCGAGACCATTAACAGCAACGCTGAGGCAATAACTACTTTTTTCCACGCTAATGCTTTAGTCAAGCTATAGCTATATATCTTAATAATAGGCTTTAAAACAAGACTTTCTCTCGCCGTAATCCCACGCCTAAATAAAATACTCGCCAATGCAGGTACAATAACAATGGCAACAAATAATGCAGCTAACATAGCCAGCATTATACTAATAGCCATTGGCTGAAATAACTTGGCTTCAACACCTTCAAAACTAAACAACGGCATAAAAACCACTAGAATAATCGTGGTAGCAAAAAAGATAGGGCGAACCACTGCCTGCGCAGCTTTACTAACAATATTTTGTATTTTTTCCGCTGATAGCTGCTCACCTGCTTTATCTTGGGCAAGTGCCAAATGCTTGAAAATGTTTTCAACCATAACCACAGCGCCATCAACTAGCATACCAATTGCAACCGCTAAACCGCCTAATGACATCAAATTTGCTGAAATGCCCAGCCATGTCATCACCATAAGCGCTAAACCTATCGCAATAGGAATAGAGATAAGTACTAAAAAGGTTGCCGATAAATTCATTAAAAATAGCGCTAAAATAATGACTATCAAGACAAAGGCAAACAATAATGCATCAACAACAGTAGTTACCGCCTGTTCAATAAGGTCTGCTTGATCATACAAAACTACAAACTTTACTCCTTCAGGTAAGGCCTGATTAATCATAGCCTCTCGTGCATTAATACCATCAATAGTCGTTTTGGTATTTGCTCCCATACGCTTTAAGATAATGCCCGTTACCACTTCACCAGCACTTTGAATATTACCTTGAGCATCCCGGTTAGACATAGTTACCGCCCCTTGGCGAATTTCACTACCTAAGTTTACCGATGCGACATCACCAACGGTAACCACAACACCATCAATAGTCTTTAACGGCACTTGTGCAATTTGCGCTAAAGCATTATCTCCTGAGGTTAGCCAACCCATACCACGAATAACTAACTGCTCTTGTCCCCTATTTAAATACCAACCACCAGCATTTTGATTATTGTTTTCAATGGCATCAATCACTTGCTGTTGATTTAATTGATAAGCGAGTAATTTATTCGGCTCTATATTTACCTGATATTGCTTAACCTCACCACCAAATGAAAGTACTTCAGTAACACCATCAATCGGCATTAACATCAGTTTTACCAACCAGTCATTTAAGCTACGAAGTGTCATTATATCGATATCAAACCCATCTTCCGTAGTAAGTAAGTACTGATATACTTGACCTAATCCTGATGTGTTTGGACCTATTTCTGGTGCACCAATACCCTGTGGGATCAGCTCTCTTGCTGCCTGTAAGCGCTCAAAAACCAATTGGCGAGCAAAATAAATGTCAGTACCTTCTTTAAAAGCGACGGTAATACCCGATAATCCAGTTTTAGAAATAGAGCGAACTTGCTCTACATCAGGTAAGGCATACATTACTGCTTCAATTGGAAAGGTGATTAGTTGCTCAACTTCTTCAGCAGCCAAACCAGGAGCTTCAGTATTAATTACAACTTGTACATTAGTGACGTCTGGAAAAGCATCAAGATTCAGCTTAGGCAATACCATGACGCTGCTAAGAATCAAGCTCAGCAGTGCAATGACTACCAACAATTTATTGCCGATAGCCCATTCAATTAAACGATTTAACATGAGAGTTCCTCAACAAATTAATGGTTGTGTGCATCAAAACCGCTTTTAGCGCCTTGTGATGCAATAAAAAATGCACCTGTCATTGCAAAGCGGCTGTTCGCTGTAGCACCTTTTATTTCGCGCCAGCTTAGCCATTGTTTTGTTTGGGGTGAAAACACACGAAAAACCGCACCTAGCTCCACTTCTTGGGCAATAAATGTAGTTTGATTTGTACTGTTAACATCTTGTTTGTGATCCATACCATGCTCATGCACAGTGTCCTCTCTAACATGATTATCATCATTGCCATGTTGATGCTCTGTTTCATCACTATGTGTAGGTGGTAACACACTATTTTCTTGTACACTATAAATTAGCCAATCACCATCACCAGCGCGTAATAG
>Ga0105356_10006948_pt1 | contig 10483 bp, 8 predicted proteins | sample GOMGulsemesocosm_3_FD_83502 | JGI IMG/M metagenome (GOLD analysis project Ga0105356, IMG submission 83502) | Methane-oxidizing microbial communities from mesocosms in the Gulf of Mexico - GOM9D Gulf of Mexico | ecosystem: Environmental > Aquatic > Marine > Cold seeps | place: Gulf of Mexico...
CAATTCAAAGTTGCTGATGTTTTGTGCATGGTTGAGTTGATAGTGCGATTGCTGGAATTTATAGCGAATCGATACTGAGTTTGGATCAATGATATCGGCGATGGTTAAAATTTTTGTACGCTTAAATTTTCGGTAGGTAAATTTTGCCAGTGCTTTAGCTTGGGTACGGTTGGCGGGCATTATGGAAAGCGAGTTAGCGGGATCACTAATCAGTGAATCTAAGCTGCCCGTGGTTAAAAAAGGCACTTTATGTTGCTCTAGTATTGCAGCTGCGGCTTTTGCTTGGCTGGAGATGATAGGTAACAGCACTAAATCGACATTGTGTGCCAGCAGTTGCTGAGTCGCGACCACTGTGCCGACAATAGATTGGTAATTATAAACCCTCACAAATTTTAGCTGATGGTGTTGTCGCTGAATGTCAATTTCCAAAGGTTCAATAATACATAGTTTTTCATCATCGTAGCTGCTGGCAGATGACGCTGGGTTTCCCAAAATAATGCCGATGGTAAAGCTAGCGTGGCGGGCATGCGTGAGGCCAGAAAATAACACTAGCAACCACACAACAAGCAAATATTTAATATATATTAAGAATGAGTTAAGCAAGTTCGATTCCTGCTATAAAGAGTTGGATAATTTTAAATTCATCGAGTTTTAACTTAAGCCATTGAGCTTTAAGAAGTAATAAGAATTATTGCTATATGGCAGGATTATTCTGTTTATTTTAGGTTAATTTTGGGTTTTTGTTAAGGGCATATTGCGTTACATTGATTTCAAGACATGATGAGCTGCCTAATTTGCAAAGCTGCAATGGTTAAATAGCGATGGCCATTTAGCTATAAGTGTAGTGATTAAGCAGCCGCGACAGGCTGCTAAGCAATTAAGCAATTAAGCAATTAAGCAATTAAGCAATTCAACAGGGATGCCCCAGACAATGAACAATCCAATGGCTGCATTAGATAAACAACAACCGCTTGATTTTCACACTTCACTGGGGGTGATCGGTCAGTTGCTTGCTTTGCAGAGTCAACAGCCTTTTAGCATTGGTTTGTATTACCAGTTGGTGCGTACCGCAATGGAACAACAACAGTGTTTTATCGCCTTAAATACTCAGCATCAGCCGGTAGGCGCGATCATTTGGATGCAGTGCAATGTGGATTTAATTAGTGAGTTACAGAGTAGTGGATGGGGAAACGAGGAAGATTTGTTAACTTTAATGGCTAGGCATCAGCCGCATGCTGAGCAATATTTATTAGTGCACATTAACTCACCTTTTGGTCAGCAGTTAGAGCTGATCAGTGCCTGGCAGCAGTTTGCAAAAAACGAGCAACATTCTTGTTGGGCGTTGGCGGATATGGGGCATGCCAGTTTGCGCAAGGTTTTTTAATGGGTAGATTTTGAGCTATGAGCTATGAGCTATGAGCTATGAGCTAAAAGCTAAAAGCTAAATTTTATATCAAGGATGAATATGGATAATTTAAACAGCTACAGCAAAGTGGGGATTTGTTTCGAATTGTTGGCGCATTCAGATACCCATAAGCATTATCGATGTGCAACTTATTTGGATACGGAGATCTGCCCGCCGAATTGGTTGGGGCAATTACGCATCTATTTTAATGATGAAAAACTTCCCGTTGCTTTTGTAACTTGGGCGGAAGTCTCTAAGGGGACCGAAAAAGAATTAGTGGATGATAGTCGTGCTTTATATTACCAAGATTGGGATGCGGGAGATCAGTTGTATTTTAATGACTTTGTTGCGCCTTGGGGGGGAGTAAAAGAGGTTTTACAAGACTTAACCACCAATATATTTCCAGAACGAGAGGCGTTTAGTCTCAGTCGACATGCCGATGGCTCAGTGCGTAAAAAGCACCGCTGGATTGGTAAAGCCTTTAATAAGCAGGGACGTTAGGAGGTGGATACAGGATGCAATGTTAGCTGAACCTAAAATTGCATCGCATATCCACTTTTTATAATTTAATAAGGAATCAAATTATGTCAAGAGTATATAAAATTATCAACTGTGTAGATAGTGCAAACGGAATCGCATTTGGAGGAGGAGGAGGTGGCGGTGGTGGCGGTAGTTACGAACCTAGTACTTCTTATGCAGGAAGCAAAAAGGGTCAAATGGGAAGGAGTGAAAGAAAGAATGGAGGAAAAGAAAGTAAGAAAAAAGATTATTCCGATGAAGCCTTATGTGGTGTTCTTGCGTCGGTAACTGCAGGAGCAGTACGTTTTGGTACAGCAGGGGTAGTGGTGTCGGTAGCCGCTGCAGGTCTAACAGCAATAGCTTGCACTAAAGTTAAAGATAATTAAATCATGGATTCGTGCTACAGAAAGTTGTAGCACGAATTATTGGTGGGTAAATATATGAATAGTCATGCTTCATTTTTTAGGGTTATATTGGTTTTTATTGTTATTTTTTTCTTTGTTTTTTTAATGAATAATGGGCTTAATATTTACTTTGGAGGGGTGTTAACATCACTTTGTGCGTTTTTGATTTTGTTTTATAGGAGAGGTGAAAAATAAAAAATATAGTTTTTTAATGTGATATTAAAAGAGATTTTTAGTGATTTTGTAGTCTTTAATAATAGTCTCAATTATTTCGGTGCTAATTACTTTTTAAAACAATACAGATATCGGTAATGTTAAATGAGTTTTCCTGTAAAACTAAAAGAAGACTGCTTAAATCAATTAGAGCAGCTTCTAAATAATATAAGTTCATCTTCTAACTTATCAATGTCATTGAATAATAGTGTTGTAATGGGACATATTTCAATGTCACTAATTTTGAAATCAATTAAAGAATGTCATGATGTAAATGTTTCGATAATCACTTTTAAAAAAGTTGAAGCGAAAAGTGAAATACTAAAGTATAGTGTGATAGTAGTAACAAGAAAAGGAGATACTTTTTTACTAAGTGAGATAAATAATAGATATAAATTAAGTGCATATTACGGAGTGGATAAAGAAGTTTTTAATTATGTAGATACTTTAGATAACTTAATTAAAAAATTTAGTCTTGTGGACGAAATTTTATACATAAAAAGAAAAAATAGAAGCGATATTGAATATCTTTCTGAATCTTATGTATTTAGACATTTTTTCAATAAGAAAAAAACAATCTACAGTATTATAGGCTCTTCAGTATTTATTGCACTTTTAGGCGTAGCTACCCCCTTAGCTTTTCAAACATTCACCGATAAAATACTCCCCTATCAAGCAACCGGCTCATTATATGTACTCGCCACTATATTAATACTCGCAGCCATCGCTACTAGCGTTTTCAGTTGCTATCACGATTTTCAAGAAAATGTATTATTAGCCAAATACCAAAACGGTTTAGGCAAAGAAGTTTTTCGCCGCTTACTGGCCATGGATATCCCCTATTTTGATCGAAATAACGTCGGCGAACTGACCAAATTAGTAGAGCAAGTGAATGAAGCCTCTAATTTCTTAGTGCGCCAAGCACTCTCTTCAGTTGTCTCGGTGATATCCCTGTTAGTGGTGCTACCCATTCTATTTATCTACAGCGTTGAGCTAACAGCCATAGTACTGGGTATAGGCATTGTTATGGCCATTACTGTCGGTTTAGCCCTGCGGCCAATTCGCAACCGAGTGATGCAAGCTTATCGTTACGATGCCAATTTTCAATCAACCTTAATCGAGATGTTAAAAGGCATCAAAACCATTAAGTCACTTGCTAACGAGTCGCACTTTCGCCATAAGGCCAATACTGCCTTAGAAACCAATTTGTTTGGGGGGTTTAATGTGGCGCGTTTGAGTAATGTGATCAGCGCCTTAGTAAATTTCCAGAGTCAGTTGATCACGATTGCGGTAATATTTTTTGGCGCACAAGCAGTGTTTAGCAATCAAATGAGTATAGGCCAGCTAATTGCTTTTAATATGTTGGCCAACAACGTAGTGAGTCCGTTGGTATCGCTGGTGATGACCGCCAGTGGTTGGGAGAACTTTAAACTGGCGCAGCGCAAGCTCAATGAATTAGTGCCGCCCAAACCGCCTATTTTACAGCTGGGTGCACAAGAGCTGGATGTAAATGGCGATATTGAATTTGAAGACGTTTGGTTTAAATACCCCAGTGCGGAAGAAGACAGCGATTATGTCTTACAAGGGGTGAGCTTTAGCATTAAACAGGGGGAAATCATCGGCGTGGTAGGCAGTAGTGGCTCGGGTAAGTCGACTTTGGCAAATTTGCTACTGGGGTTTTACAAACCCAACAAAGGCAAGATCACCATTAACGGTTATGACATCAGCTTAATTGCTCCCGAAGTATTAAGAGCGAGTATTTCCTCAGTGGCGCAGACCAGTTTTTTATTTAATACCTCGATTATGGAAAACGTGCATTTAGGCCGGCTAAATTCGAGTATTGATGATATACAAATTGCGCTGCAAGATTCCGGCTCCAATAGCTTTGTCGATCAACTGCCGCACAAGTTTTTTACTGAACTGTCAGAAGATGGCGATAATTTATCCGGCGGGCAGCGCCAACGTTTAGCGATTGCTAGGGCGCTAGTGCGAAAATCGGCTATTTTACTGTTTGATGAGGCGACTAGTGCGTTGGATAATCAAACGGAAGATAAAATCAAAGTCACTATCCATGAAGCCTGCCAGCAAAAAACCGCTGTCATTATTGCTCACCGCTTAAATACACTGTCTTATTGTGACCGTCTGATTGTGATGCAGCAGGGCAAAATCGAAGTGATGGGCAGTCATGCAGAGCTGCTGCAAAGCGATAACAGCTACCGACAGATGTGGGCGTCACACTCTCGGGAAACAGTAGTGGCCTCTGCTGATGCTCCCTTGGCAAATACTGGGTTGTTAACCGTTGGAGAGGCAACTACAGACTCAGCGTCAGGTAATTTAACAGCAGTGGAAGGGGGCGGTGCATGAGGTATAGTTTTGATGAGATACACGCGCTCAATTTACTCAGTGATGATGAGAGCTATAGCAAACACTTTCATACCCCGGCCGATTTGAAAATCATGACCGCTATCATTTTGCTCTGCGTGATGGCGGTAGTGACGGCGGCGATTGTATTTAAAGTGGATAAAATTGTACCGGCTAAAGGAATTTTAGATACGCGAGCAGAGTTATTCGAAATCAATAATACCCAGCCGGGCTTTATTGAGAAGGTATTAGTGAAAGAGGGAGATGCCGTTAGCAAAGGGCAAGTGTTGGTACAGTTTGAAACTGAGCAGACCCAATTGGAAGTTGATCGATTAAAGCAGCAGCTAAAAGCTTTATCGCGCAATTTATGGAATGATTTTTACCAGATAGAGCCCTACCTTGAAGATGATAGTAAAACACAGCTGCAAATCGCGTTAGAGTTTATTCCCAACCCTATCGCCGATTTGGGGTATCAGCGCTACTTGGCAGAACCTTTTGCCAATACCGAAAAAATAAGCATCCATGATCGTAAAAATTTAGCCCAGCAAGTGCAAGCGGCGAAACGCCAGCAGCGTTTAATTGAGCAGCGCTTGTATTTGCAACGCCAAGAGTTAAAGCGTTCTGAACAGTTGTTTAAAGCAGGCATTGAAAGTGGCGCTAGTGTCGATATAGTTAAAGCGCAAGTATTAGAGTTGCAGTCATCGCTGGTGTCGATTAAAGACAGTTTACAAAATTTAGGGGCGCAAAAGCACAAAAGTAAACAAGAATTGTCCCGCAATCAAAGTGAGTATTTATTAGAGCGATTTTTAAGAATTCACGACCAGTTAGATAGCTATCACACCAGTGAATTTCAGCTCGCTTCTCTACAGCGTACTCTGGATGATTTAACGATACGCGCACCTATCGCGGGTACTGTTGATGCACTCATGGTGCAAGGAGACAAGCAGCGCATCCGTGAAACGACCACCTTATTGGTTATTCGTCCAAGTTATGCGGAACAAGATTTAGAAATCGATATTCGAATACCGGTAAATTATGCCATTTGGGTGCAGCCGGGTATGAGCTTTAGAGCAAATTCACTGGGTAATAACCCTGAGGATCACGGTTATATTTTTGGTGAAGTGACTTTCATCGCATCATCTTCAACCCCTGATGAGGCGACAGGTCAGCGTTTTTATCGCATGAAAGGGCGCATCGTTAAAATAGAAGCACTGCGAACAGCTGCGCGTAATACTTTATTGCGGCCCGGCACTGAATTATCTGTGGATATTCAAGCGGGTGAGCGACGGTTGATTAACTATGTGTTTGATCCATTTTCTAAATATTTACGCAAAGCCTTGAGTGAGCCTTCATGAGTCGTCGGGCAATGAAAACAACAAGAGCATTACTGTTTAGCTTGCTGGCAACGTTGTTGCTTTGCTCGTTTGCTGTGCAAGCAGAGACAGGACTTAGCCTGAAACAATTTTTACAACAGCAATTAAGCCAGCATTATCAAGTATGGCAGCTAAAAGCTCAGCACAAAGCACAGTCACTCGCATTGCAAGTGGGCAAAAACTATTTGAAGCCCACCTTGAGTACTAGTACACAGTGGCAGCGCACCGAGCAACACCAGCAAAGCACAGGAGATAATGACTATAACAGTTGGAGTACCTCACTCAACTCCAGTTGGACATCGCCTATCGGCACGCAATTAGAGCTGCAGGCACAACGTTTGAATAACATTAGTTTAGGTAGCCCGAGCTACAGTGATAATCAACGCGCTAATCAATATAGCATCGGGATTTCTCAGCCTTTGTTAAAACACAATAGTGTGAGCTACAACAAACTGAGTTTGCATAAAGCGGATAATCAATGGCAGCAATATTTAAATCAAGGGGAGTTGCTAAAGCTTGAATTACTGCGCGATGGTTTAATCAGTTTTATCGATTTTCAACGCCAACATGAAACGTGGAAAGTACAGCGCGAACTGCTAGAAAGCATTAAGAAAAGTTTGTTTATTGTCGAGCGTTTTTACGAGGCACAAAGGGCTACTGAATATGATTTGGCACAAGCAAAATTACGAGTAACAAGCCAGCAGCGAGAAGTTGAACTGGCAAAGTTAGAGGAAAAACTGGCCATGCAAACGGCGATGTTGGCTATTAAAGACCATAGCGCTGTGCAATTGCTGCCATTGACTTCTATTGCTCAACTGACTGAGCAAATGTCAGCGTTGAACCCTGCTGCACAAGCACCCTCTTTACACCCGGAGTTAATTGCTAGTCAGTTATCCTTACGCAATGATCAATTTGCCTTGCAACAAGCCGCGGATGATCATAAACCCAGCCTAGATTTGTTTTTTCAGCATGAAAAAAATACTTATCAGCACTCGGCTGCTACTGAAGAGAATACCCTTGGGATAAAACTTGAATATACTTTCACCAATAAAAGCACTCGCCAACAGCAAGCCGCTTTGAAAGCTGCGGTCAAGGTGACTAGATTAGAGGGTCAGCAACTGCAGCGACAGTTGGATAATCAAAAGCAATCATTACAGCAAAGAGTCGATGCACTCCAGCAGCAGGCACAGATTCAATGGTTGGAAATTGACTTGGCTAAAGTCGGTTTGTCGCAGCAATTAAAGCGCTATCAAGTGGGAAGAGTCAGTCTTTATTCGCTGGAGGAGCGCGAGCAAGATGTATTAGACAAGCAGTTAGATTGGATAGCAACCCAACAGGGCTTGGCGTCGATACAAGCACAATTGGCCTATTATTTACAAAGAGATATTAGGGAAAGTCTAGATTAAGCAGAGGAAGCTAAGATGATTAATAACGCGGTTGAGAAAAATCAATACAGTTATTCGCACACTGTTATTGAACAGTTGGCAGCACAGCTGGAGACGGGGTTCGAGAATCCAGAAAAGCTAGTCGGTAGCTGTTTATTGCGATTGTTGGAGGGGGCTAATGTTCATTATTTAAAGGTTGCCTTTGATGCACAAGGTTTGTATTTATCGGCTGAAGAATGTGATGATACCGATGCCGTCATCGCCATGCCGCTGAGTATTGCCACTAGAATTGTGCATGAAAATACCCATGTTGATTATCGTGACCCAGACATTATTGGCGCTATGCAAATGAGTGGTAATTTAGCGCTGGTTAATCATATTGCCAAAGCGCTAGTGCGCCCCTCGCCGATCACTGCTGCCACTTTAAAGGATGCCACAGAGAAAGCGCGCGATGCATATGCAATGACTGAGCTACCTTATCTAGATAACCCCTGTGAGCTACAAATTCTGCGTACAATCGCAGCGAAACAGCCTTTTATTATTCGAAATGCGCCCACCAATATTAGTTATAAAGCGTGGAGCTTGGCTAAGTTAAAACAAGATTTTGCCGATGTACAGTTGCGCGTGCGCTCGGCTGAAAACAAAGAAACTGTCGGGCAGTTTGTCGATCAGCTGATTGATAAAAAAACGCCATCAAAAGATATTGTGGAGGGACATACTAAAGCTTATACCGAGGGTTGCCAGCTGCCGGTAGCAATGCGTTCGGCGTTTTTGCCTCAGTACTTTTCCAGTATCGATTTTACGCCAGCCCAAATTTGGTTAGGTGCAGTATCGGTGAATGTGCCAGCGAGTAGCTTGCACCGCGATCCACTGGATGGTTTTTTGTATCAAATAATGGGGCGAAAAAAAGTACTGATGTTCGCACCGGATCAAGCAAAATATCTTTACCCTATGAAAACCTACAATAACTATCAGCCTTGTTGGGTAAAACCGGAGGAGCTTGATTTAGCGATATTTCCGCTGTTTGCTAACAGCAAACCTATAGAAGTCATATTAGAGCCGGGAGAAATTTTAGTGCAACCCGCCGGCTGGTTTCACGCCGTTTACTGTTTGGACTCGCCGACTTTTTCGGTGAGTTATTTTTTAAACCGGGCGGTTGGGGTGGAGTATTAAACACTTAAAAAGTCATAGTAAATGGCCAGTAGCTGAAATATTTTCGCTCATTAATGTCGCCAGCTTTGAGCGTGAACTCACACAACTGGTGAATAGTACAGCGCGCTTCAAATTGATCGATGCCTCCAATTCTAAGCTGCCAGAGCAGTTGCAGTGGTTAGCTGAATTTGAGCAATTAGATATTGCCTTTGACTCTTTAGAATCCGCTGTTAAATTGGCGACGCTGCAAAGAGAAAGCTGGGCGACGCAGCACAAAGTGACTCAAGCAATGGCCGAGTTAGCAAATTCCTTGAGCAGTGCAACGACAATATTTATCACTTGGTTAGGCGGGTGTTTAGCGACCCATTGCTGGCCTGCTTGGGCTGTAATGTTGCAGCGCGAGCTACAGGCAAATAAAGATGCAAAGGGTGTTGGTTGTGCCACCAACTCTACTGGCTTTTGTGCAGAGTATGATGTCAATAGCTTCATCAGCCGCATTAAGCAGCTCAGGGGGACTAGCAGTGAGCATAAAGTTCCAGAGCGTTTTCAAATTCGCTGTGATGAGATGGGGTTAACTGCGAGCGAGCAACGGGCGATAATAAGCTCAACCATAAACGGCGATAGACTGCGTGCCTATTTTGCCGCTTTAGTACCACATCAAAAATCCTCTTTGCAAAAGGTTAGGCTAGCTGAGAGCGATGCTTGGAGCACTGTTCAGTTTAGCTTTGAGCAAGCGATAGATATTATCCTAGCTTGTGTCAGCCAGCTAGATAGCAGGTTTGCATCAGAGATTTATCAAGCGTTTAGCCAAGGGCGGATAAAAAACTGCCCTGCTCTTCATAGTCAGGCATTTTGCATGGATAGTGCAAAGGGCTCATTTATCAGTGTGTCATTTAACGGCGGCCTTAGCGATTTAGCGCTGTTAGCGCATGAATGCGGGCATTTAGTACATCAGCAAGCGGTGCGTGCTCAATTTGTATTGGCGCAAGGGGTTGATTTAGTGCTCAGTGAGTCAATTGCGATATTTTTCGAAAGCTGGGTTGTTAAGCAGTGGGGAGTTCTGAGTAGTAATCAGTCAAAAGCAATCGCATGGCAGTACCATCAAGATATAGAGTGGCAGCATCGGCATCAAATGTTAGCCGCTTTTGAGTTGACACTCTATCGACTAACACCCTTAACAGCGCAGGCTATTGATCGGTTATGGGTGAGTATGAATCAAAGGTTTTACGGGGACTCAGTGTCGATTGACAGTGATGTTAAAAGAGGCTGGCTTGAACTGCATCATATTGTTAATGCACCCTTTTATTTTTTGATCTATCCCAGGGCGAGTAGACAATCTAAGGAGTATTTGAAGGAGCCTGAGATAGTGGTTGATGAGTTATTGAAAATGTTAGGTACTAGTGATGGGCGTAATGACACAAGTGACAACTGCTGTAGCCAAGGCAGAGCTTTAGTCAAACTTACTTAATCAATAAATTGAGCCTAGCTTCAAGTCTGTCGACTGCCGACCTTGTATCGTCTATATCTGCTATAAATATCTCGACTTCCACCGGGCTAGGTAAGGTGCGCGCCTCTTCTTGTAAATACTCCGCGATATTGAGTTCAAGACTGTTTTTGGTGGTGCTCAGCTGGGCTTTGGTGCTGTTAAATAGCTTGGCCAGCTCGGCGGCG
>Ga0105356_10006953_pt1 | contig 10478 bp, 11 predicted proteins | sample GOMGulsemesocosm_3_FD_83502 | JGI IMG/M metagenome (GOLD analysis project Ga0105356, IMG submission 83502) | Methane-oxidizing microbial communities from mesocosms in the Gulf of Mexico - GOM9D Gulf of Mexico | ecosystem: Environmental > Aquatic > Marine > Cold seeps | place: Gulf of Mexico...
ATATTATCAACGGGGTCTAAGAAAAATAATGCCGTACTGCCCCAAAACGTTGAACCAAGTGCGCGACCACCATCAGCTCGAATTTCTTTTTCTTTTTGATGCGCCCATTCACCATAAACCCAACCTAATACTGGCGTCACCACTATATCTTGAATGGATGGCCTTTCAAAAACAGCTTCTACACCGTATTCCCAATAGAAGGTAGACATCAAAGCGCTGTAGGTAAAACTATTCCATTGGTTATAGCCCGACTTACGCGCTACCTGGTAATAAAAGCCGCCAAAATAAGGATGGCCAATATAATTAATGTACCAATCATCATCATCCCATACAGGCCCACCAGAGACGCTCTTTTTCCATTTTTCACCCAGGGTCTCGTCATTATCACCATCCCAGCCAGTAATATCTTCTGGTAAATATGTCATGGCATAAGCAACCGTAGGCGCTAAAGCAAAAATTAACATAGTTTGTTCAAACAGACGTTCGCCATCTTCACCCTCTTCTGGGCTGAATAAGGTAATGCGATAAGGAGATTTATTGATGTCTTTAGGCAATGCGATGGACACTTCAGTATCAATCATGCCCCCTTCATCAGCGGACATGTTGCCAGCATCCGCTAGCTGATAACTGTGCCACGAGATAGAGGTGTCGAACTCTTGATAGCTTAAATCAAGAGGTTTCGCTTGCAGAGCAGTCGCTAAGAACAAACCACTAAAGGCAAAGCAGGAAAGAAAATATTTATAAAGAAGCTTCATGATAAGAGTTCAACTAACGGGTCGGCAGAAAGTTCCCTTAGTATAGTGGAATTCACTGTTCCAACCCACGCTCTAATTCACTATTTTTATCAAAAACTCTAAAAAGGATGGCCAAACGTCATATAAAAGCCTTTGCTGCTACCCTTTCCTTTAGCAATTTCTGAACGCACTACGATGCCTTCTTTTTGGTTGATGGTATACGTTGCGCCCAATGACAAAGAAGGAAAAATATTATCCGTATCGCTACACGACATATAACCCTCATTCGTTTCGCCGTATAAACAAGCTACCGCAGCGTAAGCGACCAAGCCCCAATCGTTGGTTAAATTAATACGCTCGTCAATTTGTAAATCTGCAGAGTGCGGCCCTAAGAATTGGCCACGAGTATAGCCTTTAACATTGACCGATGAATAAGCAGCAACAGGGGCATCGACCGTCAAACGGGCATTTGAGCTGATGGCTAATACATGACCATTGCCATGACTCAGATACGTTGCGTACTTCAGCTGATAGGCATCAAAACTGATATCACCACCGAACTCTTCGCGATACGCCATATTATTTAACTTTAAAAATTGCCCCGCAGTGGCTGATCTTTGCTTATCTCTATCATCAAACTCGATGGTTAAACCCAAGGCCTTAGATTCAAAACCTGCTAGTTCAATAAACTGATCATTCGAAACCGCGGCGCTGGTATCATTAAACGCGCTTTGGGCGATTTCCTCTGCTAGTACGACGGTATAGTTACTACTGATCGCTTGTAGACCTGCAAACCAATGATCGTAAACACGATGACTATAGCGAGCGATTTGGAAGTTAAGATCGTCTGTGGTTTTTAATGGCATACCTGAACCCAGATAATCATCGTAATCGTTATGAATCGTCCCTCTTGCCACGGCGAATAAAGCCCGCTGATTATCATTGTCGAAATACATCTGGCCAAAGCCCGCCATCACGAACGAGTCAGTATTACTATAAGTCGCACTAACACCAAACATAGATGCCGGAGAAACATCATCAAAGTTATACATATAAGCGACTAAGCCACCAATAGAGGTACTTAGCTTAGGGTCAGAGCTCACAAGCGGAGTAGCAATCCAAGGAGAAGACCCCTCTTTATCTTCTGCTTCCACCTTGCCTATTTCTTCAGCTTGTTCTATTTCTTCTACCTGCTCTTCGCCGTAGGCAGGAAATACCAGACTGATCGATAAAATCACAGCTGTTATAATTCTATTGGTGATTTTAGATAAGTTCTTCATGACAAGCTCGACAGGAATGTTAAAAATACAATCATACCTTAGCTGATATTGACTATATAGTTATTGTCTTGCCTGTAATGTGATTGCTGCGAACTAGTTAGATATGCGATGATCAGCACCCATTATTTATACGCTGTTTACCATAGTGCAAAATCATTCGTTAAAAGCAGACTTACTGCTGATCGTCGTTACTCTACTGGCCGCTATTAGCTGGATGTTCTCCAAAGAAGCCGTTAATGAAATGCCACCGTTACTATTTATTGGTAGTCGATTTCTATTAGCAGGGCTCTTTTTAGCGCTGTTCAGTAAGCGATCTTTAACCGGTTTAAACTCCAAACAGTGGCTTGCTTCTGCGCAGGTAGGAATCCTCTTTGGTATGTCGATGTGCTTATGGATTTTTGGTTTGTTCCATGCCAAAAATCTCGGTGAAGGCGCCTTTATCACCAGCATCGCCTCTATCCTTGTCGCCCCGATTAGTTACTTTATTTTTAAAGCCAAGGTCGAAGCCAGCAATTGGATTGCGCTGCCCGTCGCGTTTATTGGACTGGGTTTATTAGGTTTGGAAAATGGCTTTCACCCCGAGCCAAGTCAGCTGTTCTTTTTAGGCGCAGCGGTTTTATTATCTCTCACCTTTATTTTAAATGGCCGCGCCGCCGCACGTATGTCTGCTACCGCACTGACCGCCATTTCATTATCTTTTGTTGGCATAATGGCCATTATTATTTCTGTGTTTACCGAGGTTTGGCCAGACGCCGTAACAGGATCGATGTTGCAATGGCTATTATTAAGCGCCTTAATTGGCACCGCCGCACGCTTCTTAATTCAAACTTATGCCCAGGGTTTAACAACGCCGAGTCATGCTGCGGTTATTATGATTCTAGAACCCATCTGGACCGCATTGATTGCAGCCTATTGGTTTAATGAAAGGATGGCGATACTGCAACTGATTGGTTGCAGTTTGATATTTGCCGCTTTGATTATTAATCGCTGGTCAAATGTGCGTATCTGGTTAAAAGCCAAAGAAAGCTAATAACTTTACTGTGGCCTTATTACTCCCTCTGCTGCCACAGCTCTTCAAGGTTCTCACTTAAATCTTGGTAGATATCTTCATTGATACCCAATTCGATATAGCAGGATTCTCTTACTTCACCCCAACCTTGGATATTTTGTCGGCGCTTTAGACTGTTTACCATATTATCGGCGATCTTCAAGGTCGCATAAACCAAGTTCTCCATGTGCGACTTGTTACGGGTTAAAAAGTCGAATTCATGATGGTTCAAAATAACCTGGCAAATATCTTTTGGTAACTTCCAGCCTGCAGCAATGAAATAACCAACCACCGCATGGTTACTTTGATGACGCTCATTCTCATGCTCAACCTGGGTCTTCGAATGGTCTTCATTCGCCAGCAATAGGGTTTCTAAATAAGTAGAAGTGAACTTCATGCTCATAGCCGCAATGCCACAATCATGGAATAAACCTGCAGTGTACAAATTTTCTGGAGGAATTTTATCTTCAATATTTTGGCCAATATAAACCATGGTCTCGGCGACCAGGCTGGCATTCTCCCATAGACGCTCAAAGCGAATCGCAGCCTCACCCTGAAAGCTTTGTTTTATAAGTATTCCTGAAATCAGAGTAGATACCGACCCCATACCCAATAACATCACCGCCTGGCCAATATCACTGATTGCGCGGTTCATCCCATACAGTGGGGAATTAATGGTTTTTAATATAGCCGATGACAGCCCGATATCCGTAGTAATCACATGGGCTAAATCCGCAATATCTCCATCAGGATCAGCACAAATTCTTTGTACTTCAATCAAAATATCTGGCATCGAAGGTATGCTGAAACCTTCAGAAACATGGTCAATCACATCTTGAGTAATAGAAATCATCGGCGACTACACTATTCATGGTAATAATATCTATTTAGCGTAGCTGATTTCAGCACAATGAGTGCAGGAAGTGGTAGATAGATTTACAATATAGCTAATCAATCCCCATACTTATGACCTAGACCCGTTTTGGCAATTTGCATGAATACCTCGAATAAAAATCAACAGTTCCTCTCTAGTGAATCTGAGCTGTTATCTCAAATTATGGCAGCTCGTCGTGACGTACGAGGTAATCGCTTCCTAGCAGATGCTCTCGATCAAAACGATATAGATAAGATCTTCGCGGCCGCCTTGATGGCCCCCTCCGTTGGTTTCTCTCAGCCTTGGGAGTTTGTCACTATTAGCAATGTTGAAACTCGTCAGCAGATTGCCGACAGCTTTTTTGTTGAAAATGAGAAAGCCAAAGCATTATTTAAAGCAGGCAAGTTTGAAGCAGGAAAGCTAGAGCAATACGAACAGCTCAAGTTAGAAGGCATTATCGAAACGCCGTTGAATATTGCTGTCTTTTATAACCCAGCAAAAGGCCCAGTATTGGGACAGACCAGCATGGCAGAAATGGGGCGCTATAGCGTTGTCTGCGCAGTGCAAAATATGTGGTTAAAAGCCCGCTCATTAAATATTGGCATGGGCTGGGTTAGCATCTTAGACCCTGAAAAAGTAAAGCAGATATTAAATGCTCCAAAAGAGCGGGAGCTGATCGCCTATTTATGTGTCGGCAAGGTAGACAAGTTTTATGACCAACCTGAATTAGAGACGTTGCAGTGGCAACAGCGTAAAAAATCCGAGCAAGTCATTTTGTCCGAAGGCTTCACTAGCAACCAACTTTCTAAGCTCTAGTTTTTCTAGCTAGTGAATTGCGACCCCTTAAGCCAATGTGCGCGAGCAAAGCCACCGATATAGCGTCCTTTAATAATTCTTAAGCGATAGAAATCGAAGTCCAATAATTGAAAATATTCTCGCGTCTCTGGAAATTGTTGAAAATATATTTCGCCATCCTGCTGTATAGCAGGATCATCCGCGTCCAGCTTGTGAATCTCACCCAATAGAGTCAAACGTGCGGTTTGCTGAATATCATTTTCAGCATCTGCCGAGACCAATAACGAGACTTTATTTTGCTGGGCAATGTGCTTGCTATGCTCCGCAAGTCGACTGAGCATTAATATGGGTTGGCCTTTATGCTCATCATCTTCTGCGATGACAAAACGCACCATAGAGCCAAACGGAAATCCTGCCGCTTTGTCTTCACTTTCTTCTGCAGCGTAAGTAGATAATAAGCCTAAAGTCTTTGATTGTAATAGCTGCCTGACTTCAATTTCTAATTCATCTTTTTTCATTGAACAGTCCTTGGTTAACCTAATAACAAGTCTTCTATTTGCTGCTTGCACCAAACCATTGCGGGATCTTGCTCTGATTTTTTCTGCCAATACAAATGTACTTCCAACGGTTCGGCCTTAAAAGGTAAAGGTAAAATACAAATTTGGCCATTAGCATTTTCTTCATCACACAATGCCGTCGCGTAAGTTGTCGGTAGCGTTAATAACCAATCAGTTTTTTCAACCACCTTGGCAGCGGCATAATAATGCTGGCAGCGCATGGCAATGTCACGGCTCTCACCTAAACGTGAAAGTGCAACATCTTCAATCCCTGGCCCATCAGGGCGGCTAGATACCTGAATGTGCTTGGCGTTTAAATATTCAGCCAAAGTGAATTTTGCGGCGGATATGCGAGAAAAAGGATGACCTTTTGCCACCATCACCGATAAGTCTTCACTACCTAATAACGTATGATTTAACTGTTTGGAGACAGGAATTAAAACATCGGCGGCAAAATCGATTGTGCCACGAACTAAGGCATTCTCAATATCCCGTCGCGGCAAACGCACACTGCGGATACTAATATTAGGGGCGATTGATTGAAAGTGTGCAGCAATCTCAGGCAAGGCCTTGGCTTCTAATACATCGCGCATCGCAATAACAAAAGTACGCTCAGCTGTCGCAGGATCGAAGATCAAGCCATCTGTTAAAGTCGATTCTAAATGAACCAAGCCCTCGCGAACCCGCTCAACGATTGCTTTCGCCAATGGCGTAGGCACCATTTTTTTACCCGAGCGCTCAAATAACGGATCATCAAAACGATCTCGCAAACGAGACAGAGCATGACTCACCGCAGGCTGAGATAGGTTCAACGCTTCACTGGCACGGGTAAGATTACCTTCGCGATAGATCACATCAAAAACAACAAATAAATTCAGGTCGACCCGAGAAATATCCACACTAATCATACGAGAACCCATACTAAAATCCGCCTAAATGCTTTCAAGGTCATAAATAATAAGAATATAGTCTCATTAAAACTATTCATTTCATAGATAGTTAAGCAGCTTTTAGTATAGTGGTATTAATTCTATCGATGGAACACAGATCATGAGCAAGGTATTAATTACAGGGGCCGCCAGTGGCCTAGGTCGCGCCCTCGCCTTACGCTTTGCCCGCGAAGGTGACGATATCTGCATTGCCGATATCAATATGGAAGGTGCAAACGAAACCCTTAACTTGGTTGAGCTTGCAGGTGGCCGAGGCTGGGTTTATAAGCTTGATGTTACTCAACCTGACCAGTGGCAGAAGCTAGAAGATGAAGTTCAGCAGCGCTGGCAGGGCATTGATGTGGTAATTAACAATGCAGGGGTTGCCACCGGCGATCGTCTTGAACAAGGAGATTGGTCTACTTGGGAATGGGTGATCGACATTAACTTAAAGAGTGTAGCTTTAGGTTGCCGTACTTTTACCCCAATGATGAAAACCCAAGGCAGCGGTTACTTTATTAATACTGCCTCTCTTGCAGGCTTGATGACGGCGCCGTTAATGGCCTCATACAATGTGACTAAAGCCGCAGTGGTTGCCCTCAGCGATACCATGCACTACGAACTAAAACCCTATGGTATTGGCACTACCGTGTTATGCCCTGGTTTTTTCCGCACTAACCTCGATAAAGGCATGCGTACCAGTGATCCACAATTATTAAAAATGGTGGATAAAGTATTTGAGTCATCAGAGCTCACTGCCGACGACGTAGCGAATATTTGTTATCGTGATATGAAGAAAAATAAATTAATCTGTAACCCTCACAAGGTTGGCCGTCGGGTTTATTTTGTTAAGCGTTACTTGCCTTGGCTGTATTCTTACTTTGTCGGTAAGACTGCAGAGAAGATGAAAAAATATGACCCAGCACTAAAAAATAAATAAATATCCAGTCATGGATCGATTAATAAAACCTAGGATATTTTGATGTCAGAACAATTTATTGACCAAGCAAAAGCATTACGCAGCAGCGATGCCTTTGACATGCAAGCCGTACACGATTGGCTAAGTAAGCAAGGTATAAACCTTGGCGATCAATTGCCTGAAATAAAACAGTTTTCTGGTGGCGCTTCTAATCTGACTTATCACCTAAAATACCCTGACTCTGTTGAAGGTGGTGATTTAATTCTACGTCGCCCACCCGCAGGACATAAAGCCGCATCTGCTCATGATATGAAGCGTGAATTTAATGTCATGCAGGGTTTAAAACCTGTTTATCCGTTTGTGCCCGACATGATCGCTTTTTGCGACGACCAATCGGTTATCGATTGTGATTTTTATGTGATGGAAAGATTGAACGGTATTATTCCGCGTAATAACTTCCCTCGCGGCATGAAACTCTCCGCTGCAGAAAATCGCAACTTTAGTTTGTCCGTTTTAGACAAGTTAATCGATTTACACAAGGTCGATTATCAACAAGCTGGCTTAGATAATTTAGGCAAAGGCCAAGGCTATGTAAAACGTCAGGTCGATGGCTGGAGTGGCCGCTATAGCAAAGCAGAAACTTGGAATGTACCGAACTTCAAAAAAACAATGGACTGGCTTAGCCGCAATCAACCCGACGATGTAACAACCTGTATTATTCATAACGATTACCGCATGGATAACGTGGTACTCGATCCAAAAGATCCACAGCAAATCATCGGCGTACTCGATTGGGAAATGGCAACGTTAGGTGATCCATTAATGGATCTAGGCAATAGCATGGCTTATTGGGTGCAAGCGGATGACGATTGGTTCTTACGCCAAATTCGCCGTCAGCCTACTCACTTAGAAGGCATGCTAACTCGCGAAGAAGTAGTTGATTATTATTGCGACCGAATGGGCTTCGATAAATCCAACTGGGCATTTTATGAAGTCTTCGGATTATTTCGTTTAGCGGTGATCGTGCAGCAGATTTATTATCGTTACCATCATAAGCAAACCGATAACCCGAGCTTCAAAAACTTCTGGCTAATCGTCAATTATATTAATTGGCGCTGTAAAAAAATAATTAAGAAGTCGGATATTAAATAATGATGGAGAGTAAATAATGGCCTCTATCTATTTAGTGCGTCACGGTCAAGCAGGGTTCAATAAACTCGATTACGATCAACTGTCTGATCTAGGCCACCAGCAAGCCGAGTTCGTTGGCCAATCATTATCAGCGCGCTCGGTCGAGGCTGGCCTAGTGGTTCATGGCGCAATGAAGCGCCATCGTGAAACCATGCAAGGGGCGCAAAAAAATTGGCACGCCTATGGTCCTGCAATAGAGAACGCAGGCTTCAATGAATTTGATAGTGACGATGTTATTGCTGCGGCGCATACCGAACTTAAAATCCCTGGATTTTATAAAGAGGGTATCGTCAGTAATAACCTTGTGCAAAAAACAGCGCTCGGAACTTTTTTAGCCAGACAGAAAAATCCTAAAAGAGCCTTTCAAGAATTATTTTCGATAGCCATCGATCGCTGGATTAGTGGTGAGCACGACGAGGATTATATTGAGTCGTGGAATCAGTTTACCCAGCGCTGTCGTGACGCATTAAAGGCTACGATCAAACAAGCTGCAGGTAAAGATGTAGTGGTATTTACTTCAGGCGGACCGATTACCGCGATTGCTCAATACTGCTTAGGATTAGATGATAAGCATGCCTTTAAACTGAACTGGTCTTTAGTTAACGCAGGCATAACGCAACTGCTTTACAACCAGCAAGGAAAAGTTAGCCTCGCTAGTTGTAATGAACAAGAGCACTTGATTCGCGCAGGAAAAAAGTCGCTAACCTATCGTTAACCCTCAGTCGTCACAGCTTCTTCTGTTACAGCTTCTTCTGTTACAGCTTCTTCTGTTACAGCTTCTTCTGTTACAGCTTCTTCTGTTACAGCTTCTTCTGTTACAGCTTCTTCTGCCATAGGCTCTTCAGTCATAGGTGCTGATACTGGCTCCTCTGCCATTGCAGAAGTAGCCGCTTCACAGGCCCAACCCCAAGTTTCTTGCTTATCGATAAAAGCGGCTGCTTTTTCTTCACAAAAACCGGCTAAGTTATTCGCACTCCAAGGAATAGTCATTCCCTCTTCCTTGCTATAATGCACTTCACAAGGGGTCTCAGACTCAGTGCTATAAACCACTTCGATAACCCGAGTTTGGTTACCGTGAGAGCAAACCGTTTTCTGGTTTTCGATAGCCTGAACAGACGTTGCTGAAATTGCACTGAAAAGTGTCGCTAATACTATTGTTTTCATAGACGTTTTTTTCATCGGACTTCCTTATCTCTTGGTTTTTTAAAAATCTGAATATTAATCCTAACGAATCGTCAGCTATGAGCAAGTGCTTTGCTAAGATATATTACGCCATATACCCTTCAGCAATATGTTTGTCTTTAAGCTTCACATAATTGGCTGCGGTATAAGGAAAAAATCTAAGCTCTTTTTCAGTCAGCGGGCGCGCTTTTTTCGCAGGACTTCCCACATACATATAGCCACTTTCTAAGGTCTTACCCGGCGGCACTAACGCCCCTGCCGCGACGATCACCTTATCTTCAATCACCACCCCATCCATCACCATGGCTTTCATACCAATCAGAACCTGATTACCGATCGTGCAGCCGTGCAACATAGCTTGATGCCCAATAGTGACATCATCACCAATAATCAACGGATAACCACCTGGGTTAAAATCACTGGCATGAGTAATGTGCAGTACCGAACCGTCTTGTACGCTGGTACGCGCACCAATACGAATATGATGCATATCCCCACGAATAACGGTTAACGGCCATACCGAGCTATCTTGGCCTATCTCAACATCGCCAATCACTACCGCGCTAGCATCAATAAAAACCTTATCCCCTAACTTAGGAGTCGTGCCTTGGTAGCTTCGAACTGATTGGCTAGGAATTGATTGCTTTGTCATAGAGCCTCTCTTCTTTAATACTTGTTTGATAGAAAGTATGCGGTTTATCTTGAATTATATCCATTCGCCTTCATCTAACTATCATCCTAGAATTATTTATTCATACCGTTTCACAAGCGAGCCACACTCTATGTCTAATATCAGCGACAATCCTTTATTACAGCCAGCGGCCGCAAATGCCTTACCACCCTTCTCCCGAGTTAAAGCCGAACATGCTCAGCCTGCGATGGAACAACTGCTAGCCAGTAACCGTCAGCGTATTAATACCCTATTAGCATCCATCAACTCAGGTGAAACCCCTGTGAGCTGGGATGCAC
>Ga0105356_10006956_pt1 | contig 10474 bp, 9 predicted proteins | sample GOMGulsemesocosm_3_FD_83502 | JGI IMG/M metagenome (GOLD analysis project Ga0105356, IMG submission 83502) | Methane-oxidizing microbial communities from mesocosms in the Gulf of Mexico - GOM9D Gulf of Mexico | ecosystem: Environmental > Aquatic > Marine > Cold seeps | place: Gulf of Mexico...
AAAAGGCAGAGGGGTTTTAGGTTTATAGTTGTTTAGCAATTCAAAATTGCTTTCGTCAAATCCATTTTCTACAAAATGGAATATTGATTTTTTGGTGTTAGGAAATGCATTTTGATAGAGCGTCATTGCTTGCTTTGTGGCATAAACAAGTGCCGAAGCGGAAGATGCTACTGTTTTATCAATGCGTTGATGACAAAATTTTCGTAATTTACTCGTTGGTTCGTAAAGATATGCCATAGGATCTTGGTAGTCAGCCATCCAAGGAATTCCTCCTTTAGCAGCTAATTTACTTGCAATAATATGAGCGCTAGGAATAGGAGCTGTTGATACTATTGCATCGAATTGATATTTATTTATTAATTTTTTACCACAATTAATCGCGCCAGGGATCCATGTAGACCAGCGATCTATTCCTTTCATCCAATTGAAATGTTTACCTTTGATGGACAGATGATTGTGCACATCAAATGCAGCGGTTCTATAAACGTGTTCTCTAATGTGCTCAGGAATATTTTGAGAATTTTCTGTCGCTTCATAAGCACTCGCTTTAGCGGTTAATATTACTGCTTGCCAGCCAAAATCTTTAAGATAATCTGCCATTTTTAATGTTCTTTGAACTGCCGCTGAACTACTTGGAGGAAAATCGAAAGCGACAATTAATACTGTTTTAGACATGTTCACCTGCTATCTTAGCTATTGATAAAGCAAATAAATTGAGCTGTTTTCGGTAAGGCATAAAACGGGGCATGGCATACATTTTTGTTCTATTTAATATACCGCCATCATTGGTTGAAAATGCAGCTTTAAAACCTAACTGATGAGCTAAATCACAATGTGTTTGATTAAAGTCTCTTTTATAAAGACCATTAGGGAAAGCTAAAAATTCAATTGGGTTTCCTATTATCTCTTCAAGATTGTTTTTGTTGGTAGTCAGTTCTCTATAGCTGTCTTCATTTGATTCGGTTGATAATATTGTGTGGCTATGGGTGTGTGCGCCAATTGAAAAACCTCTTTGATGTAAATCAGCAATTTGTTTAGCACTCATCATTGATTGCTTAATGTCTTTAACGTTTAACTCTTGAGAAAGTTGGGCGATTTTTTCCGTGCGATTTTTATGGTTTAAAAATTTTAATTTCATCATTAATTGCTCAAAGGCGGCTATTTTTTCATGTTCTGTGGTTATGTTTATTACTTTACCGATAATGTTTTTAGAAATGCCTTTTACTGTTGTTGTTCGTAGTGTTTGCTCTATTACATCATTCCAAAGGTAGCCTTTTGAAACGCCTTGGGTGGCAATAAAAAAAGTGGCGGCACAATGGTGTTTTTCTAATATTGGTGCGGCGATGGTGTAATTGTCTTGATAACCATCATCAAAAGTAATGACTAGCGCTTTGGCTGGTAGCGCCTTTTTTTTCAATAATGAAATTGCTTGTTTAAGCGAAAGGATATTAAAATTCTTGGCTAAAAATCTTATTTGTTGATCAAATTGGCGGCTAGTTAAATCTTCTGGATGATAGGGGTTTTTATCAGGGAAGACATGGTGATAATAAAGGATGCTTAATGGGTATTCATCAAACTTTAGTTTGTGGTATTTGTAGATCAAACTGAGTAAAAAATTGAACATCATGGTGGCAAGGAATCTACTTATTTATCTCTAAATTAACATCTGAATTAGAGTTATTGAGGAAACTGTCTTAAAGTAAATGTAGCATGGTTTTTTAAACATTGTGATTTTTTGCAAAATTAGCAGTATGGACGTTTTCTCTATCTTAATTGCCAGTACTCGGTATTTAAATTTTAAAGTTAATAATAAATGTATGTTATGGCGAGCATCATTCAAACTATCTGCCTTGGAATGAAAATGTATTTCGACTGGGTCTTAATATTGAGGGGGCTATTGATTTTAATGAGCTACTGTTTGAATTAGAAAAAGGGGATGTTGCATTGGTGAGTTTGTCTTATATTTCTAATGTTACCGGTAATCTTCTAGATATAAAGAAAATCATCACCATGTCTCATCAATTTGGCGAAAAAGTACTTATTGATGCAGCACAAGCAGCCCCCATTTAGCGATTGATGTCGTAGATTTAAATTGTGACTTTTTAGTGGTCATAAACTAGGCTCACCTGCTGGCGTCGGTGTGCTTTTTGGCAAAGCGGATCTTTTGGAAGCGATGGATATTTATTTAAAAGGTGGCTCAACCGTTGATGAAGTTACCACGAATGGCTATATATTGAAAAATTCGCCGTGGAAGTTTGAAGCCGGAACACCAGCAATTGAGAGTGTTGTTGGATTAGGGGGGGCGATTAATTTCTTATTAGGAATTGGTGTGGATAAGGTCCAAAATCAATGCCACAAGCTGGCGATGTTTACCCAAAAAGAATTGCAACTTAAGTTACCAGAAGTGATTGTTTTAGGTGATTATAGCGCTAGATCATCAGGTCATTTTAGCTTAAATATTAAAGGGGTCTCATCTCATTTATTGGCTCGAGGGCTAAGCTATAGATATGGTATATGTGCTCGTTCAGGCTTTCATTGTGCCCAATTTACACCAACAATTGAGTGCGCTACCGTCATTAAGGCTATCATTTGGACTTTATAATATTGAGGCTGAAATTAGAAAAGCAATTGAGGGAATCATTGCTTTGGTTAACATTGATAAACGTTACAACCATAACCATTAACCATTTGAGAATAGCAATGAAATTTTTAATCACCCTGATATTTTTATGTAGCTGTGCGGCTTCGGCAGAGCAGGTTTTTGTTGATGGTAAAGGATTTATGTCTTTGCAAGCAGCAAAGTCAGCGATTAAAGATGGCAGTAGAATATTTTTAAAGGCAGGGATTTATACTAGAGGACTTTATATAAAGGCGAGTAATATAGAAATTATCGGCGAAGACAATGTCATTTTCGATGATGCTGCGGTGGATGGCAAAGCCGCGTTAGTACTTGCGGGTAATAATGTCTTAGTTGAGAGCATTGAGTGTCGTAATATCTATGTTAAAGATTTAAATGGAGCTTGTATTCGTTTTGAGGGCGTGAATTTAACGGTTCGTGATATTTATGCCCATGATAGTCAATCTGGTTTAATGACTAGTTACAATGACGGCTTTCTAAAAATTGAATATTCTACGTTTGAGAATTTGGGGGGCAAAGCGTCAGGGAGAGGGTATGCACATGCCGTTTATGCCAATGTAGGGGAATTCACTTTTAGCTATAGCAAAGTGCTTTCGGTCGGCAAAGAAGGCAGTGGTTTAAAAATACGCTCTCGAAAAACAATCGTAACCAATAGCTTATTGGCATCTCTTGACGCTAAGGATAGTCGTTTAATCGATGCAGCAAATTATGGCGAACTGATTATTAGAAATAGCATTTTACAACAAGGTAACAATAGCTCTAACAGCCAACTTATCGGCTATGGCCTTGAAAAAAAAGAGAAAAAATTCGCGATTAATCGAATAGAAATTACCAATAACTTATTTTTATTAGATAGAGAAAGAGCTAATGTGATCATTAATCAAAAAAAAGCAGACGAAGTTATCATTAAAAATAATACTTTAATAGGTGATTTTTTATACCCAGGTAAAATTAGAAAAATTAACCATTGGTATCTTAGTCGGGAAAAAGCAAAATTGAAAGCATATCCTTACCTACCTGAAATATCAGAACTTTCTCAATTAATTCGCGTAATAAACATTGTCGGTGAAAAAAACTAAAACATGATTCTTTACATAGCAGTTCAACACGGAAATTTAAGCCGTTGAATATTACAATACATCAACTTGAAGTAGGCAGTCATACTCAATGGGACAACTACGTAAATAAACATCTTCAAGGCAGCATTTATCACCTGTCCTCTTGGAAAGGCCTAATAGAGAGCATTTTTAAGCATCGCTGTATTTACTATTATGCGCTCAATGAACAGGGTGACATTTGCGGGATTTTGCCAAGCATAAATTTAAAAAGTAAGTTATTTGGTAACTTTATTGTTTCGATGCCTTTTTTTAATTACGGTGGGGTACTTGCTGACAATGAGCAAATATCGAATCAACTTAATTGTTATTTACAGATCCAAGCTGAAAAATGCAAAGTTAGTCATATTCAATATAGAGAACAGCTTGAGCGTACTGAAAATTTATTGCCCGTTTCCATAGAAAAAGTAAACATGATTTTAACTTTGCCAGATTCACAAGAGGCGTTAGGGAAATCAATAGGTTCAAAACGACGTTCACAAATTAAAAGGCCAATAAGAGAAGGTGTTAAACATAAAATTGGTGGAATTGAATTGTTAGATGATTTCTATCGGGTGTTTTGTGAGAATATGCGTGATTTAGGTACACCTGTTTACGGAAAGAATTTTTTTAAATCGATCTTTAAGCAATTTCATGAGCATTGCTCAATAGCAATCATTTATTGGCAAGATAAACCCGTTTCAGCAGGCTTTTTAATGCGTTACCAAGATCGAATGGAGATCCCATGGGCAAGCACATTAAGTTATGCAAACCGAATTTCAGTAAATATGTATTTATATTGGCAAATACTGACCTTTGCGATTGAAACAGGCAGTAAAACCTTCGACTTTGGTCGTTCAACGGTTGATGCTGGCACATATAAATTTAAGAAACAATGGGGAGCCGAACCCCTGCAGTGTTATTGGTATCATTGGGTGCCAATAGGGGGTGAATTACCGAATTTATCGCCAAGCAATAGTAAGTTTGAGTTTGCGATCAAATGTTGGAAAAAACTGCCGCTTCCTGTGGCTAATCTCTTAGGACCTAAACTAGTTAAAAATTTACCATAACCTACTATTTTTGGGAGAAAAGTATTGAGTTAGGCGCTCTTTTAGCTGCTTTAAAGCTGCTTCAATAGCAAATTTTGTTGTTTGTTTTTGTATCGTTATTTTTGTATAACTATCGTTTTTATTAGCTAATGAGCGTTTATATCTCGCATCACCTGCTAAAAAGTCATATTCGCTAATGGTGTGATTGTTTGTGATTAACCACTCGACCATCAAATAATGCATGATTAAGCCAAGTTTAATTCTGTTGTTATTAGCCGGCTTTAAACAGCTCAGGTAAAAATACACCTTATCTCCCTGTTGAAAATAGTAACAACTACCAAGGATTTCATTATTCAATGTTAGTTGGCTTATTAAGGTCTTTGCGCTGTGATGATCTGTATTGATGAGTAAGCGATGAAAGTCGATGAAAATGGGATTAGTAAAGCCGCTGGGCGTATCGGTATTTATCCATTTAGCAATGTGCCAATTTTGTGTTTGCTCCAGTAATTTTAGTTGTGCTTGACTGTCTGTCTGCAGTTGAAATTTCATTTCACCGGTAGCGGCTAATAATTTAAGGCTTCTTTTGATTTGTTGACGGGTATTTTTTGAAAGGCTATTTAAATAATCATCAATGGTAAAATATTTTGATAATTCAAGGTTATGACCTAGTTCATTATTCGATAATAATAATTGGTATTGATTGGCTGAAGAGGAAAGTTCTGTGAGTTCGGGGGCTTTGGCGACATTCAGTATAAATTCATCTACTTGCTGTTGATGGGTTGTTAAATATCTCCAAATGGCTTGTTCTATTACTTTTTTATCTTGTGCTTGGATGAGGAAGTTATTGTTTTCAATCCATATTTGGTCAATGCATTCGTTGCCGGTACGATGTAATAGCCATTGTTTAGCCTTGATGCAGCCATTGCGGGTTATATCGCGTTCAACAAATATACCTAACGCAACCAGTTGGTTATTTTTTGAGGCACTGAGCAATCGTATATTGTCATTGGTATTTAAAAGTTTTAACCAGTTGCCTATCCATTTCCAGCTTAAAAAGAAGGAAGGTTCCGAGTTCTCCTCTAGCGTTAACCAATCTTGCTTTAACTGCAAAAGCTTATTTAGATTTAAAGCCTGAATATCCACTTGAATAGTATCAATTAACTTTTTACTTGTTATTAAATTCAATTTAGATACCTATTGAGCTAAGCTAATATATGTACTGACAATTTTTTTAGATAACTTATTTAGTTTTATTGTGTTGTTAGATAAATTGAATGTAAAGAGAAACTTGAATCTTGAGGGATTAGCAAAACAGATGACGAAGAAAGTTGTTCACATTGTCTATAGCTTCGGCTGTGGTGGATTAGAAAAAGTTATTGCTAATTTAATTAATCATTCTACTCAATATGATGTTGAACATCTTGTTGTCTCTTTAATTGATGACGTTTCAATGCAGTATCAATTAGACTTTCCAATCAAAATTATTGTTCTCAATAAAAGATCAGGCAATGACTTAATCAGCCATAAAAAATTATACGTTTTACTGAAAAAATTAAAGCCTCAAGTCATTAATACTTATAATTTTGGTACGATTGAATACCATTTCACCGCTAAATTGGCGGGCGTTCCTGTCAGAGTGCATAGTGATCATGGGCGCGGAGGGGATGACCCACAAGGCAAAGACTGGCTACATAATATATTTAGAAAAATAATCGCTCAGTTTATTACTGAATATGTTGTGGTTTCAAATGATTTATTCACTTGGATAACCAAAACATTAAACATTAAAAAATGCCCGACATCTTTGATCCATAATGGTGTTGTGGTTAAAAACCAAGTGCCTTTAAAAAATGCCCCCTTAAATACTTTTGTTACCGTTGGCCGTTTAGATAATGTTAAAAATCAAAAATTACTAATCAATGCTTTTGCACAGGCCGTAAATACTGGTGCTGACTTTGACGGATGTATTTTGCATATTGTCGGTGATGGACCTTTGCATGAAGCACTCAATGGACAAATTCATAACCTTAATATGCAAAACTCAATAAAACTTTTAGGATTTAGGAGTGATATTGAAGATATATTGTCAGATTCTGATGTCTTTGTTTTATCTTCTGTTTATGAAGCCATGCCAATGACTATTCTGGAAGCTATGGCCAATAAAACCCCTGTTATTTGTACCAATGTTGGTGGGATTTCAAAATTTATAACCGAGCAAGAAGCTTGGTTTGTTGCCTCAAACAATGTTGATGAATTATCTGAAAAATTAATCACTATCAGAACAGCAACCGCCGCGCGAAAACAAAAAGTTGATAAAGCCTATCTATTAACAAAAGATAATTACAGTGTTGATAATATGGTTAAAGAGTACATGAACAAATATCAGATCCAAATGAAGAAAGTGAGCCGTTAGGCATTTTTAGTTTAACACCATTGCAGTTTGTATGGATGTTTAGGACCAGAGCATGAAAATTGGCATTATTGTTGGTACACGCCCCGAAATTATCAAAATGGCGCCCGTTATTAGGGAATGTATAAATCGTCAGATCCCTTATTTTATCATTCACTCTAATCAACATTATTCAGAAGAAATGGATAGCATATTTTTTCAGGAATTAAAGCTACCAAAACCAGATCACAACTTAGGTGTTGGCTCAGGTTTACACGGTAATCAAACCGGTAATATGTTAATTAAAATGGAGCCCATTTTAGTGGATGAAAAGCCTGATGTTGTGCTTGTTCAGGGAGATACTAATACGGTGCTTGCTGGTGCATTAACGGCTTCAAAATTAAACATTAAAGTGGGGCATATTGAAGCGGGTTTACGTAGTTACGACAAAACCATGCCAGAAGAAACTAATCGTATTATGACAGACCATATCAGTGAATATTTATTTGCTGTAGGGCCGAATCAAGAAAAAATATTAAAAGGTGAAGGCATTGAACACAGTAAAATACATATAGTTGGTAATACGGTTTCTGACTCTCTTTTTCAGCATTTAGAAATTTCTGCTGAAAAAAGTAATATTTTGAACACCTTAACTTTAACATCAAAAGAATATTTTCTGGTTACCGCTCATCGAGCATCGAATGTTGATATTCCTGCAAATTTGCTTGAATTGTTGGCACTGTTCGACGCTGTCCATCTGAAATATGAACAAAAAATTATTTGGCCTATTCACCCACGAACGCAGTCAAAATTAAAAGAATTTAATATTGAGGTACCATGTTACCTGCAACTTATTCCTCCTGTTGGCTATTTAGATTTTATTCAACTGCAAAAACATGCTCGACTTATTTTAACGGACTCTGGCGGTATTCAAGAAGAGGCTTGTTTACTTGGTGTACCATCCCTGACATTGCGTGAAAATACCGAACGACCAGAAGCTGTTGAAGTTGGAGCCAGTGAATTGGTTGGTCGTGATGCAGAAAAAGCTGTTAAAGCGACGGAGAAATGGTTAAATAAAGAGGCGTTTTCCTGGACAAACCCTTTTGGTGATGGTCATGTTGCAGAATATATTTTAGATGTAATCATTCAAGATATAGTACCAAGCTGAGAATACTAAAAATCAAAAATTGTTGCTCCACAAGCTATTGAACAATTGAAGGGGGTTGGTAGTAATAAGATTGGTATTTTAGGCGTCGCTTATAAAGCGAATGTGGATGATTGCCGTGAAACTCCCGCTGAGGCCTTTCTGTCATACTTTACAAAGAAAGGTTTTGAGGTTCGCTATAACGACTCTTTTGTGCCCTATTGGGATTGTCCTCGCATGGGACATTTTCTTTAATTCTCTTCTCTATACTGTTGAGCTTACCGATTAAGTTTAAAACCACTTCCACTTCCCTGTGGTCTTTTGGGCTTATATCTTCTTCGCATCAACAAACTTACGGAGAATATGAGCAATACAGGCGATTAATTTGGCTTGCGTTAGCTCTTATTCTGTACTATTGGATGTTTTAGAGCACGATGAAAATAATAACGTCTCTAAAGGGGACGTTATTGCGCAAGACACAACCAACAGTTACATCGATACTCAAAATAAATAAATTAATTGCTACAATTGGTATTGATAATTTAGTGTTACAAGAGTTTTGAAGCAACTAAAGCGTATTTCGTTACTCAGTGGAAAGGAAAAGCATCAGCAGAACATATTGAAATTTCGGGTTATTTAATGAAAAGTAACTTACTAGAAACGCTTGGTGAATTCCATTTTTAAATTGAAACAGCTATGTTAAATCAATTTGCTTTTTTTGATGTTATTGAGGCGATTGATACTCTACTTTCTTCTAGTCATAAATCAACTGTAAATTCATTACAACAGCTAGGCTTATATCAGCAGATTATTGATCATAAATATTGGCAGGCCGCTGAATTGTTACTATCCCAACCTTTTTTAGTGGCCACTTCCAAAGCACTAAAAAGGGTTATTAGTAATAAGGAAATTCTCTTTGATTTTTGAATCTCGTGGTAATCAATTAGTAGGGATTCATCATCATGCCAATATCGCGTCTACAAAAGTTGTCATTATTGTTGTTGGAGGACCACAAACAAAATTTGGCAGTCATCGACAATCTATTCATTTAGCCCGCTACATTGCTTTTTAAGGTATTGATGTCTTTCGTTTTGACTATACCGGCGCTGGCGATAGTGATATCAGCGATTTCTCTATGGTTCTTGATGATATTGATGTAGCTATTTCATGCTTTATTCAGCAACAACCTGCTCTTTGTTGTATTACTTTATGGAGATTATGCGACGCCGCCTTTGCTATGTACTTAGCAAAAGAGCAGCAGCAACGTGTTGAAAATGACATTTTATTGAACCCTTGGGTGAGACAACCCACCGCTCAGGCCAAAGCATATTTACGCAATTATTATTGGCAAAGAATCCTACAAAAATCGTTTTGGCAAAAGATATTCTCTGGAAAGTTTCAGCACTTTTAATAGTGCAGCAGCATTCAAAGCATTGACTGATGATGTTAAATCTAGCAATCGTGATAGTTTTGTTGATGTTATGCTAAAAGGTTTATCCAACTTTGAGGGGAGTGTCCACATTAGCCAAAGCTCTAATGATATATAGGTCAAGAATTTAACCTACTTTTATCGGCAGAGAGTGATTGGCAAAAGGTAGATTTTTCGAGTTATGCTATTATTAACGGCGCAAATCACACTTTTTCTAAACAACTTTGGAAACAACAAGTTGCAGATATTACATTAAAGACCATAATCTCTAGTTAAAAGTTTCTAGAATCGTTACAATAATCAGTCTTATCACCAGCATTTGTATTTATAAGCAAATTAATAGCAAACATTGAATTGAGTTAAGGAATTTTTGAGATGAAAATAGGGATTGTCGTTGGAACCCGCCCTGAAATAATAAAAATGGCGCCTGTCATGCGCGAATGTGAAAAACGAAATATTCCTTATTTTATTATTCATTCAAATCAACATTATTCTAAAGAGATGGATAGTATTTTTTTTGACGAACTTCATTTACCTACCCCTCATTATAATCTTGGAGTTGGCTCTGGTTTACACAGTAACCAAACCGGAAACATTTTAATCAAAATGGAACCAATTTTGGTAGATGAAAAACCTGACGTTGTGCTTGTTCAAGGGGATACTAATACTGTGCTTGCCGGAGCTTTAGCGGCATCAAAATTGAATATTAAAGTAGGGCATATTGAAGCAGG
>Ga0105356_10006957_pt1 | contig 10473 bp, 8 predicted proteins | sample GOMGulsemesocosm_3_FD_83502 | JGI IMG/M metagenome (GOLD analysis project Ga0105356, IMG submission 83502) | Methane-oxidizing microbial communities from mesocosms in the Gulf of Mexico - GOM9D Gulf of Mexico | ecosystem: Environmental > Aquatic > Marine > Cold seeps | place: Gulf of Mexico...
ATGGGACTTTTGGTTTGATCGATATAGCGGATATGCGAGTAAACCTGTTCAGCTTACATAAGAGTCAACGGCGGCGAAATTTTCAACATATTTTTCGTTACCAGGAAGATTTGTCAGCGCTGGATTTGAACTCTTTTGAAAAAGGCTATGTCGAAAACGTAGCGAATCGAGAACAAAAATACTATCAAGACGCTATTCGTTCAGCTCACCCTTCGATGTGAGCTTTCTAACCGTTAGCGAAAAAATTGACTAATCTCACGAAGTAAAGATAGCATAACCGGCACATGATTTTTGGAACACAGCACATGCCAAGCTTCAAATTCATGACTTAGGTTTTATCAGCATCTCTTTCTTAGTAAACACAACACTGTTTTCGGGAATGTCCCTATTTACGAATGACATAGCTCCAATAGTGACATTGTCACCAATCTCGATATCAGATGCGATGATACAACTGTTTGCGCCCATTTCAACGTTATCCCCTATCACAATAGGTTTATCACTTTTGTAATCAGTGCCTATGGTACAGTTTTGCCGAATTACAAAATCCTTCCCAATCTTAACGTTTTTGGTAATTACGATACCTACGTTGTGGATCACGACAAAACCTTCACCAATCTCCGCACCCAGCATGATTTCCATATTATGCTTGCTTACCAAACGACTCGCAATCGAGTTTGAAAGCGATTTAAGTGTGCCCTTCTTCCCATGTAAGTGATTGGCGATACGCCACCAGAAGATAAAATTACAGCGCTTACTTCTTCTTGCACGGCGCAGTACTTTCCACCAAGAAAACTTCCGATCTTTCCCGCCAATAATTTCTACATGGAAATAGTCTTTCAGAGTACTCATTCAGATTCCTGCGTAACTTGCCCGTCTTTAATCTTTTCAACTATCGCTGTTGTCGAGCAGTCATCAAAGAAACTCAATACCTTCACCTCTCCACCACTGGCTTTAACAATCTCCCAGCCCACGACTTGATCCTCAGTGTAATCGCCGCCTTTAACCAACACATCAGGCTTTATCAATTCCAACAGCCGCTCCGGTGTATCGTCGTCAAACGACATTACCCAATCTACAGACTCTAACCCGGCGAGTACTGCCATGCGCCGATCAACGGGATTAATGGGCCTTGCGGAGCCTTTTAAACGCGATACAGATTCGTCGCTGTTAATTGCTACCACCAGTCGATCGCCTAAGTTACGCGTATCTTCCAAGTAACCCACATGACCGGCGTGAATAATGTCAAAGCAGCCGTTGGTAAAGACAATCTTTTCACCGTGAGCTCGGGCGTCTTCAAGGGCCATCAATAGCTGTTCTTCGGTCATTACGCCGCGCTCAGATCCCTGTTCGGCTTGAATCGCGCGACGCAACTCCGGCCCGCTAATCGTGGCTGTACCCAGCTTTCCGACAACAATACCGGCGGCTAGATTCGCCAATGCTACGGCTTGTGGTAAATCACTCCCTGCCGCCAAAGACGACGCCAATACAGAAATAACTGTATCGCCCGCCCCCGTCACATCAAAAACTTCACGAGCCCGAGCTGGCAAATGGAACTCTGGTTGGCTGGGCCGTAACAGCGTCATTCCATGCTCGCCGCGAGTCACCAGTAATGCTTCGAGATTGAGCGAGAGCATCAGCTCGGTGCCTTTCTCTACTAAGTCGCTCTCATGCTTGCACGCGCCAACCACCGCTTCAAACTCGTGAAGATTTGGCGTCAATAAAGTCGCGCCCCGGTAGGGTTCGAAGTCGGTACCTTTTGGATCAACCAAAACCGGAACCTTAACCTCACGCGCAGCTTTAATTAGTATTTGAGTATTTTGCAAAGTGCCCTTCGCGTAATCCGACAAAATCACGGCCCCCATTAAGGGCAACAGCTGCCTAGCTTTTTCTTCAAAACCGGTACTATCCTTCGAGGCAAACGACTCTTCAAAATCCATGCGGATCAACTGTTGATGTCGGCTTATGACACGAAGCTTAGTGATAGTAGGCTTGTCGTCAGAGGCTTGAAAGTCGGTGTGGATACCAACCGACTCTAATCTAGCACGCAAAGAATCAGCAGCTTCATCTTGACCAACAACACCGATTAACGAAGCGCCTGCACCGAGAGCGGCGATATTGAGAGCAACGTTACCCGCGCCGCCAGGGCGATCCTCAACAGTGCCGACCTTAACTACCGGTACCGGTGCCTCAGGTGAAATGCGCGACGTGCCGCCGTGCCAATAACGGTCCAACATCACATCGCCAATTACGAGTACTTGGGATTGATCAAAACGGGGCATGGACAGTTGCATAATCGGCTCATCAACGGATTGGGATAGCTGTATTCTACAACGATTGTGCTGAAAACTCGAAGGCCGAGTATCTAAATCAAGGCCTCAGTGCGCAAGACAATCAATAACACGGATGATGAAGACGTAGAGTAATGAACGCCATATTGAACAAGCTCAAAATCAAGAGTCACCCCGTATTCCTACGCAGTCTGGCGCTTTAGCCAGACTTAGATCAAAACAGGCGTGCGGCTAACTATCCGTTTGGATTGACTGCAATCGGGCGTAGGCTCCGTTTTTCGTCAATAGCTCCTGATGAGAGCCCACTTCAACGATAGAGCCATGCTCCATCACCACAATTTTGTCTGCCTTTTCAATGGTCGACAAACGGTGGGCAATGACTATTGTGGTTCGCCCCTTCATAAGCTCTTCCAGAGCCTCTTGAATGGCGCGTTCCGATTCGGTATCGAGAGCAGATGTCGCTTCATCCAAGATTAAAATAGGGGCATCTTTGAGCAATGCGCGAGCAATCGCTAGGCGTTGCCTCTGGCCACCGGAAAGTCGTGTACCATCCTCACCAATTAAGGTTTCAAACCCTTCTGGCATGGCCTCAATAAACTCTGTCGCGTGGGCGGCCTGCGCGGCACGTCGAATATCATCGATCGATGCCCCTTCTAATCCACCGTAGGCAATATTGCTCGCAACGCTGTCATTGAACAGAACTACATCTTGATTCACCAAGGCGATTTGGCGACGTAACGACGCTAATGAATAACTCTTTAATGGCTCACCGTCCAATAAGATATCACCGCCTTGGTAGTCATAGAATCTTGGTATCAAGCTCGCTAAGGTAGACTTACCACTGCCGGAGCTGCCTACCAACGCTACGGTTTCTCCCGCAGCAATATCCAAGTCAATTCCTCTTAAGACGTTACCTTCCTCTGCTTGGTAAGCGAATTCCAGCTTTTGAACCTGAAGTCGCCCACCAACCCGATGAACATCCAAGTGGCCGCCGTCGTCCTCAGAGCGTTCATCTAACTGTTCAAAGATACTTTGCGCTGCAGCGATACCTTTTTGAACCGTGCCGTAGACCTCACTTAGCTGTCTTATCGGCTTAGGGATAAGCCCTGCAGCAGTAATATAAGCGATGAATGCTCCTGGCGACGAGGTATCCATAAACGTCATTGCCAAGTACACCAAAGCTCCCATGGCAGTCGCCACGATCACTTGCATCACCGGTGTAGCTACCGCACTGGTTTGAACAAGTTTCAAATTTTGCTTGAGATTCTCACGGCTCACAGCCTCGAACCGGCGTCTCTCATAACCCTCGCCCGAAAACGTTCGCATCACTCGATACCCCGAAATCATCTCCGAGCAGATATGAGTAACATTACCCATCACTAGCTGGATCTTACTAGCCAGTTTCTTCAAGCGCTTACCGACAACGGCAACGACGATACCGATAAAGGGTGCGATCGCGACAAACACCATCGTCAGTTTCCAGTCTTTCCAAAGTAAGAACCCGAACAGCGCGATCACCGTAGCGCCCTCACGAATTAGAACTTTTAGCGCGTCTGTGGCAGCCCCCGTTACGCCTTGAACGTTATAGGTAATACGTGAAATTAGATTTCCGGAGTTATGGGCATCAAAGTAATCACTTGGCAAAGTGGTTAGCTGATTAAACAATTGCACCCGCAGGGTATGCACAATATTCAGCGATACCTTGGCGATAAAGTAATTGCCAATAAAAGAACCAATACCTCGAACAATGAAGATGGCCATCATTGCCAACGGGATTATGATTCGTTGATCTTTATCACCGCTTTCGATAGCACCAATTAAATACTCCATAATTTGAGCAAGAGCTGGTTGGCTGGCTGCAAAAATCAAGAAGCCGAGAATACTCAGCGTAAAATAAAGTAGATGTGGCTTTAGGTATTTCAGTAAGCGGATGTATATACGCAGACCTTCACTAGCACTGGAATCGCTAGACATTAGCTTCCTCAAAAGAATGTAATTACCGGATTTCGTGGCTATCAACCGAAACAGACATGCTCACCCCGAAAAGATCTTAATCATTAACGTATCGAGCGGTTAAACTTCACGGATCTCTGTAAGCTTTCAGAAGCCACTGCGCGCATGTCTTCGACGAATAAACGCTCATACCTTAGAACGAAATTAACCGCCCCCATCAATACCCACAACTGCTTTACAGACAATTTAGAGGCCCATTGAAGCCTTCTTTTTCCTATGGGTTTCCGCGATTAACAAGCCAATCGGCATCCATAGGATAAACCAATAAAGGTCTGGCCTCGAAAAAAATGAATGAATGTCTGCAATTTGGACAACAGAACTATAAACCAGAAGGTGTAGCCCGACCTCGCCTAATACAGACAAATTCTTCTCTTGCTTCAGCGCCATGACAAACGAAAGCCCATATATACCAAGATACAAAATCAATCCAATTAAACCACCATAAGTGAGAGCCTGTAAGTACAAATTATGTGGGTGCTCAAACAAGACTTGGCTCATGTTGTAAAACTTTACATCTGCGCCTATCCCCACGCCAACAGCGAGATTAGAGATACTCTCATGAAGCGTATGCTCCCATATCGGCATACGATTGCTGACATCTTTCAAAGCAGAAACGTCAAACACTCGACTTTCAACGCCCCCATAAACTACTGCCACAACTAACCCACCCGTAACTACGAGTGACCCCACAACAGTGTACAGATCTCTCTTCCGAATCAGGTACAGTAAGAAACTAACAACGAAACCGACAATAGCGGTTCGAGAAAGCGTCGTGATTCCATGCCCCATAAGCACTACTACACTTAACAGAAGCATACCAGACTGCCAATTTACAGAGCGATGCGATTGCAAAAGTACGAGCGCGACGACGGCCAAGCCAACACACACAATTCCGACAACATTTGGATTTAAAGACGTCCTTCCAAAGCCAGTATATCGGGCACCTAAACTATGGCTTTCATAGAAACCCACCGAGCTGTAGATGAGCATTGCAGATGCGAATACACAACTGAAAAGTAAAACCCTTTTGAACCCATCTGGATGATGCAGAGCGCAATATGCTACCGCCATTACGTACAATAATATCACTAGACCTCGAGATACATTCTTTGCCGAGATCGAACCCGACCAAAAGACGGACAATGACATCCACATCAAGAAACAAACTAGAGCACAAAAAATTGGACCTTTGTAAATCCCATGAAAAAGCTTCGCCCTACAGTAGATATCTTTTGCGACAAGCACCAGACAAAACAATATTGAGCTTAGATATATCTTTGTTGAAAAACCACTTTCGACAAAGAACTTTCCTGTCAAAGTCAGGAAAAAACCCAAAAAACACATAAAAATGGGAAACCTTTCTATGCCCGAGCTAAACCACTGATTCGTACTACTCACACGTACCACCCACTACTTTACTTTCTCTTAAATCAGTCAAAAAAAGAGACTTATACGACTCCTTCAAGACACTTACATCAAACCGCTGCTTCAATATGCTATAACAATAATTTACTCCGGCGTCCGTCTGCTCGGCCAAGAGAGCCGACAGTTTATCAGACAAGTCTTTCGCAGAAGACGTCGAAAAGTGTGGACATGAGTCTTTTGAAATATATCTAAACACAGGAATATCGCTAGCCAATAGCGGGATTTTTGCCGCACAGGCTTCCAGCACTGTAATCCCGAAGCCTTCATTGCTTGAACTGGCAACATATGCGTCAAATGCCCTTAGATAACGCTTAGCCTCTGATATATGCCCCAACAGATGTACCCGCCCCTGCAGCCCGAACTGCTCGATTGCTGCTTCAAGCTTTATTCGTTCATCGCCTTCACCCAAAATCACTAACTCGACGCCTTTCAATGCTGGAAATCTGAACGCCTCAATTAAAGTCAGAAAATTCTTCTCTTTAACTAGCCTGCCCAGTGACGCCACATATTTCACACTAGGCTTTAAAGCCATTTTTTCTCTGGCATATTTCTGATCATAAAAAGCACGCTCTAGCGCCTTAAAATCAATCGCATTATCAACAAACGTGATTTTCTCTGCCGCCACGCCCTCAAGAGTATCGTGCAAATAATCTGCAACCGGCTGTGAAACCCCTACAAAAGTCAGGTTGCGAGGAATACCTTTAGTCAAATAACGCTTTAAGTTCTTGTTGATTCGAATAAACCCATGCACAACCACATAAAACACTTTTTGCGGGCAAGCTGCTATTAGAGGCTCACATGACAGCATTGAGCCAACGCCATCAAAAACCACGACGTCCGATACCCGGAAAGCCTCCAGCCTTCCAACTCTCCGACTGACCGTAGAATCCCTTAGCCCCCAACGCCCCTTGCGCTTCAGTTCGCGTCGAGTGAAATTCAAACTACCGTGACGTTCAAATAACTTTAAACCGTAATTGCTATTGCCTTGTAAAAAAATATCATAGTGGTTATCGCTAACCTCTCTCAACGCTTGCGAAATGTAAGAATGAATACAGACCGCACCATAGTGCTTTTCATCTGCATCGTAGATAATATTAATGGACTTCAAACGTCCTCACCTCCTGGCAAGTTCTCGAACCCATCCTCAGATATGGTCCAGCTCTTCGAACACGGCGAAATACCGACGGCAGAGGACCAGCCTCGCTTCCATTTTAGAAAATGGAAATATAGAAACTCTCTTTCAGAGCCCTCTGCGGTTAAGACCCCATTATTCCAGCACCAATATTGTGGAAAATTGCGAGAGCCATCCACCCACACATACCTCAGACCAGGCGTTGAATACTGCTCTTCAAAATGTGCTTTCCGACTGAGAGGGCGAAAGAACCACGTCAACAGCTTCCGAGACCACGGCGGATGATTCTTAAACTTAACGAACAAATCTGAAAATTCTTTTTCATCCCAGCAGTGATTATTTTTATCTTCGAAAACTCTTCTCCAGCTATCACCCTTCATGAAAGCCCGATTACAGGAATCTGTATTTCTACAAACAAAGAAGTGACCTGAAACCCGACGATCATATGCGCTAAAAAAGTCGTTATTCCGCAATATTTCATCCGTCACAAAATCACGAATTTGACCGAACACCAAATCAATATCGCAAAACCCCCAAAACTCATAGCTCTCTAAATCGGCGCCATGGATAAAGCCGTAGGCCGGTTTGATATCGCAGAGCTTATATGGGTTATCAGGCGTAAAATTAATTCCCAACCTATCTGAAACCAACGCCTTGTATTGACTGAATGACATCTTCCGAAAGTAGACATTACTTGGTAAGTTCTCTGGTTTTTCATTATCGCTGTAAATCAAAAAATCTATTGAAGGATTTTTTTCACAGCCAGCAAAAAAATAATTCATCCAGAAAGGGAAAGGCCCAAAGTATGGAACAACAAAGGCAATGGTCTTCATAGTCCTACTTACCTCCCAAACCAAGCGAACAATTTTTGAAGTCGAGTCAGCTCGCGCCGCGATACAACCGGCTCAATCAGTTCCAATGCGGTTTTTTCGGCTAACCGGGCAAGCGTATATTCGCGCTCAGCCAAGAGACGCCCGGCACGCGCAATCTCATCAGCTTTAGATGGCTCACTATTTAAGACACTTAGCTTGCTTTTTAACTCGGCCAAATCGCTATATAAAACGACGTTGGCCATATCCACCAACCCCAGCGCCTCTTCTTCGCCACCGCCCTGTCTATAGCTACAAAGAATACACCCAGCAGCCATGGCCTCGAAGTTCTTGCCCATATATTCATCTAAACCGTGATCGGCACTGACAAAATAGCGAATTCGATTGAGCATTTCGCAATAAGCTAGCCCTGGCTCGGTTCTCAACATCTGCAAGCCGAGCTCTGAGACGCAACCATCCAAAAAACGCTTTCTTTCGTCGTAAGCAGCCTTAGTCACTCGACCAATGAAACCCAGCGAGATATCTCTCGGAAGATCTTTGCAGCTTATCTCCGACTCGTTAAAACCCTTGGGCACAAAGCGCACATCATGACCTTCATTTCGAAGCCGCTCAGAGACGATATGACCGGAGCTAATCACTCTCAAGCTCGACATTGTAGAATAGTACTTTGACCAGGCGCCCTCGTACTTTCCGCCTTTTTTATAATTCTGAGTAGCATCCCACTCGTACTCAACAAGATTGGGAAGTGTGGCAATAAAGTGCCGCTGCTTTAGCTGTTTTTTAAATCGTAATTCTAAAAATATTCTGTCGTATTTTGTAATGTCGATGGATTTAAAATACACCTTTAGATTGCTTTGCTCTCTTTTATCCAGCTTGCGATAATCCAAGGTAACATGCTTGCCTAGCTCGCTATAGAAGAGGTCCCAGTTGGGCATGCGATTGGCTTGCGTTAACGCGAGAACCCTCAATTTCTTACCCGTCATTTTCGACTCCAATACTTGGTAAACTCTCTGCGAGCCGCACTGTCACTAAACTCTTCTAACACTCGATTTTTGGCAAGACCAAAATCATCAGGATTTTTACGCCCCAGCAATTGTGCAAGGGACTTGTCACCCCCCACCGAAAACAACTGCGCTTCACCGCCGAGCACCTCAGGGGCGCCGCCTACATCGGTGGAAATAACTGGAACGCTAGCGGTCATCGCTTCAAGCAGCACCATCCCAAAAGGCTCATAATGAGACGAAAGTACAAACACATCGAATGCTTTAAAGTACTTCCACGCGTCGGTGACTCGCCCCAAAAAAACAACCTTCTGAGCGACTTCCAAATGGCGCGCCTGTAACTCAAGCTGCTCCCTCAAGCGACCATCACCGATAATGACCAATTTCGCCCGCTGAAGATTGGGCAGAGCTTTGGCAAAAGCCGAAATCAAGGTTGCCTGATCTTTGTCTGGATGCAATCTTCCCACATTACCAATAATATAATCTTGTTGATCCAACCCCAAAAATTCCCGCGCACTTTTGGCTTCGAGCTGATGACTGGTTATATGCTCAAAGTTGACGCGATTATAAAAAGTTTGAATTCTTTCTTGGGGAAAATTTGGCAGGCAACGTTTAACATCATCTCTGATGGCATTAGACACACCAAAAATTGTGACCCTATCTGCTCTTCGCTGCACAAATCGTTTGCGCCAGAAGCCTTCAAAGACACCGTAGGCATGGGCCACACCAAATACTTGCAAGCCCTTGATGTGAGAGGCGATGTACAGTGGCTTATAGCGGTGAGCTATCGCGAGAGAGAAGTTGTAACGCTGATGGAGCTTCTTGACGTCATGAATTTGTTTGAACTTTAGCCCCCTCAAGTCTTTGGAGACGTAGTTTAAAAACTCTACTTGACCACCTACAAGAGCTCTTACCTTGTCACAGGGTTCACCGGTAAGAAAAACCGTGAGCACGCGATACTCACTTTCGTCGAAGAGTACTTTCCACTGTCGTGCGACGTCGTCAAACGGGGCGCCATAGCCATGACAAAGCTGAAGCACCCACTTGCGATTATTGCTCTCCGTCATATCAGCTATACCGCGCTATGAATCTTTGACAACCAAAATTTCTTCCATGATCAAATACTCTAAATCTGACCCAAAAAACATATCCAACGCATCAACCGGCGAACAGATCATCGCTTCACCGCGACGATTCAAAGAGGTGTTCATCACCACGGCATTACCCGTCAACTTTTCCATCTCTTCCATCAACTTGTAATACGGGTCGTTGACGCCGGGCTGCAGTGCTTGCGCTCGTGCGGTGCCATCTTCATGCACCACTTCTGGCACACGGGTTTTCCACTCTTCATTCACTTCGAAGGTGAAGGTCATGTAAGGGGCCGGGTGGTCGATCTTGAACATTTCAGTCGCAGTGCGGCTGAGCATACTTGGGCAAAAGGGTCTCCAGCGCTCGCGGAATTTAATTTGCTCGTTAATTTTGTCGGCGACGCCGTCAACGCTTGGGCAACCCAATATTGAACGCCCACCCAATGCTCGAGGGCCAAATTCCATGCGCCCCTGAAACCAGGCGACCGGATTACCTGCCGCTAGGACTTTGGCAATTTCTTCTGGAACATTATCGATTTTTTTCCAGCTCGGATTTTTGGGGTGCTTTGCACAGGCGGCAATAATTTCTTCATTGGTATAACTAGGGCCTAGATACACGTGCTCCAGTTTTTCAACCGGCACACCGCGCTCTTCAGAAACATAGGCCGCTGCACCAATCGCGGTACCGGCATC
>Ga0105356_10006962_pt1 | contig 10469 bp, 9 predicted proteins | sample GOMGulsemesocosm_3_FD_83502 | JGI IMG/M metagenome (GOLD analysis project Ga0105356, IMG submission 83502) | Methane-oxidizing microbial communities from mesocosms in the Gulf of Mexico - GOM9D Gulf of Mexico | ecosystem: Environmental > Aquatic > Marine > Cold seeps | place: Gulf of Mexico...
GAATATTTTTGTATGAAAGCATGCTCATACGCGAATCTGCCAACTCCAGAATTTTATATCAGTGATGATTTTAAAATGTTCGTAATGAAAAGATTTGATATTATAGAAAATGAATACTTAGGCTTTGAGGATATGTGTGTATTAACAGCACGAGGAACACAAGAAAAATATGAAGGCAGTTATGAAGAGTGTACAAGAGTTATTAAAGATATTATCTCTCCTATAAAACGAAAAGAGTCATTGAAAATATTGTTTAAAGCTTTAATTATGAATCATTTACTTAAAAATGGTGATGGTCATTTAAAAAATTATGGAATTTTATATAAAAATGATTTTGAAGACTCGTTTTTAGCTCCTATTTATGATGTAGTTACTACTAAGATTTATATAAAAAATGATATTCCCGCTCTAAAACTAGGTGATAGTAAACTTTGGTGGAAAGAGAAAACATATAAAACTTTTGCAAAACAAAGTTGTGGATTATCTAATATTGAGTATAAAAGCATTTTAGAAGAGTGTGAAAATGCCATTATTAAAACTAAAAATGAAATATCTGAATTTTCAAATGAGAATGAAAATGCAAGGGAATTTTTAGAAGATTTATTAGAATGTTGGCTAGAAAAGATTTAAAAATTATAAAATCCTTGCATAAAGATGTTGAAGGATTTTTATAAGTAGATAGCTTTGAAAGCCAATAGTAATATTAAATAAAAACCATGTCAAGATTTAGAGTCCCACAAATCACCTGTTTGTTCCTTGAATATACAAAGATAGAAAACAAAGGCCTTGCTAGCATTCTTCTTATCTCATTGAACAGAAACTTTCATTAAATTTTCTTTAATTTATTAAGTATCTTTACCATTGCTAAAGTATCTAATTCACAATATTTTAAAAGCGCTTTTCTTATTCTTTTTTTATTTACCTCATCTTGTTTAGATAAAGTTGCATAAGCATTCATGGCTTGGCTTCCATTTTGAACACCCTCTAGTTTTTTATAAGACGCTTGCATTTTTTTATCCAAAGCGGGTAATACATACTTTATTGAATAAGAACCTTTCATTTCAGGTCTTACATAATATTTCTTTTGGAAAGGAAACATTAGGTCTTTCATATTTTCATTTATGTTTAGAAGGTGAGAACTTTTTTTTGGAAAGTTTGCCGCTAGTTTTTTTATCACGCCTTGCTCAAAACTCATATTATAAGCAAGTACCGTTGCATCTTTTGGAATGTCTTTACATAATCTTTTTGTTAGTTTTTCTCTTGGATCAAGACCATCTACTGCTAAGAATTCTTTATGTTCGATACTTCCATCTTCGTGTTCTATATGAAGTGAGTATTGAAAAGGTATTTGCATATAAGCAGATATTCCTTGCCATTGTGGAATGGCTTGTTGGAAGGTCTCAAAATCAAGATGATAAATGGGATACGTAAGCGTATTTAAAAACTCTTGTATTTTTGTTTTGTTTATATAGGTTTCTTTTGATTTATAGTTTTCTAGAGCTTGAACTTGATTAGCTGTCATATCAAAGTCTTCTGGTATATCTTCTATATTTACAATACCATTTGCATATAACTCTTTTTGTTTTTTACTTCCTAGATTAAAGATATTAAATATTGAATACCTAGGTATATGAAGTTGAGTTGTCCAACAATACTCTTTTGCATCACAAACATAAGGATTCTTACAATGTTTTCCTATTTCAATATTGGGTTCTTTTGTTTTATTACCTAAATACAGCTCAAAGTTTTTTAAAATACTTGGAATGTCTTTTTGTAAGTCTTCTACTTCTTTGCTAATATTAACTACAGAAAAAAGTGAATATAAATCTAAGTACTCACCTCTTACATAAGAGCTATTAATATGTATGAGGTTTGAGCTTAGTACATTAAATCCAAGCTTCTTAAGAACATAAGCTTGAATAGAAGTATCATGAATATAAATGTCTTTTACATGACTTGAACTTTTCACTTCATAGATATGAACGCCATCTTCTTTTACTACAAGAATATCTACTAATACTAAGATACCCTCATAAATAAAAGTAGCTTCATAGATATTCTGCACGCCTTGTTCTATATACTCTTTTGTACGCTCAATCATAGAAGAGACATCTTTAGAATAAACAACTTTTTTTCCCTTAGGAAAAAGTTTGCAAGCTAATTCCCCTACTTCATTACCTGTATCAAATACAGCAAGTGTAGCTTCGCTAGGAGGACTTAAAACTTCTTTTTTATACTTCTTTAACCAAAGTGCTTTTGCACATTGAAGACCTCTTGTATATAGGGATTTAGATAGTTTCATAAATAAATTCTCCTTTACTCTAATTTGTATAAGGTCTGTGCTATCTTCTTACGTAAAACTACATTCCTATCTTATTTTAACTAAGCTACGTCACAGTTTGCGTCACAAAAAAGAAAGTATTTAGAACTTTTAATAAGGCAATAGGTTTTTTATTCATCAAGTAAGCCAATTGTTTAAAGATTAATAATACAATTAGAAAGCAAAATAAAAAGGTGTTATGTGTGCAAATAAATAATACAAGCGTTTCTTATCCTATAAATTATACAAGCCCTCCTAAAAATACAAAAACCAGTCCAAATGAAACTAGCCCTACTTCAAATGAAGCTTCTCCTGAGCCTAAAACATTAAAAAACATGTCCTTAGAACAAATACAATCTTATCTCGAAAACAATAATATAGAAGATGATTCAAATAGTAGAAGCAAGGCTTTATTTGATATTCAAAAATTTTCAAGCAAAGTAGATAATCTAACATACGACAAAATGACAAATGCTTTAATAGAAGAAGAAAGTAGCTCTCGTGCGTCTATGAGATACGCAACCTTTCCTTCAGTACAGACACTTGATGAAAACCCTAAGATATTCCATGCTCTTTTAGAAACCTCATTTGAAATAGAAGATACTGTGCGCAGTTTAATATTTTCTTTGGATTTAAAAAAAGATTATACACAGTACAAGGGAAATAACGAAGACCTAAAAGATGAGATAGGTTTTTCCCAATTTTCACTTGTTGATTTTTTAGTTAAAAAATTACTTGGAGCAGAAGAAGAGTTAAGAAATGAAAATTCTACTTCAAAAGAAAATCGAATACAAGATTACACAAGTTTATTAAATAATATGAATAAATCAAGCAAACAAGAAGATAACACAAAAATAGATATACACGTTTAAGCTCACGCCTTGTCTTACTTAATAGTATTTACAAAATCATTTATTTCACTATCTATACTCTCATAAGAACTAAGTCCTTCTTTTAAATCTTGGGGTATTTCATCGTTTGCAGCACCTACTAACATGCCTAATAAAATACCTCTATGAACATTATCTCCACCCGCATTTGCATTGGCTAAAATACACGCTCTAAAATCAAATTTATTTTTATACAAAAGATAGGACAAAACAGGAAGAGAGTGTTCTGTATAACAGCCCGTAGTAAACACCTTTCCTAAAATTTCATCTTCACTATATGTATCAAGTAAAAAGTCTAAATCAAGAGTATCATCAGAAAACTCTGTATGAATTTTCCACATTTCATCCTTTGGAATATTTCCAGGCCCCATATGTTTCGCATACATTTTGGAAAGAGCAGCACCTTTTATCTTGATAAGTTGAACTTTAGAAGCATGCTCTCTTATCGTACTCATTGGGTCTTTTTTATGTAAAAGTGAGTGAAGTAATGGCACAAGATAAGCTAAAGCAGAACTTATATTATCAGACCTATGGGTGATTTGTTGATGTTGCAAAGCTACGCCTAAAGCTTGATAAACAGACTTAGAAGTAAGGGAAAGTAAGAGAGGACGAATGGCACCACCGCTTGAACCTATAGACCAAACATTTCTTTGCTCTTGGGCACAAGCATGAGGGGGTACACCATTTGTATAGTTAGAAAACCAAGCTCTGATATAAATTTCGCAATATGGGTCTTTGTTAAGATAATCAGTAGTCATATACTTTGTGAATGCATTTATGAAATGTTCTTGGCTGTACTCTTTAGTCTCAATCACGCAGCGCATAAGTACTCGCATAAGATTTGCGCCCAAAGTATTATCGCCTTTTTTTAAACCATGATGGTAATGATACCTTTCATCTAAGTTAGGCATTGCATTTGCATGTTCCCCTGAATGAACACGTAGTTTTATATCCGCATGATTGTAATTGGTATAATAAAAACGAAGATGTTGATGAAGGATATCATAAGGACGCCCAAGTTCATCTGCTTTTTTGATATTTGGGAAATATCCTCCTCCCACCATAAACGATTCAGGATGTGGATGGGGTGCATCATTGTAGCCTATGATTGCACCATCAAAACCTTCTTTAATATATTCTCTTTTATAATACCAGTGTGCTGGCATAGACATAGCATCAGAAATAAAAATTCCCCAAAGTGCATTTTTTAATCGTTGTTTATCTAAAGACATAATATTTCCTTTATTATACTTGTGAATAAGAAGAATACGTAATACAAAAGAGTTTCACTTAAATTAGTCCTAGTATTAATACTTCTAAACGTATCCTTATCATACTCCATATTTTACAAGATAATCAAATTTTTCTTTTTGTATAGAGAAGAAGATAAAAGTACAAAAAGTTGTTTTAGTAAAAAGCTTACTTTGTATTAGCTCTTAAAATCTGGTATTCTTCTTGTGATTTTTAAGTTTTAGTTAAGGAATTTAATAACTAGGGTCAGATCCCTAATTATAAGATTATTTTTGATTACTTAAAATAAAACTGAAAGATTTAATGGGATTATAAAATACTCCCTCAAAGATATTGAAGGCTTCCTGCAAGCAGGTGGTTTGTGTAGAACTATATTATAAAAGAAAAATAATGTCAAGATTTAAAGTTCCACAATCTATTGCTTCGTTCCCCTTATATACAGAAAATAAAAACAAAAATATAGTAAACCCTATGTTTTTAGAGAAGGGGTAGACGCACAGAGCAAAAGTTGGATATTATATATAGTAGAAGATTTTCTGAAGCAGTTAGTATAAATCAAATTTAGGAAATAATTTGAAAAAAGAAATAATGATACTAAAAAAATATATTAAATTGGCAATATTTATATTCCTTACATCAAATATTCTATTTGCACAACAAATTGATAAAATACAATTTATGACAGAAAACTATCCTCCGTATAACTTTAAAAGCAATAATAAGATGGAAGGTATTGCAGTTGAATTATTACTTGAAATGTTAAAAAAAGTGAATGCGAAACATACACGTAAAGATATTGAATTAATTCCTTGGCAAAGAGGATATTATTATACATTAACCAAAAATAATCATGCTTTATTCTCAACAACAAGAACTAAAGAAAGAGAAAAATTATTCAAATGGGTAGGCCCTATTTCAATAACAAGAATTGGCTTAATTGCAAAAAAATCAAAAAAAATAAAGATCAAAAATATTTCTCAAATAAATAAATATTCTGTAGGAGTTGTAAGAGAAGATATTGGAGAGCAACTTGTTTTAAAATTAGATATACAACCAAAGTATATTCGAAGTATTGGAGGATCCGATGCAAGTAATAAACTAATCTTAATGTTACAAAGAAACAGGTTTGACTTGTTAGCTTACGAAATAAATGTAATAAAATGGGCAATGAAGAAAAACAATTTTATCGCAAGTAACTATGAAAACATTTATACGTTAAAAGATGCAGAACTATATTATGCTTTTCATAAAGATACGCCTGATGAAACAATTAAACTTTTACAATCAGCATTAAATTCAATTAAAAAAGAAGGCTTGTTCAAAAAAATACTTAATCAATATAAATATACACGTTAAATATTTAAGAGAAATTTACGTTCTAATGTTCAATCATGCATAAATAAAGATAATTTGTTATTTGTTATTTGTTACAAATATCTTTTTCTTCTTTTCCCCTGAGTTTAAGAAAGCTAAATCTTTTTATTTTTTACTAAGATGAAAACCATTTTGATGTGGACAAGAATAAACATTTAATAAAACACCATTGCTTTTAAATAAAATATCTGCTCTTTTTTGTGCTTTAAAGATCAAAAATATAAGAGCTCGTGAAAGCTAGCTCATTCGTTTTTTTCCTTCTTTCTGCACTGTAAAACTCGTTTTTTACTATTCAGTTAATTAAGTAAACTGTTGCCTGATTTTTTTGATTTCAGTATCTGGTTTTGGTTCAATACTCCCATCTAAAAAAAGAGTTCTCTCAAGCAAAGAAGAATTAAAAGTTTTTCTTAAAATTTATAATATCACTTTGCGTTAATCTTAGTTTCGTAATCTGGTTTTGTTGTAAGACAGGGTTCATCAAAGCATTTTTAACATCAAGATGAGGAATGCCAAGTAAATGAGCTATTTCATGCGCTAACACTGCTTTTAGTTCATTTCTACTATGAAAACCATATATTTCTATCTTGTTCATAATAATTTTTTCACTCTTTTCTCTTATCTTTTTCCCATTTTTATAAAATGTTTTTAATATCGTTTCTTTTACACTAATAGCATTACCTTTTACTATTTTAAAATTTCTACTTAATCTTTCTATATCATGGTTTAATCTATTAATCTTTTTATACAAATATTTTTGTAAAGCAACTTCTTTATTATAAGCGTTTATTTTAACTTGAAGTTTTCGTTCATGGTTTTTTAATTTAGAAGAAGTGATTTTAATCTTTTTTTTCTCAATTTTTATATAGCTTTTTATTTTGTCAAGTTCCCCTTTGGAAAATTCTTTTTGTTTATTAACCTTACTTACATAAGCATTCAACGTTCTAACTTCCTGATTTAAAGCCTTATTCATAATCTTAAAATCTTTTTTCATAATATCAATTTTTTCTAGTTTTGAAGGCAAGGAGTTTTGTATTTTTTTTATTTTTGCGATATTAAATTTAACATCTACTTGTTTCTTTTTCATTCTTTTTTCAAGTTTTGAAGCGGGCACATAGAGAATATCAATAGGTTTGCCATTTTTGGAATAATCAAAAACATTCATTGAGAGTTGAGATTCAAAAGTGTTTTCTATCTCAGTTAAAATATTAAGCAGTTCTGTTTTACTTATTTTGTTTTTATAATAAGAGTCTATTGTTCCAATACTTATATTTTGAAAGGAGGCATAAGAAAATGATAATAAAAAGATATTTAGAAATAAGATATTAAAGAACATCTTTTATTTTAATAAAAAATCTATGAATTTATAATTAAAGAAGGTATTAATAAAGGCCAGCTTTCATCAATTCTTAAATATGCTCAGTTATGACTTTGTAAGATGAAAACCATTTTGATGTGGACAAGAATAGACCTTTAATAAAACACCCTTGCTTTTAAATAAAATATCTGCTCTTTTTTGTGCTTTATGGTTAGAAACATATAGCTGTTTTAAACGCCCTTCTCTATCTGTACAATACATACACTCTTCACTTTTAGTATGTCTACTTTTAGGAGATAAATGCCACATCTTGCACTTTTCGCATAAATAAGGAAGTAAACTATGTCCGTAACGCTTTTTTGCATATTTTGCTGAAGATAAAACTTCCTCTTGTGAGATAAAAAAACTTAAAGCTTTTCCATCATGATTAGAAAAACAAGTTTCACTTTTTACATTCATATTTACTCTTTTTTTTTCTTTGTTTTTTAAATTATATCAATTTTTCAAACATAAAGGTGCTTCGTCTCCATTTATTCAAAATATGATTTTTAATATTATGCAATATGTAGGAAACTTAAAATAATATTCTAGGAGCTTCGGCTCTAGTGTATAATATTAAAATATAAGAGCTCGTGAAAGCTAGCGCATTCGTTTTTTACTTTTCTTTATTGAAAGAAACGTAACAAAAGAAGCAACTGCCACGTTGTTGAAGGCTTGCAGCTTCCCTCACTTGTTATTTATAGTTTCTGCCTTGCGGAACTCCCTAAAACGTGCATTAAAGCACCTTTTTTAACGGTCACACAGTCCTCAGACTGTTTCGAAACAATAAATAAACACTCGGCTTCAACAAAGGCAGAATCTCCGCTCCACGTTTTACTAATAATTGTGTTGCTCTTTTTTAGATAGAAAGATAAAATGTATAGAACATATATTAAGTAGAATAGTTTTTTATTAGGCTCTTCCCCTGACTTTGAGAAAGCTAAATCTTTTTATTTTTTAACGGAAAAAGGCGAGGACTGATCGAGCGTGAAGAAATGTGCTCTTTAGCACATTTTAGTAGGTTCCACAGCCTAGTTAAACAATAAAAATATTTAGGAACCCGAAGGGCTTTATCATCTCGTCAGTTGCTTTCTTGTTTCTTCTTTTCAAGAAAAGAAGAAAAAAAACGCAAAGGGTACTTTGAATGAGCTCTTATTTTGTTTTTTTAAATTAAAGGTGCCTATCCCATTTATTTTGTCCCCGTAACTCATTTATTTAAGTTTAGCAGTTGCTTTTTTTACAATATTTTCACAGCATCCTGAAACTTCAATAGATAAATTCTCAAAATTTCTTCCTTTTACTAGAACTTTTGGTGCTTGATTATGTTCACTACAACGAACATACCCTATTGATTTTTTAATTGATTCCTCAAATCCTTTTAACATTGCGTTTTCTAATGCATTTTTCATATTATTTGGATTTACTTTTCTACCATTTACATTAAATGTAATTTCTATCATGCCTATTCCTTTATATTTTTATTAAGAGTTAAATACTTATCTTCTTTTTTTAGTCTTAAACAAATTTACCTAATAATGTAAGCATAACACCAGAAAATTCTTGTGCATTTGAAACAATATTATTCATTTTCGTATTTCTATCTTCTGATGATTTTACAATCTTCATTAACTGTACTAATTTTTTTGCATCTGCTGGATTTGGAAACAATTCTTTTACTTCTTCATCTGTCATTTTAGTAAGTGATGAAATTTTTGAAGCTAATTCTTCATCTGTTTCATTTGCAGCGTTGTCTATAATCTCATCGAGTTCACTATCTATTTCATCCCAATTTATTGCCATTTTATATCCTTTTGTTTATATTGAATCTCTTAGAGATTTCATCTTTGTAATAAATGCTTTCGCTTTATCAACTTTTGATGGAGCACCTTCTGATTTGCTTAATAAATTACTAACAATCCCATCTGTTTTGTCAATTATATTTCCTATTTTATTATCTGTAACACCTATCATTTCTAAATATCTATCTCTATTTTCACTAACTTCTGAAGCAGATATTAATAAACTAGAAATACTATTGTTAATAGCTCTTGCTTGCGTGTATTCAGTTCTAATTGCTTTTTCAATTGTTCTTTCTAATTGATCAATCGGTGCAATTAATTCTAATCTTTTTGCATTGATTTTCTTTTGAAGTTTTGGTCCCATCTTAATTAGAAACTCTAGTCTGTCTACTTTATTATCTTCTATTACAATGATATTCCAAATTCTTGAAATCTTTGGATTGGAGAATATTTTCTTAGCAAATAAAGGAGTCCATTCTTCATTAATAAAGACATCAACATCCTTTCTTTTTTGATCAAAAAATCTATTAAGTAATTTAATATTAGCACCCTCTATAGAGTTAATTCTTTTACCTAGTTCAGCTGATAATGTAGGTGCTTCTGGTGGAATAGATACACAACCAACAAGCATAAACATAATTACATATATTGATATTCTTCTTAAATACATTAGTTCTCTCCTATTTGATTTTTATTAATTAATTTAATCATGATACACATATTCCATATTTTGGTAAAATATTGTTAATTAGATCAAATCTATGTGCTTTTAAGGCTACATGAAACAATCTCCAATCACTTTTCATAAAATCATCAGAAAAGTCAAACATATCATCATCTAAATCTTCTGATTGATCTTGATTAATAGATATATGTTTCCAAGAACCCTTTCCTTTTCCAATATATTCTAAATCAACTGCACCAAAAGAAAATTCTCCATTGCTAATTGATTCAATCCACATTTTATGTCGTTCTTCACCATCATCACTTAGAAAATTTTCAAAATTATGTTTAATTTGCGCTATATCAGATTGTTTGTATTCTTTAACTTTTTTTCCACTCTCATCTAAGTATCGCCCCAATTGTCCAAGTAAATCTTGACAAGCGTCCATAAATATAGTCAAATTATCTCTATCAACCACTTCTTCTAAACCATTTGTATAACTCCACTTTAAAAATGGCATATCGGGGCAGGTTAAAGCAGCACCATGTCCCATTGGAAATTTTCTACTTAATGCACCAGATTTTAATTTATCAAAAAAACCCATATCATAGTTATGGCATTCAAGGTTTTTAACTTTATTTACTCTATGAACAACGCCAGCAAAACCTTGATGTGCAAAGGTATCTGCAAACACATGCATTGTAATTCCTAAACGATGTAAAGAATAATCTTTATCTTTATCTTTCATACAGGCGTCTAACATATCTGAAGCCACATAACTATAAGGTTTACAAATTAGTTTTTTAATAAAACTTCC
>Ga0105356_10006965_pt1 | contig 10467 bp, 5 predicted proteins | sample GOMGulsemesocosm_3_FD_83502 | JGI IMG/M metagenome (GOLD analysis project Ga0105356, IMG submission 83502) | Methane-oxidizing microbial communities from mesocosms in the Gulf of Mexico - GOM9D Gulf of Mexico | ecosystem: Environmental > Aquatic > Marine > Cold seeps | place: Gulf of Mexico...
GCACTACAGGCAAACGGCGTAGAAATTCTATCGACAGGTGGTACTTTCAAACTACTGACCGATAATGCGATACCGGCTACTGAAGTATCAGACTACACCGGTTTCCCTGAGATGATGGATGGTCGTGTTAAGACTTTGCACCCGAAGATTCACGGCGGTATTTTAGCCCGTCGCGGTACTGATGACGCCGTTATGGCTGATCACGGTATCAACCCAATTGATATGGTTATAGTTAATTTATATCCGTTCAAGCAAACTATTGAACGCGATGATTGCAATTTACCACTGGCGATTGAAAACATCGATATCGGCGGCCCAACGATGGTTCGCTCTGCAGCGAAAAATCACAAAGATGTCGCTATTGTGGTTAATGCTGGCAGCTATGCACACATTCTTGAACAAATCAGCGCGCATAACGGCCTAACTATCACTGATAGATTTGATCTTGCAGTGCAAGCATTTGAGCATACTGCTGCATATGATGGCATGATTGCGAATTACTTAGGCGCGGTGGTTGAAGGACCAACAGCTGCAGATGAGACTGCAGCACCTGTTGATAGCAGCGCGTTCCCGCGCACATTCAACACGCAGTTTGTTAAAGCACAAGATATGCGTTATGGCGAGAACTCTCACCAGCGCTCAGCTTTCTACGTTGAAAGCAATCCCGCTGAAGCATCGGTGAGCACGGCCAAACAGCTGCAAGGCAAAGCGCTGTCTTACAACAACGTTGCTGATACCGATGCAGCACTTGAATGTGTTAAGTCTTTTGAAGAGCCTGCTTGCGTCATTGTTAAGCACGCCAATCCATGCGGCGTAGCTATTTCCAGCGACCTGTTAGGCGCATACAACTTAGCTTATGCCACTGATCCTACGTCAGCTTTTGGCGGCATCATTGCTTTTAACCGCGCATTAGATGCCGCGACTGCGAGCGCCATTATTGAGCGTCAGTTTGTGGAAGTAATCATTGCGCCAAGCATTAATGCTGATGCGCAAGAAGTACTAAAAAGCAAAACGAACGTACGTGTACTGATCTGTGGTGAGTTTGCTCAAACTCGCGCCGCTGATCTAGACTACAAACGTGTTAACGGTGGTTTGTTAGTGCAAGATCGCGATCTGGGTGAAATCACTGAGGCCGACTTGAAAATTGTGACTAAAGTTAAGCCAACGGCTGAGCAAATCCGCGATCTATTATTCTGCTGGAAAATTGCTAAATATGTTAAATCTAACGCTATCGTTTACGCCAAAGATGGCCAGAGCATAGGCATAGGCGCAGGCCAGATGAGCCGTGTCTACAGTGCTAAAGTTGCCAACATTAAAGCAGCAGATGAGGGCCTGCAAGTAGCAGGGTCAGTAATGGCGTCCGATGCATTCTTCCCATTCAGCGATGGTATCGAAGCGGCTGCCGCTGCTGGTATTAATGCTGTTATCCAGCCAGGTGGCTCTATGCGTGATGACGAAGTCATTGCCGCCGCTGACAAAGCAGGCATGGCCATGGTCTTCACTGGTATGCGCCACTTCAGACACTAAATAATGCAACCATGCCAACAAACTTGCATGGTGTTAAAACTTAAAATAGACGATGAACTTAACTCGTTCATCGTTTTAGACACTTATTAAGGAACCCTCCAATGAATATATTAGTGATTGGATCCGGTGGTCGTGAACACGCCCTTGCGTGGTCAGCAGCGAAGGACCCTAAGGTAGAAAATGTCTTTGTAGCACCTGGCAATGGCGGTACCGCCAATGAACCTAAAATGCACAATGTTGCCATTGATAATGCCGACTCTCAGGCACTGATTAACTTCGCCACAGAAAACCGTGTAGCATTGACCATTGTTGGTCCTGAAGCGCCATTGGTTGGCGGTGTTGTCGATGATTTTCAAGCTGCGGGCTTAGCCATTTTTGGTCCAAGCGCTAAAGCTGCGCAACTTGAAGGCTCTAAAGCGTTCAGTAAAGACTTTCTAAAACGCCAGAACATCCCAACAGCTGCTTATGAAAACTTCACTCAGATTGAACCAGCACTGGCCTACTTAGAGAAAGTTGGCGCACCTATTGTTATCAAGGCTGACGGATTAGCTGCAGGTAAAGGCGTGATTGTCGCCATGAACTTACAAGAAGCGCAAGACGCTGTTCGCGACATGTTAGCGGGCAACAAATTTGGCGATGCTGGCTCTCGTGTGGTGATCGAAGAATTCCTGGAAGGCGAAGAAGCGTCTTTCATCGTGATGGTTGATGGCGATAATGTTCTGCCCATGGCAACAAGTCAAGATCACAAGCGTGTTGGCAACGGCGATACAGGCCCTAACACTGGTGGCATGGGCGCATACTCCCCGGCTCCTGTCGTGACGAGCGAAATCCACCAGCGCGTTATGGATCAGGTCATTATGCCAACGGTTCGCGGTATGAAAGAAGAAGGCAATGAATACGTAGGCTTTCTCTATGCAGGACTAATGATCAATGAACAAGGCGAACCTAAAGTCATTGAATACAATTGCCGTTTTGGTGACCCAGAAACACAGCCTATCATGCTACGCTTAAAAACCAGCATTGTTGATATGTGTAACGCCGCACTTAATAAATCTTTCGACACTTTAGATGTTAGCTGGGACCCGCGCCCATCTGTAGGGGTAGTTATGGCATCTGGTGGATATCCTGAAGCTTATGCCAAAGGTGATGAGATTAGCATCCAAACCGAACAAAATGATGACTGTAAGGTATTTCATGCAGGCACTGCTATTAGTGAAGGCAAGTTGGTCAGCGCAGGCGGGCGTGTACTTTGTATTGCAGCCCTTGGTGACAGTGTAACCGATGCTCAAAAAACAGCTTATCAAGGCGTTGCTAAAATCAGTTGGAAAGACGCTTTCTATCGTACGGATATCGCTTATCGCGCTATTGATAGAGAAAACCAAGCTTAGCCAACATCAGCGTCAGTAACTATTTTAGTTATTGACGCTCCGTTGAAAAATTAGCTAAAAAAACCAAGTTCTTTACTCTGAGTTTTTACCCAGATATTATGGTCTAATTATTGAAGTCTATGGCCGGCAATGTGTTGCCAAACAGCATCTGAACTCGTCATTTATAAGCTTCTAAATATTTTCCCTCTTTATGGATATAATGTGCTTTCATGGATTTTAAACGTACGAAGTTAACAGTTTTAGTCACTGCGATAATCGCCACAGGTTGTAGTGCCAATAAACTAGAGTCAAAGACAGATACTCAAGGCTACTGCCGTAACGGTGGTGAATCTAGCGATTATAGCTGTGATAAAGATTCACAGAAAAATAACACCAGCAGTAGCACTGTATCAGCCAGTAATCCGAATACTGAAGCTTGGATGAATTCAAAGCTTTCGGACATAAAATCTTGGTTAAAAACGATCAAGGAAAACCCGAACGCTACTCCTCCCCAAACAGGTACTCCCAATACTGCTTTACTCGTGCGTAACCCCGCTGCTACCAATCCAGAATTAAAGCGTATTGAAATTTTAACGCAAAGAGGCGACCACCGTACAGCGATGGCCTCGATCAATAATTTCTTGGCTCAGAACCCACAGAATTTAGAGGCAGAACTCACTAAAGGACTAGTGCTTAGCAATATGGGAGAAGGCGCGGAAGCAGAATCGTTACTGAGAAATGCGATTACACGACACCCAACCTCTCCAGAGCTATACAATAATTTAGCGGTTATATATTCTGACAAGGGCGACTACGGTAAAGCGATTGAAACTTTGTTACTGGCTTTTTCAACTCATCCTAGCTATGCGCAAGTCAACGAAAATTTACGTGAAGTCTATGCATCTGTTGCCTCTCTTGCTTATAACAGAGCATTAGATCTTGATTCAGATAAGAAACAGACGCCTGAATTAGTTGTTCTACGAAGAATCTCCTCTCCAAGTCTTCCTGCAATCACCGATGAGGATTTAAGTGCTAGCATCGCCTCAAATACAACCGCACTCTCTGAGAAAAAAAGTACTGTTACGACAAAGTCAACACCGCCAAAAACGGTAATAAAAAAGGCGGCACCACCGGTCATAGCAACCGCTAAAAAGAGCGTTGAATTACCGTTACCTGTAATCAAAGAAGAACCCAGCGTTGACATTGCAACCGTTAAAATTAAACCCGAACCTGTCGCTGCAGCTGCTGCTCAAAAGTTCTCTCACAAAAAGAGTGTGGTACGCGTTGATAGCAAAGTACCTGCTAAAACAGGAAAGGCGCCTGGTAGCTCAACATTGGCTGCTGTTAAGGCCGTTAATCGCTGGAGCTGGACCTGGAGATCACAAAACGTCAATGCCTATCTAGGTTCCTATGTTAGTAACTACAGTCCAAAATCTAGCATGAGCCACGCCCAGTGGAGAGCGCAGAGAACTCTTAGACTGACTAAGCCCGAATTTATAAAAATCAAACTCTCTAACGTTAAATCTAAAAGAGTAAGTAACGATATCATTGAAGTAACCTTCTTACAAAAGTACCAGGCAAACACTTATAAAGATCAAACGAACAAGCAACTCACGATGAAAAGAGTTGGTAGTAAATGGTTAATCAGTAAAGAGAAAAACATCTAAATAAGGTTCTAATCAACCTATACGCTCTCCGGCACCCTACTATGGAGAGATCCTGTTCAGTCTGAACATTAAAAAGGAGAGCATTAGCTCTCCTTTTTAGGTTCTAGCGTTTCAGCATTATTATAATCTAGTCACTTTTAAGTTTTCTTCTCTCATTATTTTAAATTCTTCACCCTCTAACTTTAAAATCAATTTCTTAAACGTTTTATCTTTGTAATTTGGGGATGCATAGCTCAAGGTAAAAGTAATACTAAGCTCTCCGTTATCAAGTCCGCCTAAATGCTTAATATTTGAACGCGATAATTTAATCCATTGCGGTTTTTCAATGCGTTTTCGACGCCAATCTAACCACTGTTCATGAGACATATTTTTCTTAGCACTAAAAGTGACCACGTAATACTGACTATAGCCTTCAAATCGCTGCTGTTGCCACGCAGAGATCCAACCATCTACCATGCCACTCACTTGCTGTTCTAACCGCTCCTGTTCACTCACTGATTGCTGCTCACCGATAGATACGGTTTTGATACTAGAACCTATGTTGATTACAGGAGCACTATTGGTGGTAACAATCTCAACTATTTCGATGTTACCCGATTTGATGGCAGGGGCTGTTACCACAAGCTGACCATTGCTAACTACCGGCTGCACTTTAGCCTCCTTCTCTACACTTAGCTCAGCGACAACGACTGGTAAGTCTATTTTATCGCCCTTTTCAACTTGCTCATCAGCCACCTGAATATTGTCACTTGCAACGATCACAGTCTCAACTGCAGCCGAAGCGACTACTTCAGGAGTCTCCAATGCAGACTCAACAACTGTTTCTTGAGAAAGCGACGGCTGCACCTCAATACTGACAACGCTTTCTTGCACAACTACGCCTTCATTACTCTGAGTACTTTTTTCAACCTGAGCGGGCTGAGCAATAACCTCTAGAGATTCCTGTATAGGCTCTATTGAAGCTGTATTTTGCCAATATAAACCAGCGCAACCAACAACAACCAATGCGCCAATGGCACCATACAATCCTTTGTTGCTCGATTTATGGGCAGCCACCTCTATACCACCAACATCTAGGGCGATAGTGAATTGTGACAAAACACCCTGATAATCTGTAGCCGAGAGCTCGCCTTTAGAAGACCAAATAATAATATTGGCAAGCGCTTGGCGAGCGGTCGTCATTTCAAGCTTATTAGCAGTAGCACTGCCACTGTCTTTGAGATTCGACGCTACAGTAGACATTGAGGAGTCAGAACTTTTCAGCGCGTCCAGCAACTTTGTAAACTCACCCGCTACCACTTCATCAATATTGACAGCAATGACAACAGGCTTTTCTTGTTGTAAACGCACTACACATTGGGTAAAGGCATCAACATCAGCGACTGAATCTTTTACTGTGCGACTAAAGGACTTTAAGAAGCTTTCAAAGTCACCCGAGAACCAAGGAATAACGATATCTTCACGCGCGAGAGAAAACTCTAACCAACTTCTCATAAAGACACTGCTATCAGCGCCGCGAATTTTTAATTTTCGATGTGTCGCTAACAGCTCATCTATTTGATAATACTTTAAGGTAAAATCGGTTCTAACAATACTTTGTTGGGATTGAGTGTTTTGCAATGCCACTTCCTAATACAATGATGATAGGTTCTGTATTCAACTAAAGACTTAATGCTCATCCTTTTGATTTTATGCGAATTAACCGCTGGTTAAAACGACGTACTTCTAAGGAATCCCCATAGACGGGGCCCCTTCATAAGCTATTTTCCAAGTATCAGACTCTTTTTGCCAATACTGTCGCTTTAATCCAAGGCCTTTATAGTTACTCGATTTATAATCTTGATTGAAAGAGACCACCATCAGCTCAGTATCCGGGTAAGTAAAAATATTTAAATCATTTAAACCTATTTGAATAAATGACTTGGAACCATTAACGCGTTTCTTATGGGCCGCAAATTTTTGATACTGCTGCTCTCCATTACTAAAACTTTGCGAGTAATGCTGAATATATCGAGTATAGTCTAAGCTCTCCCAGTCCTCTTCCCAATTTTTAACAACAGAAATCATTTGCTGCTGCTGTTTAAGCCAGGCACTTTTTGAGAACCATTCCAAATTTTCACCGAGTATCATCGGCGTACCATTCTTGATCAACCGATCAACTTCTTGAAAGTCTGGATTGGTTAAAGAAAGGCAGCCAAGGCTCGCCAATGGTGGGCGAGAATAGGTATCTACAGGCGAACCATGTAGCCAAATACCATTACCTGTACGCTTATTTCGATAATCCCAAGCATTGGGATAATTTAAAGGCAGTGCTCCTGCGCCGTATCTCTCTGGCAAGTTTTCATCGAGCAGGCGTCCGGTGGTAAAGTATACGCCGACCGGTGATTTTTTATCGCCCTGCCGGCGTTTATCAACCCCTCCTTGCCCATGTGATGCGTAGTAATCCTTAATTAAAAAAGGTATTCCATCTCTATTTTCAAATACAAACAAGCGTGAAAGGCTCATATCCTGCACAATGACATACTTCTGTTTATCACTGAGTAACACAATATCTTTGGGAATGAGATCTGCGGCTGGTTTAAATTTACGCAATTTTATGCGTGCTTTCGCCTCAGCAATAAGACCATGTACTTTTTTCTGTTGGTTCTCGGTGAAACTGCTACCCACTGCAGATAGAGGATTCACTTGCGCGATTAATAAATCAGCGTAAACCAACTGCGCTAAACGAAAGTCAGGGCGAATATCCACCAACTGTTTCATTTGATCTAATGCGACATCAAATTTTTGTTCCGCTATAGACTCAAAACCTTTAAGGAGCAACTCTTCATTGCCTTTGGAGACACCGTAATCTTGAGATGATTGCGCGACTGAAGCATGAGTTATAAACAGAGCCATGGTCGCTAGAGATAGAAATCGCATAAAATCCTTACACATTAAATAAAACAGAACAGATTATACTGCTAAACACAATAAAGCAGTATCCCTATCCACTGCTATATCAGTACTATATTAACAGCACTTAAACAACGGTATCGGGGACAGCACAGCCTATTAAGAAGATTTTCTCACTCTTTGTTTACTCTTAGGTAAATCAACAAAGTTAACAATCAATATTAGTGACCCGCATAACAATACCACTGGGTAGTAAATTCATAAAAATCAGCTAGACATACTTGTTACGTTTGTAAGTTTAGTAGTTTTACTCACTCTTATACCTTATTCTCACCGAGATCATGAAGTGCGGGTCAAATATCATCTGCTTGCAATAGGTCTAGCTGTCTCCCTATATGAACTTTGAGTCATGTTTCAAGTCAAAGCTTTATAGGTAAATGACCCACTTTCTCCTAATAAGTTTCTCTGTATAGTATTAATTGTGCAACAATTTTATTATTCGGCAACCTAACGAAGTGTTTTATTCCCAACAATAGTTAAACATGAAAAAAACTTTTCTAATTGACCATTTAAAATACCAGAAACTCTAATTTAGACTATGATTAAATTAAGCGCTTATTTAATAGTGTTGAAACTAAGCTCTTACGTTGCATTTATTACATCAGCCAATTACTGAAAATTATCTTTTTTCATTTGTTAGCATTATTACAGTACACTCAATAAACTTCCCCACTGAATAGAAGGTGATCATCATGAGTATCTTCGAGCGCTACCAAACACGTTTTCTGGCAACTAGCCAAGAAGAAATGTCACTACAACAATACTTGCAACTCTGCCGGGACCAACCGGACGTTTATGCCAGTGCCGCAGAGCGTCTGCTCAAGGCTATCGGCGAGCCCGAACTGATCGATACAGCTAAAGATCCGGTCTTAAGCCGCATATTTTCAAATAAAGTCATTAAACGCTATCCGAGCTTCGATCAATTTTACGGCGCTGAAGAAGCCATTGAGAATATTGTTTCCTACTTCAGACACGCAGCCCAAGGACTGGAAGAGCGTAAACAAATTCTCTATTTACTCGGTCCTGTCGGCGGGGGTAAATCTTCAATTGCCGAAAAAGTCAAAGAACTGATGGAGAATATCCCCTTTTACGCCATAAAAGGCTCTCCTGTATTCGAGTCGCCACTTGGACTTTTTAATCCCGAAGAAGACGCAGACATATTAGAACAAGAATACGGCATTCCAAGAAGGTATCTAAAGGGGGTTATTTCTCCCTGGGCGGTAAAACGCTTGAATGAATTCTCCGGTGACATTGAAAACTTCAAAGTGGTTAAACTCTATCCCTCTAGACTCAACCAAATTGCAATCGCCAAAACAGAACCTGGAGATGATAACAACCAAGACATTTCCAGCTTAGTGGGTAAAGTGGATATTCGAAAACTGGAAGAGTACCCGCAGCAAGACCCTGATGCCTATAGCTTTTCTGGTGCTCTTTGCAGAGCAAACCAAGGCATTATGGAGTTTGTGGAGATGTTTAAAGCACCAATTAAGGTGCTACATCCGCTATTAACGGCCACCCAGGAAGGTAATTACAATAGCACCGAAGGTATGGGTTCTATTCCATTTACCGGTATTATACTAGCCCACTCAAATGAATCTGAGTGGCAATCATTTAAAAACAACAAAACCAACGAAGCTTTCATTGACCGTGTCAATATCGTTAAAATCCCTTATTGCTTACGCATCTCGCAAGAAGTGGAAATATACAAAAAACTGCTTCGAGATAGTTCCTTGTCTAAAGCGCCTTGCGCACCTGATACATTGACTATGCTCGCGCAGTTCTCAGTGCTCTCTCGTTTAAAAACACCTGAAAACTCCAACGTCTATTCAAAAATGAGGGTTTACAACGGGGAGAATTTAAAAGATACCGATCCTAAAGCCAAACCGATCCAAGAGTACAAAGATTACGCAGGCGTGGATGAAGGCATGAATGGCCTCTCCACTCGATTTGCTTTTAAAATACTTTCAAAAGTATTCAACTTTGATCCGTCAGAAATCGCCGCAAACCCAGTGCACTTAATGCATGTGCTAGAAAAGGAAATTGAGCAACAGCAATATCCGAAAGAACTGCAAGATACCTACATTGGCTTTATTAAAGAGTATATATCGCCTAAATATATAGAATTACTGGGAAAGGAAATCCAAACAGCTTATTTAGAGTCATACTCGGAATACGGTCAGAATGTATTCGACCGCTATGTCACTTACGCAGACTTTTGGATTCAAGATCAGGAATATCGAGACCCGGAAACCGGAGACATGCTCAATCGTACTATGATTAATGATGAGCTAGAAAAAATAGAAAAACCGGCTGGTATAAGTAACCCTAAAGATTTCCGCCATGAAATTGTCAATTTTGTACTTCGCTCCAGAGCTAATAGAGAGGGGAAAAATCCTTCTTGGATGAGCTTTGAGAAAATGCGCTCTGTCATCGAGCAGAAAATGTTCTCTAATACAGAAGATCTACTGCCGGTCATTTCATTCAATACTAAAGCATCGAGTGATGAGAATGACAAACATGCTGATTTTGTCAAACGCATGGTCAAACGTGGCTATACTGAAAAGCAAGTAAGATTACTTTCAGAGTGGTATATCAGGGTAAGAAAATCCCAATAAACACAGTACTAGGTATTCATTGAATAATGCAGATTAAATCATAATTTAATGAATATCTTTGCCTGACATTTAGCCGTCACTCAATACAGGAGTACGGAATATGAGTTTTATCATCGACCGTCGCCTAAACAGCAAGAAGAAGAGCACAGTCAACAGACAGCGCTTTTTAAAACGTTATCGAAAGCAAATAAAGAAAGCCGTTGAAGATTCTTTAAACAAACGCTCTATTAAAGATCTGCAACAAGGTGAAAATATCACGATTGATCGCGACAGTACTGCTGAACCTTATTTCCAACATGGCCGAGGAGGCACTCAAACGAGAGTGTATCCCGGCAATAA
>Ga0105356_10006968_pt1 | contig 10464 bp, 8 predicted proteins | sample GOMGulsemesocosm_3_FD_83502 | JGI IMG/M metagenome (GOLD analysis project Ga0105356, IMG submission 83502) | Methane-oxidizing microbial communities from mesocosms in the Gulf of Mexico - GOM9D Gulf of Mexico | ecosystem: Environmental > Aquatic > Marine > Cold seeps | place: Gulf of Mexico...
AACAATCAGGGTGTAACATAGGATCGCCACCATATTGCGCAGTACAATTTTCATCTGGCTGTAAAGGCTTACCATCAGGATCTGTATAAGCGTATTTTATGGTACTGCCACCCTCTACATCTTCATCAACTATATTACCATCGATATCAACGGCTGCATTCATATAAGGAGGCATCCAATCACCACGACCTTTATTTACATGATAATATGGTGTAAATTGAATTGAAGAACTTTCAGAAATTTCATAATCTAATTTTACATAAGCTAAGCTATTTTCGCGCAAGGTAGACCATCCTTCAGCAAAATTTTGATCATAGTAAGGCGTACCCGTCCAGTCTCCTGTTAATCGATCTGAATCAGGGTTTTCATTAAACTGCTCAATCGAAACACCATTGTAATTATCTTCTTGTGCATCATCATAAGAAAAACGTGCCGTTATCGCTAAATCACCTATCCAAGATTCAAGTTTTGCTTCAAAATGTTGACGTTCAGCACCTGCATTTGAGCCTTCATCAACCCAACGTTTATTACTTGTTTGGGAATAACTAAACATGGCATACGTATCTGGTGCAATTTCCCCCGTTTCATGGCGTACAAAATAGCGTGTTGCGTCATGATCTCCATTGGTATAAGAAAATGTTGTCATTTGCTCTTCACTTAAACTTTTTGTTATAAAATTCAAGTTGCCACCTAACGCTTCTAAAGATGCTGAAGAAATATCGGATGTACCTTGTGCAACTTCAACGCTCGCCATATTTTCAGTATCCATATAACGGTTTGCTTTAGCACCTCCACCATATCCAGAACCACCATTAGGCACACCATCAATTGTCATGCCTAATTGCTGTTCATTTAAATTAGTTGAAAATCCACGCATGCTGATTGTTGTTGACCAATCGTCCCCACCAAATGCATCGCCTTCACTGATAATGACACCAGGAATACTTTTTATCGCAGCTAATACACTGCTATTTGGTGCTTGACGCTCTATCGTGTCAAGATTAACAACATTGTTTGCATGAGAAACACGCTTACCTAACACTGAGATTTGTTCTATAACTTTATCATCATGATTTTGTATTTCTTGTGCAGAAGCCGAACCACACAGTGCGATAGAAACCGCTGTAGCAACTAGATTAGATGATTTAGAAAAAATCATTTTAACTCCGAATATAATAAACAGTAATGAGAAATAGACCTAAAGCAATTAAATGCAGTAAGTAGCCACCTTGTTTTTTCGTTGGATATTCTTGATTAAATTGATGACATTTAAGTGACATTAAAAAGTCGTTTGAATGAAAAAATAAAGACATATTTATGTCGATTATTCAATAAACCACCATCTTAGAATCTATTACTTTAAAATAATTATGACTGAGTAATTAACTGAAATTCATATATGCACTCTAATCTACATTCATCTCTTATTATTAAATAATGGCGAACAAAATACGGCAACACTTTGTTTAATAAAGATTTAAAGAATTTTCTATTACTAAATGATAAAATAATGTTAAAAAAAATGGATAGAGTAATTGATCTAAAGTGTTTTTTATGACGTAATAGAGACAATTAAACTGGTCAGATGAGTGAATTATGAGCCTTAGAACAACATTAAGAAAAGTATTACCTACAATTTCAACAACAGAGCAAGAAGCATTAGATGCGGGTGATGTATGGTTAGAAACTGGTATCTATCAAGGTAAGCCTGATTTTAATGGTCTAAGAGCAATCCCAGTTGCTAAGTTAACAAGTGAGGAGCAGGCTTTTTTAGACGGCCCTGTTGCTGAACTAATTGACATGATTGATGATTTCGAAATTCAAAACAGTATTCATCTTCCAGAAAAGATATTAAATTTTCTAAAAAAAGAACGCTTCTTTTCACTTATCATTCCTAAAGCGTATGGTGGTCGTGAGTTTAGTCCATATGCAAACTCTACAATTGTGGGTACTATTTCTACTAAAAGCTCCGGGGTTGCGGTAACTGTAATGGTACCTAACTCTCTTGGTCCAGGTGAGTTATTAATGCATTATGGTACAGATGAGCAACGTGCATTTTGGTTACCTCGTTTAGCTGACGGTACTGATATTCCATGTTTTGCACTTACCAGCCCAGAAGCAGGCTCTGATGCCGGTGGTATACCTGATGAGGGTATTGTTACCATGGGTGAGTATAAAGGTGAACAGGTATTAGGTTTAGAAGTGACATGGGATAAACGCTACATTACATTAGCACCTATTGCGACAGTGTTAGGTTTAGCATTTAAAGTTAAAGATCCACAGAGCTTATTAAGTCCAGAACAAAATTTAGGAATTACATGTGCGTTGATCCCACATGATCACCAAGGTGTTGAACTAGGTAATCGTCATAAACCTATGGGCGTAAATTTTTATAATGGTACAACACGAGGCGATAAAGTATTTATTCCTATGGACTTTATTATCGGTGGTCAAAGCAATATCGGTAATGGTTGGAAAATGTTAGTAAGTTGTTTAGGTGCGGGCCGTGGTATTTCATTACCAGCTATGGGCGCATCAACAGCACAAGTTTCATTCAAAAGCGCTGCAGAGTACTGTGCTGTACGAGAGCAATTTGGTTTATCAATTGGTCAATTTGAAGGCATACAAGAAAAACTAGCTGATATTGCCGGTAAAGCGTTTTTACAAGAATCTATGCGTGTATTAACCACTGAAGGTTTAGGCATGGGTTTAAAACCAGCTATCGTAACTGCTATTGCTAAATACCATATGACAGAGATTGGTCGTGATGTATTAAATTCTGCTATGGATATCCAAGCTGGTAAAGCAATTCAATGTGGTCCGCAAAATACTTTAGCTCAGGGATATATTGCACAACCAATTGGTATTACAGTGGAAGGTGCAAATATTTTAACCCGTAATTTAATGATATTTGGCCAAGGCGTAATGCGTTGTCACCCATATTTACAAACTATGGTTGAAACGATTCACAGTGATGAAAAAGGATCTGATAAGAAATTCAATAAGATTCTTTTAAATACTGTAGGTTACAGTGTATCTAACAGCTTACGTGCTTTTGGTTTAGGTGTAATGCCATTTATGGCAAGTGCAAATTCAAGTTTGGCAGAAGTACGCCCTTACGAAAAAGCAATAAACAAACTTGCTTCTAAACTAGCGGTTTATGCTGACTTTTCTTTATTAGTACTGGGTGGAAAGTTAAAACAAGCTGAAATGTTATCTGCACGTCTAGGAGACGTAATGAGTTACTTATATGCTGCTATGGCCTCTATTAGATATTATGAGCAAAAAGTTGCAAGCGAGGATAAAGAGCAAGCAAAAGCCTATTTCCATTATGCTACACGTTGGTCTTTATTACAGGCAGAGCAAGCATTATTCAAGTTCTTAGATAACTTCCCATCTAAAGTAACTAAACATGCGATGAAGCTATTAACGGTAACTTACAATGAAAAAATGCCTAAAATCAGCGATGATTTAGTGCGAGAATTAGCAAAACAAGCACAGCTTGATACGCAAATTAAAAAGCAATTAACACATTTAGTAAAAGTAACACCTGGCAGTGGTCATGAGATTAATGAAAATGCTTATAAAGCCAAGTTAGATTGTTTAGATTTATTGAAAAAAGTAAAACAAGCAATACGTGGCAAAGTATTTAAATCAGGAGTTCGCTTCCCAGATACTTTAAGCAATGCATTTACTGCCAATGTGATTACCGCCGACGAACTTAAAAAACTACTTGATTACAATACCAAACGTGAGCTGGCTATTCGTGTAGATGAGTTCGATTTTGATATGAACTTACTAAACACAAATACAACTGAAGAAGAACGTAAAATAGCATAAATCCCAAAATCAACAATGTAACAAAACGTCACTTTAACCCAGTGGCGTTTTTATTTTACATTAGAATTTATAATAAACTAGCGTGGAGTCTTGTTAATGGAATAACAAGGCTTTTTTAATTCTCATAGCGACATCACATATATTTAATAAATTACAACGCAGAATCCTGTATTTATTATAATAATCATATATCCTGTGATTTTATTACGTAAATCTTGACAGGGGCCTTTATGTCTTTTCCTCAACCTGGCATTTTTGTAGAAACCAGTAACCAATTCTATTTTCTCGAATACCAAATTAATCTCGACTTATCTTTAACTGACATCAAGCAACAGATTTCAAACTCACTCAATATTACAAACGATGTCAATGTTGTCATTGCCTTTGGTAAATCTCTCATCAATCGCCTTGAATCAAATACCAGCGAGTTAGAGCTTGAAGAATTTAGAACGATCGATGGTATTAAGGACTTTACTGCTAAGGGCACTCAAAGAGACGTTTTATTTTGGATCCACAGTCAAAATATCGGTAAAAACTTTGATGCTATGATGACGATTCATAATTCAATGAAATCAATCGCCAGTGCTGAACTTGATTTACGCGGGTTTACCTACCACGACGATCGAGATTTAATAGGTTTTGTTGATGGTTCTGCTAATCCTAAACTTGAAGAACAGCACCAAGTTGCTTTGATCCCACAAGGCAAAAAATATGCCGGTGGTAGTTATATGCTAACCCAAAAATGGTGTCATAACTTACCAGAATTTAATAAAATAGCAGTAGCAGAGCAAGAAAAAGTAGTAGGGCGCACCAAAACAGACTCTATAGAGCTCGAAGGTGATGATATGCCTATAAACTCACATGTTAGCCGTACTGACGTTAAAGTTAATGGTGAAGCAATGAAAATGTATCGACGCAGCGCACCTTTTGGTAATACAACTGAAAACGGGTTGTACTTTTTATCTTTTGCATGTGAAATGCAACGTTTTACCAGTCAATTAAATCGTATGTACGGTCTTACAGAAGATGGAGTTTATGATAAGTTAATTGAGTATTCAACAGCTGAAACTGGTTCATATTGGTTTTCTCCATCGATAGATGATCTAAAGCGATTAATTCATATTAATTAAAATCTTTATAATAACTCGTTGATAAGCTAGACTAATATTATAGTTCTTGGGATATTAGTCTTTTGACTGGAGGTATATACACGAGTGCATAAAACAACTTTAAATCAAGAAGAAAATCTTTCTTTTGCTATTAGCCACCAATTATTACCACAAGCACATCAAAGACTAGACCTTTATTTCTCAATCCCAGTTGAAATGGGTATCAACCCGCATACATTGTCTGAAGAAAACTTTTTTCATAGCAGTATCAATACAAGAAGTGCTTATTATTCTGATCAATTACATTTACCTTTAGTACGAAGCCGTTTTATCAGTAAGCAAAAAGGTGAACAAACAGATTACCGGGTCAATTTAAATCTATTTTCTTATCAGATACGAATTGCACTTAAAACTGATATTAAACAGACTTTATTAATTAAAGATGTCGAAGAGTTTTATAATAAAGCTGATGAAATTGCAGAACAAATTACCTCTTTACTAAAAAAATTACGCCGTTATACACCGCCGGATAAAAAACTAAGCTCTTACTTTGAAAACGCGGACAATTATTTAAGCTGGAATGTAGAGCAGTCATTTTTAAAACTATTAACAAATGGCCCTAAAAGTAGTGAACATTCAGATGTTAGGGACAAGTTATTTGATGTATGTCGTTATGAAAACCAATACCGAACAACAAATCAGTATAACTCAGCCACTACGATAGCTGATCCTAATAGGATCTCTAATAAGATGAGACTATTACAAAGATTAATTGAGTTTGGAGTGGTATTTAAAAAAGAAAACAAACCATTAAATATCAATTACAAAAAAGTGGTAAGGGGACTAGTCACTGCTGTCATCATGGCATTTGTAATGATGTTGATTTTACGTGCTCGAACTACATTTACTGAAATAACATTATTATTAGTATCATTTCTTGGTTTTATATATGGTTTGCGTGAAATATTTAAAGACGATATCACTACACTTATTTGGAATTATTTGAAGAAAGGTAGGCCTAAGTGGCAGAATATATTCACAAATAGCGCAACAAAAACTAAAATTGCAGTGCAAACAATTTGGCTTGAATATATTTCAAAAAAAGATTTACCTGAGCAAGTGAATAAATTATTTCAAAGTCGTCGGCAGCAAAATAAACAAGATGCACAACTACTACATTTTAGAAGTGACACGAGAGTCCTAGTAAAAGATTTTATGCCCGGATATGACGAAATTCAAGAGCAGATACTATTTAGCTTAGCGCCATTTGTTCGCTACCTAAAAAAAGGTGATGGAAAGTTATATAATTTTGAAGGTAATAAAATTAGCAAGCAAGCGATAGAACGTAGATATCAAATAAATTTGATCATGGTGCAAACAAATAAAGACAATAAGCAGGAGTTACTTAGGTATAAAGTAACCTTAAATCGTTCTGGTATTATAAATATTGAAGGGATCACAACCAAGGAGTGAATTGCTGTTTCAGGCCATTTTTGTAAAGCCCCTTTACTAAATTGTGATCCAATATATGTTACCAAATGGTATACTTTCGCCGATTTCAAACACTAGGCTTCCAAATGAAAACCATATTTTTAATATTTACTCTATTTAGCGCTGTTGTAACGGCAAATCCTGACGAAAAAGCATTTGATCTTGAAGCTAATATGAAAAATATGGGTTTAGAATTTAAAAAAGCAGTTAAAGCTCCCAATAAAAATGTATTGACTGAACAATTAATAAGACTGAAGAAACTTGTAAAGTTAAGTAGAACAGCCAAATTTTCAGATAATAAGAAAAACATATCTCTTGAAGGTTTAAATAAAGTTATAAAACAAATTGAATTATCCCAACAGCAAAACTCTGCAGGTCAATTCAAACAAGCAAAAGAGACTTTGATGAAAGTAGATACGTTGAGAAAAGAGTACCATGAATATCATAAGCCACCGAGTATTTGGCAAATGATCTTTGGTTAGAAATAGCCAGTTAATACCGAAAATATGTTATAAAATAAGCACTACGCTCACTTTATCAGCAAACAAACATTATATTGATAAATATACTGGAATATTCATAAAACACTGGTATAACAAATAGTAGAAGGTTTGTTATAAGTGAGCAGATATGAATACCCAATTAAGCCGTGAATGTTTAACAGCCATAGAGTCTCATGATGTTAAACTTGATATATTCGAAGAATTAGAAAAACAAAATTTGAATCTAACCAAAGTTATTTCGTTACTAGCCCAATATCAATCGATCAGTGAAAACGATGATGATGATGTAGCAGATAATTGGTTAGACAGTTTGTCTGATATTGATCGTCAAATCCTAAAAGCCTTTGAAATTGCCAGAGGTCGGTACGAACAAGGTCATTAATAACTTGCCTAGGTAGAATCATTTATAAAGATAAATCATATTGAGCAATGGTTTTATCGATAAATCTAGCTCTGTAACTTTGTGCCCTTTCATGGGGTGCAAAATGACTTAATGATTTGTTTAAGTATTTTATTGCTTGTCTAATCTCATTTTTATCTTCAACGGTTAGTTCATCTACACTATGACAATGTGTGATATTCATTATAATCATCATACCAACTTCAGCTTCAACAATTTCTTCAATATAACCATTTTGTGTTGTTAAACTAAATTTACCATTAATAAAATGTTGCCATTGTGTTTGTACATGTTCCTGTAATTGCTCTGTGAAGGTTTCATCTTCACAATAAAAACCTTGATTTTGTAAATACATTAAGTGTGTACAGTATTTATTAAAAAACAATTCAAATGCCGCCGAAGGAGTGCATTGCTCTTTACTGTTAATTAATTTTGCCCATTTATCACAGCCTCTCGCATAAAAATCCCAGTATTCTTTGCATTCGTGCAAACCGTAATATGAACTGCATTCTATTTGACTGGTTAGCCTATATGCGGGTTTGGGAAAAATACCGAGATCTTGCCAATGTGATAATTGTTCAATATCAATAGAGCAAGACTCTAATAGTTGGTTTTGATCGTAATAATGTGATGATAAATATTCAAATAAGCTCATATGGTTAATACTGTTGTTATATACAGTAAATGTATAATGCAAGATATATGGGCTTATTTCAAGGGCATATTTATAGTTATATTAAAATTAACATAAAAAACGTGATAAATGTGCTTTGAAAGATGCAATTTCAGCTAAAAATATGGTACAAATAAGAAAATTTTAAATAAACAAATTATGCTAATGCGCTCTATAGAACAAATCAAACAAGCAAGCCTTATCACAGCGATAAAAACACCATATTTAAGTAGTGGAGATATTGATCTTAAAACATACGACGCATTAGTCAATGCTCAAATAGATAATGGCGTAGAGGGTATAGTCGTTGGTGGTACTACCGGTGAAGGTCAATTAATGAACTGGGAAGAGCATCTCATGCTAATTGCCCATACAGTTACACTCTTTTCTGACAGATTAATAATAATCGGTAATACAGGTAGTAATAATACAAGAGAAGCAATTAAAGCCACTGAATATGGTTTTGCTACAGGAATGCATGCATCTCTTCAAATAAACCCTTATTACGGACGTACATCAGATAGAGGTGTTCAAGAGCACTTTGAAAGATTACTCGCTTTAGGTCCTGCTTTTGTTTACAACGTACCAGGTCGCACAGGTCAAGATTTAACACCTGAAGTCATTGAACCATTAGCAAAACATAAAAACTTTATAGGCGTAAAAGAATGTGCTGGTAATGAACGTATCGCTGCTTATGAAAGCAAAGGTATCGCATGTTGGTCTGGTAACGATGATGAATGTCATGATGGTCGTCATTTATTTAATTCTCACGGTGTTATATCAGTAACATCAAATTTATCTCCTTCATTAATGCGTAAATTGATGGACAAACAAGATGATGAATTAAATAAACAATTAATACCCTTAATGAATTGGTTGTTTTGTGAGCCAAATCCAATCGCGATTAATACAGCGTTGGCAATGACATCAGCTGTAAAACCAGTATTTAGACTGCCATATATGCCGTTATCACTTGAACAAAGAGAAACGGGCTTGGCATTAATGTCAGATATCAAGTCTGCTGATTTAGTAGGTGATACGCTTAAAGTTATGTCGGATGATGATTTCATTATTTGCTAAATAGCATAATAAAAAATGATTAAAATGCCTTCTTCTTGAAGGCATTTTTGTTTATATATTAATAGCTAAATTGTAACCCTCAAGCACGATTCATATTAGATTCAGTTAGCATGCTCTTTAATAAGGTAATAGATACCAAAAAGAGTAAGCTAAAATGAAAAATATAATAATTAGATTTACCATTTATTTTTTATTTGGATTAACTTCTATATCGAGTTATTCAAATGATAACCAACAACAGAAATTTAATGAAGCAGAACTGGCTCAAATGCTTGCACCGATTGCTTTATATCCTGATAGTTTATTAACACATATTCTTATTGCATCAACTTACCCACTAGAAATAGTGCAAGCACAAAGGTGGCTAGACAAAAATGAATATTCACGTCCCTCAATTGAAAGTAAAAAATGGGATCCCAGCATAAAAGCGTTAATTCCATTTCCTAAAATAATTGATAAATTAAGTGAAGATTTAACATGGACACAAAACTTAGGTGATGCCTTCCTACAAGATGAAACTGCACTACTAACCAGTATTCAGACCTTACGCCATAAGGCTGAACAAGCAGGTAACTTGTCACAAATGAACAATGTTAATATCACTCAGGACAATGATAATATAGTGATCAAAACAATTGAAAGGGAAGTGGTATATGTTCCATACTATGACACTCGTGTTGTATATGGAGATTGGCATTGGGCACATCACCCACCAGTATATTGGCATCATTCAAACCCACATAATTACTATCAGCATAATGTATTTTCTTGGTACCCTAGGGTTCATATTTCTTTTAATCATTTTGTTACAACATTCCATTGGCATAACCGTCATGTGATTATTAGACAAAAATACCCAAGAAATCATCACAATATCACAATAATTAAACCTAAGCGCTGGTACCATAATCCAAAACATAGGCACAATGTTGCTTATCGCTCAGTAAAAGTAAATCAAAAATATAAAACACATCGTACTTCAGTGTCACAAAATAAAGTTGTTAAAAAATTAGTAAATCAAAGAACTTATAAAAAAAATGTTGTAATCAATAAACACAACTCATCTTACAAAGCGAATAAACGCCATATTAAAAAGGTTACAAAAGCCAATTCTAAACAAGTTCAAGTGAAAAGATCAAAAAATCGTAAAGTGGTGAAGCGTGAAAAAAAACAAAACTATATAGCAGCCAGCAACTATAAGTCATCCAAAGTAAAAGTTAGAAAAAACATGAATCATCAAACAAAAAGTACTAAATCAAAAGTAAAAAGAAGTAGTCACATCAACAAAGGAAAAAATAGAAGGGAACATTACTAAAAGGCAATATACCCAAACCACTTCAAAATGCGAGTTTCAGGACTGCTGAGCAA
>Ga0105356_10006971_pt1 | contig 10462 bp, 8 predicted proteins | sample GOMGulsemesocosm_3_FD_83502 | JGI IMG/M metagenome (GOLD analysis project Ga0105356, IMG submission 83502) | Methane-oxidizing microbial communities from mesocosms in the Gulf of Mexico - GOM9D Gulf of Mexico | ecosystem: Environmental > Aquatic > Marine > Cold seeps | place: Gulf of Mexico...
ACGCGCCGATGATTAATAAATCTGCCCTCGACGGGACAGAGTTAAAGACGATTCCTTTAGGCGGCAATTTACGACCTTTGCGTTTGGGTGTTGCGAAGGTATCTGAATTCCGCCTCACTACGGTAGCGGAAGCCTTTATTGATGTTCTGAAAGTGCATGCTGTTGAGCTTTGTAATTCAGAGGCTAGCTCTCCAAATCATTGCAAGGTTCTGATTTAACTTTTATTGTTGCTGGCGTTGTTTATAAACTGATTTTTTAGAGTGAGCAGGGCATGACTTCTTTCCTGCATAGAAAAATATAATTCAATTGAGAGATATATAGTATTTTACATATGTAGCAACTGTTTTTAGGCTGGTGGTCTAGAGGTCATGATCGCTTTGGTCAGTACCTTCGTAACTAACCACGGGCACTGATGCATTTCTGCGTCACAGTTGAGAATGAATACAAAACATAAAACGCTATTAAAAACAGTTCTGCATTGCGATAACTTGTCAGACCAGCAACTCACCACGCTGGCTCAATTAAGCATTATCGTTGATTTTAAAAAAGGTCAAACAATCCCCTTGCCCCAAACTGATGGCCGGCTGGTCATTCTTTTGTCGGGTGTGCTGCAACAGACCGGCTCAGGCTATCAAATACAGCTGACAGGGCCGGTGTTGTGTAATTCATTGATTTTGGCTGAACCTTGTCATGATCATCTGCAAGCGATGACCGATGTCAGGCTATTAAGCATCGAACGTAAAGGCTTGCAGGCGTGGATGACGACAACTGAGCATACGGCAGCCCTTCTAATCCAGTTTGAAAAGCAACGCCAGGAGGTGATTAAGCAAGCACAGCGCAAGAACGCTTCGCGTCGTGAAAAAGACCTGTTGGGCGAACGTGATGTACCGCAGGCTGCTTTGTACGGTATCCAAACCCTGCGTGCTCAGGAAAACTTTGAAATTACCGGCATCAAGCTGAAGCATTTTCCTCAGCTGGTGACAGCGTTGGCAATGGTGAAAAAGGCCGCCGCCAAGGCAAACAATAAGCTCGGTCTGCTCGATGATGATATCGCCAAGGCAATTTTTCAGGCCTGTGACGAGATTGTTGCAGGGCAGTGGCACGAGCACTTTGTGGTGGATGTGATTCAAGGTGGTGCTGGCACCTCGACCAACATGAATGCCAATGAAGTCATTGCCAACCGGGGCCTAGAAATTCTTGGCCATGCGCGTGGCGATTATCAATACTTGCATCCCAATAATCACGTTAACCTGTCTCAGTCCACCAATGACGCCTATCCAACGGCGATTCGTCTCGGCATTTTACTGAGCCATCAGGAATATGTTTCTGCGTTGTCCAAGCTCTGTTATCAGTTAAAACAGAAAGCCGTCGAGTTTTCCGATGTGGTGAAAATGGGCCGCACTCAGTTACAGGATGCGGTGCCTATCACGCTGGGCCAGGAGTTTGATGCCTGGTATTCCACCATGAAGGAGGATATCGAGGAAGCTAAATGTGTGGTGGAGTATTTTCGCGAAATTAATATGGGCGCTACGGCTATTGGTACCGGTATTAATTCCGATCCTGAATATTCCTGCCTGGTGATTGAAGAGCTTTGCCATATTTCCGGCAAGGAGATGATTCGTGCTAAAAACCTGATTGAAGCGACCTCTGACATGGGCGCGTTTGTGACCTTCTCCAGTGTGCTGAAACGTAACGCGGTCAAACTTTCCAAAATTTGTAATGACCTGCGGCTGCTATCCAGCGGCCCTCGCTGTGGTTTTCAGGAGATTAATCTGCCCGCGATGCAGCCGGGTAGTTCAATTATGCCGGGCAAGGTTAATCCGGTCATTCCCGAGATGGTTAATCAAGTGGCGTTTCAGGTCATTGGTAACGATATTACCATCACCATGGCCGCTGAGGCGGGCCAGTTACAGCTTAATGTGATGGAGCCGGTGATAGCCTTTAACGTGCTGCAGTCGTTACGCCTGCAGACCCGTGCGGTGAACACCTTGGCTGAAAAATGTATCGAAGGCATTACCGCCAATCGTGAACGCTGCCTGGAGATGGTGAATAACAGTATCGGTATTATTACCGCACTGAATCCCTACATTGGTTATGAAAATGCCACCCGTATTGCCAAATTGGCTATTGAGCAAAACCTGAGTGTTCGTGATCTGGCGTTATCCGAAGGTTTATTGTCCGCTGAAGAACTTAATGACGTGCTGAGCGTTGAGAATATGACGGCTCCACGCCGAATGCCCAAAAATACACAGACTAAAAATGCTGTCTGATCAGACACTGTAACGGAGTATTAAAATGACGACGCAAACGAAAGAATACTGGTTGAACAAGCTGCAAAATATGGAGCTTAAGTCTCAGGCTTTTATTAACGGTGAATTTACCGATGCCAGCGACGGCGGCACCTATGACACCTTTAACCCTGCTACTGGCGAGTTGCTGGTGGCGACTGCGGCCTGTACTGAGCAAGATGTTGATCGGGCGGTTGCCGCAGCACGCACCAGCTTTGAATCCGGTGTGTGGGCCGATCAGGCCCCGGCAGAGCGTAAAGTTGTACTGAAAAAATTGGCCGCACTGATTATGGAAAATCAGCAAGAACTGGCGCTGATGGAAAGCATCAACGTTGGTAAACCTGTGCAAGATGCCATGAATGTTGATATTCCGGGTTCGGCTGGTTGCTTTGAATGGTATGCCGAAGCGATTGATAAAATGTATGGCGAAGTGGCTCCGACCGATGGCAATAACATTGCAACGATTACCCGTGAGCCTATTGGCGTGATTGGCGCAGTCGTGCCCTGGAACTTTCCGTTGGATATTGCGGTATGGAAGTTGGCTCCAGCACTGATCACCGGCAATTCGGTGGTGCTTAAGCCCGCCGGTCAGTCACCCTTGACCGTTCTAAAACTGGCCGAACTGGCCAAACAAGCCGGACTTCCCGATGGTGTTTTCAATGTGGTGACGGGTTCCGGTTCGGTCGCAGGTAAAGCGCTGGGGCTACATAATGATGTCGATAGCCTGGTATTTACGGGTTCTACTGCCGTGGGGAAAATGTTTATGGCTTATTCTGCCGAATCAAACCTGAAACAGGTTTGGCCTGAGACCGGTGGCAAAAGCCCAAATCTTATTTTTGCGGACTGTGATCTGGATGCCGCCGTTGAACATGCCGCTATGGGTATCTTTTTTAACCAGGGCGAAGTGTGTTCAGCCAATTCTCGCATACTGATCGAAAGCAGCATTAAGGACCAGTTTGTTGAGAAATTCCTCGCCAAGGCAAAATCATTGAAAGTGGGTGATCCGCTGGATCCAGACACTGAAGTGGGCGTCCTTATTGATCTTAACCACGCCAAAAATGTGCGCAGCTGTATTAATCAGGCCAACGCTGAGGGTGCAACCATGCTGATTGGAGGTGTCGGCGATGAGTCCACAGCCGTGGTTGAACCGACTATCTTTGATGATGTTTCACCCGATATGAGCATTGCCAAGGACGAAGTGTTTGGCCCCGTAGCGGCCTTGATCAGCTTTGAAACGGAACAGGAAGCTGTCGCGATTGCCAACGACTCGATCTATGGTTTGGCGGCATCATTGTGGACAACTAATCTCAACCGCGCTCATCGGGTAGCGAGAAAGCTGCGCGCTGGGACGGTTTCTGTGAACACCATGGATGCACTGGACTTTAGTACGCCATTTGGTGGCTATAAACAGTCCGGTTTTGGTCGTGATCTGTCGCTGCATGCGATCGACAAATTTACACAGCTGAAAACGACCTGGATCAAATTATCCTAGATCAAAAATACAATGGCCCAAGCTCTCCGCTTGGGCCATTTCCTTTGGCTCTGCAAAAGGTTAAAAGCGATGATTTTATATAGTGCCCCGTTATCTCCATACTCCCGCAAGATTCGTATGACGCTGCTCGACAGAGAGTTGGCCAGTGATGTTGAGATTCACAATGTAAACCCACTTGATAATGATCCGGCTCACCTTGCCGCAAATCCATTGGCGAAAATACCGGCTTTGCAGTTGCGTGGCAGTGGTGTATTGCTGAGTGACAGCCGACTCATTCTGGATTACCTGGACAGTCTTGGTGAGCATCTGACGCCATTAAACTGGCCACAACGTAATCTGGTGGTATTGGCAGAGGGGGTGATGGATCTTGCCTATGGTTTGGTGGTGGAGGGACGACGCCCGCTAGAGCAGCAATCTGCTAACAGTCGTGAGCGATTACAGGATAATTTGAAGCGAACGCTGGCAGTACTTGAGCAGCATTCAGATCAGCTTGCTGACGAGGGTTCCGGGCGCCTGGAAGTCACCTTATGTTGTGCGCTGGGCTACCTGGATTTTCGTTTGCCTGAACAGAACTGGCGTGAGCTTAATGCAGATTTAAAACGTTGGTATCAAGGCTTCAGTCAAACCCCGGCAGCGCTTGCTACGACGCCGCAGGAGTAAGTTAAAACTGCTCGGGCTATGGAGATGCCTGGGCAGCATCTTGAACCTTACCAAATCTTGGCAGGATGTTGTTTGCCAACAATGCCGTGATTACCAGTGTCATACCGTAGATTTCCATGGGGTGGATTTCACGGCCCTGAGCCAAGGCAATAAGAAATGCGAACACCGGGATCATGTTCATAAACAGCAGGGCGTTCATTGGACCAAGCCGAGCTACACCCGTTGACCAGCAGGATACGGCTACCACGCCCGCTATCAGGATAAGATAACCAACCTCAAACGCCACCGGCTCAATCGCAGCAGGCGTTGGCAGGTTCGATACACCAAACAGGCTTGCAATGGCATTGGCGCCCACGATGGTGATCAGGCTGGCGCAGCAGGACATGGTGTTGTAACGCTTGGCGCTCCAGCTTGGCACGCGCCCTGGGCCTCGGGAAAAAATAACCCAGCAGGTCACCGCAAGGATGATCATCAGGTCACCTTTGATGGCATCGAGTTGCAGTAGGTTGGCGACTTGGCCACGGGAAATCACCAGCACCACGCCAGCAATCGCTAACAGTGTGCAAAACAGGGTGATACCATTTGGGCGTTTGCCTTTGGTCACCCAGCAAATCAGGGCGCTGATTAACGGCATCAGTGAGGCAATCACGGCGCCATGCTCTGCCGGAGCATATTTTAAACCGTGGAACAGCAAAACACTAAAGCCGAAAAAACCACATGATCCATAAAGCCAGATTTGTACAAACTGACCGTCGTAGCTGAATGCTTTCAAACCCTCTTTCATCCATAGCATCAGGCAGAAGACCAGCGCTGCGATACCGTAGCGTACGGTGGTGAGGGAAAAAGGATCAAGGAATTGTAAGGCTTTTTGTGATACACCATACATGCCGCCCCAGGCCACGGCAGCAATCAGCAAGTAGCTGCTGCCGGCCAAAGTGTGGCTTGATGCGGGGGTTTGAAGCGTGCTCATGTTATTTCTCGTTGGGATTAAAACTGAATTAGGTATAATTTGGATAGAGTTTAAAGTCGAGTGGCTCTTCAAACAACGGGGTAATGCCCTACAACACTTTCGGATTTTTCGAACATGTCGATTAAACCTCAAAATTTAAAAGCGCTGATTGCCATTGATCGCAGCGGCAGCCTTTCTGCCGCGGCAAATGAGCTGGGCATGACGGTTTCCAGTGTCAGTTATACAGTTCGTCAGCTCGAAGCTGAAGTGGGTGAAACGTTGTTAAACCGAGATACCTATCGCGTGACGTTGACTGAAGCCGGTAAAGCGGCCGTTCATTACGGCAATGAGATTTTACGTCTGCATGACAGCTTGATTGCTGAAGTTTCTCAAATTGCCAATGGCTGGGAGCAGGAGCTTTGTATTGCTTTTACCAACCTACTGCGCAGTGAGGTGCTGTATCAATGGATTAATGAGTTCTATCAGCTGAACACAGGCACCCGAATACGGATTATTCGTGAAGTTTATAGAGGCACCTGGGATGCGCTCTATAACAAACGGGCAGATTTGGTGATAGGCGCAGTGGGAAGACCGCCCCACGAGGTTGATGTCAGCCATGTGCCAATGGGTAAACGGGAGATGTTTCTGGTGATGGCGAGCGGTCACCCTTTGGCGCAGGAGAAGGGGCCTTTCTGTATTGAGGAGGTGCGTCAACACTGCCTGGTCGATGCCGGAGACAGTAGTCGATTAATGAATAATTATGAAGGCCCCAGCGTTGGCTTTTACGGGCAGGGGCAACTGATTGTGCCGGATTTATTTGCTCAAAAAGAAGCGGTGTTGAGTGGTATCGCAGTAGCTTTTATGCCTCTTCATATGATTGAAGATGAAATCGCTAATGGCCGACTAATCGTTCGAGAAGTGGAAAATCGAGAGTGTAGTGTTGAATTATTTGCCTGCTGGCGTAAATCAAGTCGTGGCAGAGCGCTGGATTGGTTTACTGAACGCTTACAGCAAGGTGATTATCGGCAGCAGTTTATTTGAGTAAATTTGCGTGTTATTAGAAAAGATTTAAAGTAGAAGAGACTAATGACAGAGATAGTAATTGAATTAGAAAAAGTGTTACTCAGATAATTAAAAAGCCAGCATATGAAACATATGCTGGCTTCCTTCAGATCTAACGCCTAGGGGACGAGGAGATCAGAAGCTACGAGAAATTGTGATAAGTACCGTATCGTCATTGTGGAATACACCCTGGTCAACTTTCATTCCAGAGTCTACTTCGTTAAACAGGTAGGCTAGAGATACATTGAGGCCACCGATATTGCTGGATAGACCCACAGAGTAATCTTCGTATGCGCCGATATCGATATCATCCCAGTAATCGCCAAAGCTATGGCCTGCATGTAGGTCAAGACTAACTTGATCATTAATCGGATGGCTGTAGTTAAGGGCAATATAATGACCCGGTTCGTCAAGATTGAAGAAATCCCACGCATAGTCATAGATTAGAGAGAAGTTCTTATAGTACAAACCAAGTTCAACTTCACCGTAATCACCGTCAAAAGCTTCGTAGCCCGGGTACTGGAACCAAAGAAGCATGGCGTTATAGCTTACTTCGTCATTAATGCTGCCGGCATAACCTGCGTAGTAATCAACTTCGAGGTTAGCGTCATCTCCAAAATCGACATTGCTACCCCATATACCGACGTATGCACCGTTATCGAAAGCGAGATCAATGCTGCCCTGTAAAGCTGGATCGCCTGCGGTTTGAGAGATACCGTGATAACGGTAGTCAGATGTAAAAGTAATTGTGCTGGATAATTCAGCAGCCTGAGTTGATGATGCCGCTGCAACCAGTGCAGCACTTGCTAACCAAGTAAATTTCATATTCATTTCCCCTCGTTTTTTAAATTGGTGTTTCACCCCTAATATTGATCAACACCATTTTTTACAGAAACAGTTACTGAAATTAGAGGTTTCTGCATTCAGTTTTTAACTGTGGATAAACTATAGAACTCTAATTTTTTTTAATAAAATATTTAAATATTATCGGTTGGATATAAAAAACTAATGCCATGTTTTTGCCAGACACGGGCGATTCCAGGTTGGTGCAATGTTGATGACAACCTGGACGTAATGATGGAAAGCGAAGGCTTGTAAAAGTTTAAAAACAAAACAAAGAGCGCCATAGGGCGCTTTTTGTTTTCTGGAAAAGTTGTTTGGGCTGTTGTTCCCCCCCCTGCTTTGAATGCAGGCTGGGCTACGGGGTTTTGACTAACTTTCGCTAGCTCTGAAAGCCCTGATTAATACGGTGGATAACCGCTTTAAGAAACAATAGACCTTGCCAAGGTGAATCGCAAAGCAGTCATCGTTTGTGAAGCGATTGTTGACTTAGATGACTAGCAGGTATGTATAAATAATTAGAAGTTTTGTAACGAATTACATCTGATAGCCGATTTTAACGGTTACCTGGAAGTGGGCGATGTGGCCATCTTGAATGAAACCGCGTGATTCTATCACTTCAAACCAGTTAACTTGTTGCAGGATTTCTGTGGCTTTGCAAATGGCATTATTGATGGCGTTGTCACTGCTGACGGTTGAGGATCCGATAACTTCAGTTGTTCCATAGGTACGGTCTGGCATTTTTGGTCTCTTTTCTTCAATTTGTCGTTAAAAAAATAAATGTTAATCAGCTTGCTGGCGTCTGGCTGGGCCTGCTTTGAGAGTTAGTTTTAGCGTGTCGTCGCTGTAAAAATCGAATCGATTATCCCGGTTGTTACTGGAACCTAAACGCGCAGCTCTGAAATCAAGCGCGTCAGGAAGTCTTCGCATAACTCAATTTGACAGATATGAATAAACTCATCGGGCTTGTGGCCTTGATCCATGCTGCCGGGGCCACAGACAACCGTTGGAATTCCAAGTACCTTGCTGAACAGGCCGCCTTCGGTACCGAAATTGATGTTGGTTTCAGCAAAGGGTTGCGCCAGCTTACGAACAAAATCGACAACCGTTGCATCATCAGCGGTACTCAGGCCGGGATATTCGGTGGTGATCTCCACGTTGATATCACAGCTGCTATCTATGCATCGCATTTCAACTTTCAGTTCGTCAACATAAGCTTGAAATTGAGCCAACAGATCACGGGGATCTTCAGCGCCGATATTGCGAATTTCAAAGTCGAAGCTGCAATGTTTAGGTACGATATTCAGAATGGTACCGCCCTTAACGGTGCCAGTGTGTACGGTGCTGTAGGGGATGTCGTAGCCATCCTCAAAGGGGCCTTGAGTTTGCTTTTCTATCGCCAGTTTTTCCAGCCAGCTGATCAAGCGGGCGCCATAGTTCACGGCGTTCACGCCCAGCGGTGCCATGCCGGAGTGACACTCTTTACCGGTCAATGTGACCCGAGCTGCCATTTTACCCTTGTGTGCCGTGACGACCTGCATGTTGGTCGGCTCACCGATAATGCAGATGGCGGGTTGTAAGGGGTGGTTTTTCATAGTGTCGATCAATCGACGTACACCAATGCAGCCGATTTCTTCGTCGTATGAAAAAGCTAAATGGATCGGTGTATGCAAATCCTGCGCAATCATCTCCGGTACTGCAGCTAAAGCCACCGCAATATAGGTTTTCATATCGGCAGTGCCACGGCCGTAATAACGGCCATCTTCTTCGCTCAGTTGATAGGGCTGCTTGGTCCAGTTTTGACCAGCAGCTGGCACGGTATCGGTATGTCCTGAGAGCATGACACCGGCTTTATCCTGCGGGCCGATGGTGGCATACAGATTGGCTTTCTTTTCGTCGTCGTCATACACCAGCGTGCTGGCGATACCATAACCTTCCAGATAACTGCGCACGTAGGCCATTAACCCCAGATTGGAATTGCAGCTGGTGGTATCAAATCCAATCAGGCGATCAAGAATTTCTAATGTAAGCGGCTGTGCCATATTGGCTCCTGGTGAGGCGCGATTCATGAATAGAATCAACGGGCGATCTTTTGAAAAAGGATAGGGGTTATGAAGCTATCGGTAAAATACTTTAATTTTTTAAAAGGGATAAAGAAAAGCTATCTAGGAGCGTAGAGCAAAAAAATGGCAAAGGTGGGGGAGGGCCACCTTTGCCAAAGGGAAGGAGTCACAAAATACGTGGTTGGCGCCGTTAATACCGCCAACTGTAACGTGACAACGCGTACTGAATGTTAAAGAGCAACACTCAGAAATGCTCGGTGCTAAATGCTTGCTATTAATACCGCCAAGCAAGCAATGGGTTATCGATTGAGTGAGAATATGGGTAATTAGCTCATCAGTAAAATACTTTAAATTTCCAAGGAGGATAGAAGAAAGCTATCCAGAAAGGCGGTTGAAAAAAGGCAAGGGTGGGCAGGCCATCTTTGCCAAAGGGGAAACCGTCACAAAATACGATATTGGCGTCGTTAATGCCGCCAGCGGGATCGGCCTGAATGTTAGAGACCCGCACTCAGAAATTCACTGCAAAATGCTTGGCATTAATACGGTTAAGCCAACAGCGGATGCTGATAAGCCAACATCCATTGTTAACGTTATTCAGCGCTGGTTACGATGATCCGTTCGCGCTGATAGGGAATGTCAGGTCGCTCTTCCTCAAGCAAGCGGGCGTAGCGATGGCCCGCGTAGACGGCTGCTGCAATCGTGGAGGGTGCTTCGCCATCACCACCACGCTCAACGCTTTTAACGCCGGCGGCAGAGAGTTTTTCCTGGTTATCCATCAGCTCATGATAGAGCGCATCATTTGCTGTACGGGAAGTCACCAGAACCAGGGCATTGGCCTGTAGTTGTTCGGTTTTGCTGGTGGTGACACAGGAAATGGTGATGTTGTCTCCGTCGATGGCGTCAAGGTTGCGCTGTGTGACCAGCTTGACCTCTAGCTCCATCAGGCGAGCCTGAATGCGGTGCTGTTCCATGGTGTTTTGAGTCCAGATGGAGACCAGTGCTTCTGGCGTTACCAGCGTTACCTGATGGCCCTCTTTGGCCAGTTTCTCGGCCAGCACACCGCCCATGTAGTAATAATCATCGTCAAAAATAACCACGGGGCCTGTTA
>Ga0105356_10006982_pt1 | contig 10448 bp, 7 predicted proteins | sample GOMGulsemesocosm_3_FD_83502 | JGI IMG/M metagenome (GOLD analysis project Ga0105356, IMG submission 83502) | Methane-oxidizing microbial communities from mesocosms in the Gulf of Mexico - GOM9D Gulf of Mexico | ecosystem: Environmental > Aquatic > Marine > Cold seeps | place: Gulf of Mexico...
CAGATCAATACCCGTTGTTATTTGTAGTGATATTTTTGTGATATTTTGCCCGGTTGCTAAAGAACGCCTTGGCTGAAAAATGGCTCGTGATAAGCTTGGCGTTGGAATGATCGAAATCGGAACAAATGTATGGACAATGTATTGGCTGAGTCAGCCTCCGCTGAGGTGAAACTAGAGCGCAATGAACAGTTGCTGAAAGCGATTAATCATGCGCTTTCGATTTTTGTTTCTGAGCATGACTCCTTCTCGCTTTTTAGTGAGCTCTTGTCCGATTTTTTGACCTTAACCGGCAGTGAATACGGCTTTATAGGTGAAGTGCTGTTCACTGAAGATCAGCAGCCCTATATTAAAACTCACGCCATATCTCATCTTGTCTGGGCAGAGGAAACCCGAGCGATTTACCATGAACAACTCGCTAAAGGCATGGAGTGCTCAGATCTTTCCACTTTGTACGGTGAAGTATTGGTTAGCGGTGAGACGGTCATATCCAATAATCCAAAAATTGATCCCGTCAGATGCGGTCTTCCTGAGAGTCACTCGCCCCTGCAGGCTTTTATGGGGCTGCCTATTTATGGTGCTGGTGAATTGCTGGGCGTGGTAGGCCTTGCTGGCCGATCCTCGGGGTTTGATAAGTCGGTTTGTGATTACCTAAAACCATTATCCAGTGCGTGCGGTAATTTTTTGCGGGCCTACCGAGCTGATAAGAAAAAGCAAAAAGCAGAATATGAACTGCAAAGCTATAAAAACCACCTGGAAGAGGTCGTTGAACAACGCACTGAGCAAATCGAGGCGTCGTTACGGGAAAAAGAAATCTTATTGAAAGAGTTATATCACCGCGTCAAAAATAATATGCAGGTGATGATTGGGCTGCTGTGTTTGCAGGCTGATGATATAGATGACGAGTATTATGCTGGGTTATTTATTGAAAGCGCCAACCGTATTCAATCAATGTCGGCGGTGCATGAGCACTTGTACCAATCGGATAATTTGAGTGACATTGATATGCTCGATTACATCGGACTTCTGGTTAATACCATTCAACACACTACAGGGGTTGCCGAGATTGATGTTCGCCTGGATGTCGATGATGTTAAATTAAAAATTGAAGAAGCTATTACCTGCGGATTGATTATTAATGAATTACTGAGTAACTCGTATAAGTATGCTTTCCCTGACAATAAGGGCTCGATCGACATTCAGATGAGCCATATAGAAAATAATAAGATAAAACTTATAGTAAAGGATGATGGTGTGGGGCTTTCTGTCACGTCCAGAATTGAAGATGCTCAGGGGCTGGGGCTTAACCTGGTGTATAAATTGGTCAGCAGAAAACTGAAAGGTCGGTTACAGCTTGAGAATTCAGAGGGTTCCGAATTTATTATCACCTTTTCTCACAAAGGAGCTAAATAGTGATTGAAGAGGGCGCAAAGATCCTTGTTGTTGAGGATGAAATGATTGTTGGCGAATTCATTTGTCAGTGCCTTGGCAAACTCGGACACCGGGTTTGTGGCGTGGCCGATAGTTTTGAAGAGGCATTGGAACTGGCCGAAGACGAACAGCCGGATTTGATATTAATGGATATCGAGTTGGGTGGAGATAAAACCGGCATTGACGCCGCCACGGAAATTCTTGAAAAGTGGGCGATACCGGTTATTTATTTAACCGCTTATTCGGATGACCAAACCTTATCCAAAGCGAAACAAAGCAAACCCTTTGGTTATATCACCAAACCCTTTACTGAAAACGATATCAAAATTGCGGTGATGATGGCGCTGGAGCATACCTGTGCGGAGACCGGTGCGATTGCTTTAGGTGAAGGCTATTTATATGACCCGGAACTGCAGCAGTTATGCCTGAATAAGAAGCCGGTTTTGCTGACCAAAAAAGAAGTGCGGTTGCTTGATAAGCTGATTGAACAACGTAATCAGGTTGTGCCCTATCAAGTGATTGAAAACTGTTTGTGGGAAGATGTAATTGTCAGTGAATCGAGCCTGCGAGCACTGATGTTGCGGGTTCGCAAAAAACTGCCGGGTTTATCTATTCAGAATGTCTCGGGCATTGGTTATCTCTTAAGCACCTCATAACCTTAAATGGGCTATGTTCGTATCGAGTTATTTGAATCAAGCGTCACAATCAACCCAGACGTCCTCTGATAAAGGGATTGCCTGACAAAGCAGAACGTAGCCTCTATCCATATCGCTGGGTGATAGCACGTTAGTTTTTTGCATGGTCAGCTGGCCCGATTTCTTAATCGCCATGCAGTAGCCGCAGTGCGCATCGCTACAGGAAAAATACGGTTCAAGGCCCGCAGCTAACATACATTCGAGCAGGGTATTATCGGCTAGATAGTCAATCAGGTGATCCTTTCCATGCAGTGTTGCTTTGAAGTGAGAGATTTTATTGGCACGGGTATTTGTTGATGTTGGCCCCTCAACGGGGGCGGAGCCTTGATTTAATGAGGAGCAATTTTCGATATGGGTATGATTTATATTGATACCCTGATCGGCCAGTACATGTTCAGTGAGGTTTATGTGGGATTGCAGACCGCAAATTGTGAACGCTGCATCATTGCAGGTGCTAATAAAATTTTTTAACGTGATAGCGTGTGATTCATCGGAATCAAGGTTTAGATGATACAAACACTCAAATTGTTGCGGAAAGCTCTCTCGAAGAAAATCAATTTCCTTTCTGAATATGATGGATTTGTAGTTAGCGCAGTCATAAAAGAGTTTGATGCGGCGAGAGTTGTTATTGAGTTCATTTTTTAGCAACGGCAGTACCGGAATAATGCCGCTGTCATCTACAATAATCGCTAGCGAGGTGCTTGATCGGTTGAAGCTGAAGCCTCCGCGGGGAAGGCTGGTTTTTATCCTGTCGCCAGCTTTAAGGTTATTGTATAGCCATTCCACGCTATGATTATCTGCTTCGCGCTTGAGAGTGATTTTTAATTGATTGGTTGAAGGTGTATCAGAAAGGTATACGGATTGGGTCAGCTCGTGCCCTTCGAACTGAGGTATATGCAGCGTTAAAAATTGTCCCGGGAGATAACGAAACTTTGCTAACTGTACGGTATCCGGTTCCAGTATAAATGAACGAACATTATCGGTTTCATCAATAATACTTTGTATATTGACTGAGTAGAACGTCATCGATTTTCACCTCTGTTATCGATTAAACCGGTAGCCACTAAATCTAATGTGAATATAGGACTAAATGGGTGACAGAACTCTCTCAACACTCCTTTTTTGACCACCTGTTATTCGATAATGCAGACTTCATCTCCTGATCTCACCGCACCCTCTTTGAGTACCGCGGCGTAAACGCCGGTAAATCCGTTACGTGTTTTGATAATGTGTTTTAGTAAGCGAGTGTCTGATTTGGCCGTTTCAGGGTGGATAGTTATCAGTTTACATCGAGACCCTCGTTCAAGGATCATAAGCTCCAATCGCTCGCCTATCTGGATTCTTTTTCCGATTAAGCCGTCTTCATAAAAGCCGCTGCCTTCATCCCAGTTTACGTAGAAGTTGGCTCGAAATTGTAATTTATGGATGTCGGTTGCTGTTTCCTGGCGGAGTTGATCAACTGTTTGCATAGATAAAAGTGATACTGGGCGGCAGTCGACCATGCTTCTTTGTGTGTAGTGCAATGATAATTTGCCGTCGGTCTTTTTTTCCAAGCTCTCAATAAAGGCGGGGTCATTGATATCAAAAAAATGCCCTTCAGGTGTTTCGATTTCGACAGCAAAGGTTTTTTCTGAAGGATATGGTGGGTTTAGCACTGCAGGGTGGTTAAGCGCGATATCCATTGCCGCTGGCTGCAGTGTGCGTTTGTTCTTTATAAAACGGGCTTTGTAGAGAATGTAGTTCTCTTGGCGCCGAGCGGTATACCAAGGGAATTCTTGGTCTGCTATAGACGTCGTCAGCGCATAGACTCTGTCGCCCATTAAACCAGAGTATGAGACAAAAACGCCATCGGCTTGTTCGCCACGCATACTTTTCATTGGGTAGCGCCACACACTTTCAATTGTTCCGATTTTAGACATCCAGATTACCTTAATTAGACTTAGTTACAGCTTATATCTGATTGTTTTTTAATCCAAGATTATCTATTTGCTCTTCTCGAAATATCACAAAAATATCACAAATAAATCACAGGAATGTAACAACAACCTTTGTTTTGCTGGGTAAAGTCGCCTTTGTAATTCTCTCAGTGGTTATTTGTGACGTCTAGCTTAGAAGGAGCTTAGTAATGAAATTTACAAAAACAGCGATGTTTGCAGCGTTGATTGCTGCATCCGCATCAACTCAGGTATTGGCAGAAAATAATGGCTTGAATCTTTATGACATAACCAATGGTGACTCTTTTTATTACACCAGCGATCAAGATGTAAAAGATGATGATGGTCAAAAAGAATCTGTGGGCGTTGGTCGGCCTTCTACCACCCACTCAGGCATACCACATCTGCCGGTTTATCATGGTTATATGAACACCAATTACACGTATCGATTTGTTAACGTTGCCGAACAGGTCTTTACCATGATTGGTGAAGGTAAGCACGGTTTATGGCGTGTTGGTGAAAATGGCATGATCCGTGAGTATTTGAAGAAAGGCGCTAAAGGGGTTCAGCCCGGTGCAGACCTTTCCAGTAAAAAGAATCGGAAAAGAATTGCTGAGGATTACAGTAGCTTTATTCCAGAAGAAAGTTGGAGTGGCTACAAATACCCAGATCAAAAGCTGAGTGATGCTGGCGCTTTAAATTATATCGACTTACCTATTTCTCACCCCAAATACAAAGGTAAATATGACGATCACGTGCCGGTAGATCTGGCGAGCTTTAACTGTACCATGTCCGGCCCTGAGTACCCTTACTCAAAAGAAATTATGAACTTTGCGTTCAATCAACCTGCCGCTGGCGTTGTGGGGCCTCTGGGTAAACGCGCAGGTCTTGATATTGATGAGAATTACACCAAAATTCTTCAGTTAGACCATTTTGAAGATGCCAATAGCTGGGTTAACGTCGGTGTCGAGGGCAAAGATAGTACCTACTTCCAATATGCGGCAATTGATAAAGAAAAAACTCAAGCTGAATATTATCTTGTTGAACGGCCTTTCTTCAACGTGCCTTATCTGTTCATTATCGCTGTCTATGACAATGTAGATAATGATGATTTCAGCTATGTACGTCCTGATGGTCCTTATTGGGATTCGCTCAGCAAAAAAGAGAAGAAAAGCGTGAGAACAGAAGTGGTTTATGATCAGCGCTTCCATACTAAAGATGCTGGTTTAGCTACGGCAGAAAGGTTGCCTGTGTACGGTTTGCACCACCCTAACCGAGATGCCTTTGGTAGTGGCGGCGCATGCCCAGGGGCTGGTGGTGATTGGGGTCGTTATCCTAATGGTGCTGATACGGGTGCAATGTGGCCAACCAACTACGAAGAAGTCACACCTTATTGTGACGCGGTTGTAGCTGATATTAAGTTCACTGCGAACCTGGATGGTAAAACCTGGGATGACGCAGCTAAATACCTTGCTAACGCGGGTGTTGGAACTAAAACCCGGGAGTATAAAATGCAAGCGGGTGACTACGGTGTTTATAGCGAAGCCTACAATGTTGATCGTGGCATTAAAAACCCACATCAAGTAAAGGCGCCTAGATCCGTTACCATGACATACCCTTCTGTGCAGAAGGCGGTTTCGTACAACGAAACGCCTAAAGAGGGCAAAGTTCATTCTTTCTATGATGCACATCCGGAAAGTAAAGCGTGCCGCCAAATCGGTACGGTACCTGAGTAGTTAATTGGTACTAGCGTTAATAAAAACGAGCCACTTTGTGGCTCGTTTTTTCAGTGCAGGTTTTTAAATTTCTCATCAGTCGTGCTAGTTACACGTAACCTGAAGGTTGCTGTAAGTCTGCTAGGGAGTGGCTGCTTCGTTATTGAGGGTAAGTTGTCAGGAGCAATTCATGGCTACTTTTGCAGGAAATGTCGGTAAAAAAACGTCGAGCAACTTAGCTACCCGTCTAGCGTTATCATTCTTAACTCTGTGTTTGGCCTTTGCAGTACCTGCCAATGCATCACACTCCGTCGCTCGATTATGGAATGACGTTCTGCTTGATGCGGTGCGCAATGATTATGCCCGTCCGACAGTTCATGCTCGAAATCTATTCCATGTGTCTGTTGCTATGTGGGACTCATGGGCCGCATACGATGATAATACCCGCGCGTTTTTGCACCATGAATCAGCACCTGTTGTACATGTTACGGCTGCTCGCAATGCAACCATTAGTTACGCCGTCTATCGCCTCTTAAAGCATCGTTTCAAAAACTCCCCTGGCGCAGAAAAATCGTTAGCGTCCTTCGACGCGATGATGGCGGAGCTCGGTTATGACACCAATTTTGATAATTTAACGGGAGCAACACCGGCCGCACTGGGCAATCGTATTGCCGCGACATTGATCGAATTTGGTGCAAATGATGGAGCCAATGAACGGGAAGACTATGCAGCTCCTTCTTATCTTTCAGTGAATCGTTTTCATCCTCTGTTGCCCTTTCTCTCCGGCAACAGAGGACTTTATCGACCCAGTCGTTGGCAGCCCTTGGCCTTCTTGGATTTTTTTGTTGATCAAGCTGGCAATCAGCTTATTGGGCCGCCGCCTTTTCTTGGCCCCCACTGGGGCGGAGTCACTCCCTTTGCTCTCAGTAAAGATGATATGACGACGTTTGAGCGCGATGGCATTGAATACCCGGTTTATCACGATCCAGGTTCCCCTCCACAGTTTGGGGATAAAGAGTATCGCGAAGGCTTTATGCAGGTGGTTGAGTGGAGCGGTAAGCTCGACCCCGCTGATGGTGTGATGATTGATGTCAGCCCCAACGCACGAGGGGGTAGCGAGCTAGGCAGCAATAACGGCAAGGGGCGGCCGTTAAACCCGGCTACAGATTTACCTTACGCACCGCAAATGGTTCCGGCGGGAGACTATTATCGGGTGCTGGCAGAATTTTGGGCCGATGGGCCTGATTCCGAAACGCCACCAGGTCACTGGTTCAGTATTGCCAATTATGTTTCTGATCACCCTGGTTTGATTAAACGGATCGCAGGTGATGGCCCGCTAGTGGGTGATTTGGAGTGGGATGTAAAATTGTATGTTGCGCTTGGGGGCGCCATGCATGATGCGGCTGTTGCTGCGTGGGGCGTTAAAGGTTGGTATGACTACGTGCGACCTATCTCAGTTGTACGCTACATGGCTGGCTTAGGGCAGCGAACGGATTCAAATAAATCGTCTTATCACCCTGAAGGCGTCGATCTTGTGCCGGGCAGCGTTGAGCTTGTGACACTGGCTTCAATTTCTGCAGGTGAGCGGCATGAGCATCTGGCCGGTCCAGTTGATGCCAATCTTGGGGAAATCGCAGTGTATGCGTGGCGAGGTCCACAATACATAAAAGATCCCGACGTTGATGTCGCTGGCGTCGGCTGGATTCTGCTAAACGATTGGTGGCCTTACCAGCGCCCCAATTTTGTTACTCCCCCCTTTGCCGGTTACGTTTCAGGCCATAGTACGTTTAGTCGTGCGGCAGCGGAGTTGATGACGTTATTTACCGGTGATGAATTTTTCCCCGCTGGTCTCGGTGAGTTTAAAGCGCAGAAGAACCAGTTTTTGGTTTTTGAAGAGGGCCCCAGTGTCGACGTTATTTTGCAGTGGGCGACCTATCGTGACGCCTCTGACGAAACCAGTATCTCGAGAATTTACGGAGGCATTCACCCCAGAGTCGATGATATTCCTGGTCGCTTTATTGGCGCGCAGGTTGGTATTAATGCGTTCAAAAAAGCTTTTTCACTGTTCGATGTCAGCGATTAGAGGCTTTATAAATCGTCGCATAAAATCATGGCTAAGCTGCACTTGATATACCTCTGACCCCCTTTCTGCGCCTCACTTTTCTAGCCAAAAAACAGGCGCATTCGCTTTATTAAGTTGTATTTTAAGCGCCTGCAATATCACAAAAATATCACTTTTAAATCACCGGAATGTAACAACAAGTATTCGCGGGCTCGTTAAAGTGAGTCCCACATATAAGAGCGGCCGATGACTATTTCGAATCGCCGGATAAATTATCTTGCTGATGTATTTATCAGTCGCAAGAAAAAAATTAGAAGTAGAAGTACTGGAGGAGAGTTCAGATATGTCAGATCAACCCGCTGCAATACGTAAGGTTAAAGGCGCCTGTCCGCAGGATTGCCCTGATTGTTGCGCCATGATTTACCACGTCGAAGATGAAAAGCTCATTGAGGTTACTGGCAACCCTGAAAACCCACTAACAAACGGGCGCCTCTGCGTTAAGTTAAAAGATTTTGCCGGCCACCACGCTCATCAAGACCGTTTAATGTATCCAATGAAACGGACCGGTCCTAAAGGTTCCGGCAAGTTTGAGCGTATTAGCTGGGATCAGGCGCTGGAAGAAATTAAAACGCAGTGGCAGGACATTATTGACGAGCACGGACCACAGGCCATTTACCCGCACTGCTACGCTGGTCAAATCGGTACGCTCAATGGCATGACCTCTGGCGATCGTTTTTTTAACGCTCTGGGTTCTACGGTTGCTGAAAAAACCTACTGTGGTTCAGCGGCCTCGGTTGGCTGGGTGCTGACGAATGGTGCTGTCGGCGGTATGGATCCAGAAAGCTTTGCCCACTCTAAATTCATTATTATCTGGGGTCAGAATACCCTTTCTACTCAGTCTCACTCCTGGCCGGCGATTAATGCCGCTAGAGTGAATGGCGCTAAGGTGATCGTTATCGATCCTGTGCGTACGCGTACTGCCAAGCAAGCAGATATGCACATTGCGATCAAGCCCGGTACGGATAGTGCGTTGGCGATGGGCATGATTCATGTGATTACCCAAGAGCGTCTCTATGATGCGAATTACGTGGGTAAACACACCGTTGGTTTTGTCGAATTAAAAGAGCGTGCGGCTGATTATACGCCTGAACGTGTGGCAGAGATTTGCGGTATCAGTGCCGATGAGGTGCAGATGCTAGCGCGTGCTTATGCGGAAGCCAAAGAGTCGGCTATTCGCATGGGCGTTTCCATCGAGCGTACCCCCGGTGGAGGTCAGGCGGTGCGAGCTATCTCATGTCTGCCTTCGTTGATTGGTGCCTGGAAATACCCTGGTGGGGGCGCCACTCAAATGACGCATTATCAATTCCCGATGAATTGGGACAACCTCAGCCGCGGTGACTGGATCAAGCCCGGCACACGGGTGATTAATCAGTTCAATCTAGGGCTGGCGCTGACTGGCGATATGCCGCTCGATCCGCCGATCAAATCACTTTTCGTTTATAACTCAAACCCGCTGGCGATGTGCCCGAGTCAGTCGAAGACTCGTAAGGGCATGGCGCGTGAAGATTTGTTCACGGTTGTGAGTGAACTCTTTATGACGGATACCGCAAAGTACGCGGATATTGTTTTACCCGCCACCATGCAGGCTGAACAGCTGGATGTTATGTGGTCCTGGGGTCATTTTTATATTCAATTAAACCAGCCTGCCATTGATCCACCGGGTGAGACTGTTTCAAATACCGAACTTTTCCGTCGTCTCTCCAAAGTGATGGGCCTGACGCGTCCACAGCTTTACCTAAGCGATGATGAACTGGTTTCAAGCTATGTGGATTGGAATGCCGATTCAATGAAAGGTATTACGCTCGATTACCTGAAAGAGCATGGTTTTGCCCGCCTTAATCTCGGTGGACTGCCCCATGAAAGAACGCCTCACGCAGAGGGTGATTTCGGTACGCCTTCAGGTAAATGTGAGTTCGTAGCAAGCGCTGCGGCTGGTGGTAGCACTGTCGGTACCTTCGGGCGTCAGGGTTATACCTTCTTCCAGGACGGTTCAGCCATTGATCCGCTGCCTAGCTTTACTGCCCCTGAAGAAACAGCTGATGCCAACCCTAAATTGGCGCAAAAATATTCGTTGAGCTTGTTGTCCGGTAAGGCGCACAGCTTCCTTAATACCCAATACGCGAACGAAGTGAAACACCTCAAGCGCGAAGGTGGTGAGCAAAGTGTGTTGATCAACACCGCAGACGCTGCTGCACGCGGTATTGAAAAGGGTGCTGCGGTTCAGGTGTTTAATAAAAACGCCCGTGTTAAGGCGGTCGCTGACGTCAGTGACGATGTGCGTGAGGGCGTGGTGTTTATGACGCTTGGTTTCTGGGCAAATAAAAAGAACGCCGCAACCGGCCCGAACGCGCTGTGTAATGACAAAAACTCCGATATGGGAATGGGTGGCACCATGAATGACACCCTTGTCGAGGTGGCGTTGGCCTGACAGTGCCCCCTTTTAGAGCAGTAAGTTAAATAGTTACCTTGGCTTTGAGCTAAGTGTTTTCATGATATAAATTTAGAAATAAGGATCGAGTATGCCTCACATAGTTACAGATAAGTGCCTGGGATG
>Ga0105356_10006985_pt1 | contig 10445 bp, 13 predicted proteins | sample GOMGulsemesocosm_3_FD_83502 | JGI IMG/M metagenome (GOLD analysis project Ga0105356, IMG submission 83502) | Methane-oxidizing microbial communities from mesocosms in the Gulf of Mexico - GOM9D Gulf of Mexico | ecosystem: Environmental > Aquatic > Marine > Cold seeps | place: Gulf of Mexico...
TCGCCTCTGCCGCCATCCGGAGTTTGGTGGGTTTTTTGACTACGGGCTTAGCCTGAGAGACGCCGCTCCTGCGCATGGACTCATGACATCCAGTCATTCGGCCTACGGCCAAGCCCTAATTCTCTCCGAGGGAATTAGTCGGCGCCCGCGGCATACACCCCCATCCGGGGGGATAAAAAAAGCCCGCGCTTGGCGGGCTAAATCAATATAGGAGGAGAGCAATTACTTGCACTACTTTTGAGGACTGGATCACAGTTTAGTTCCAGCTTTACTAACATTTAGCCCGCTCTATTCTAACTTTTCTTTGAACCTTAAGCACATTTAGCACGAAGCAATAGTCTCCCGGTAAGCAGTCACCCACTTCCACCCTTGTGCTAGGCGAATCTTGACGCCCATAGTCACTTCTGGCCCTATTAACTTACCTACTAGTAAGTTAATTTAGCCCACACTTTAAGCAGCCAGTAGCCCAGTTCATGCAAACACGCGCCAAAGACCGTAAATGGCAAATCACTCAACTCGGCCTAGACCTGCTGCAAACCCGAGGCTATGAGAACTTTAGCTACCAGGATATCTCTACTGCACTGGGTATTACCAAGGCCAGCATCCATTATCACTTTCCTAAAAAGGAAGATCTGGGTGTCGCACTGTGTGGCGCAATCCAGGATTGGCATGAATCCCTATTTCGAAAAATTCAGCAGGAAAACACCAGCAACGCCGAAAAACTAAACCACTATATTCGAGCTTTACTGGAATATGCCAAGGGCAAAAACAAAATATGCCCGCTGAGCTCTTTGCAAGCTGACGTCGCCTCACTGCCCGCTAATATGCTGCCGGCACTGCAAGCTTTAGATCGCCACGAGCTTGGTTTTATCGCCCAGCTGCTCGCAAACGGCCGCGCACAAGGGGAGTTTAGCTTTCCTGGCGAGACCAGCCACCAAGCGGCGATTGTGGTACTCACCCTGAAAGGGGCGCTGCAATATTCTCGAATTCATGGCTCAGCTTTACTCGAGCCCACCTTAGACCAATTACAAAGCCTACTAATCGCTTAAACCGGAGACACTCCTATGAGCAGCACTGAAATACTGTTTCGTCCAGCCACCCTGGGGAAACTAGAGCTACCCAACCGCATTGTTATGGCGCCCATGACCCGCAGCTATTCGCCCGGCAATGTGCCCAGTGATTTGGTAGTGGAATACTACCGTCGCCGCGCCGCTGGCGGCACTGGCTTGATCATTACCGAAGGCACTTGCATTAATCACCCAGCAGCCAACGGCTATGCCAATGTGCCTTATTTCTACGGTGACGACGCCCTAGCGGGTTGGCAGAAAGTGGTTGATGCGGTGCACGCCGAAGGCGGTAAAATTGTACCCCAGCTTTGGCACGTTGGCGGCATTCGTCGCCCCGGAACCGAGCCTGATAAAACAGTCCCAGGCTTTAGCCCCAGTGGCATGGCCGTACCCGGTAAAGTCACCGGCCACGCCATGAGCAAAGATGATATCGCCGACGTCGTTGCAGCTTTCGCTCAAGCCGCTAAAGATGCCCAAGCCATTGGCATGGACGGCATTGAAATTCACGGTGCTCACGGTTATTTGGTCGATCAGTTCTTTTGGGAAGGTACCAACCAGCGTGATGATGAATATGGCGGCAGCATGGAAAATCGCTCTCGCTTTGCCATTGAAATTATTAAGGCTTGCCGTGCCGCCACCAGTCCGGATTTCCCTATTATTTTTCGTTGGTCCCAGTGGAAGCAACAGGATTACCCTGCCCGCTTGGTCACCAGCCCGGAACAACTAGAAGAATTCATCACCCCCTTGTCCGATGCCGGAGTCGATATCTTTCACTGCTCCGCTAGACGGTTTTGGGAGTCAGAATTTGAAGGCAGTGAATTAAACCTAGCAGGCTGGGTTAAGAAAATCACCGGCAAGCCCACTATTACCGTAGGCAGCGTCGGTCTTAATGCTGACTTCTTACCCACCGATGGCACCGCCAACTTCCGCGAAGCCGAGCCCGCCAGCTTGGATAAGCTAATCGACCGCATGCAAGCCGATGAGTTTGACCTAGTTGCGGTTGGCCGTGCTTTGATCGCCAACCCAGACTGGGCTAACCGAGTTAGAGCCGGCGAAGTTGAGCAGATGGCAGCCTACGAGAAGGACATGCTGCTAAAGCTGGATTAGACCCTTTGGCCAACGCATAAAGAGATAACAAAAAACTCGCTATCTCTTTACAGCGTCGAGTTCCGAAACCCGCTAGTTTCTTTTGAACCAGGGGCTACAATAGCCCCTGGTTTGAAGCAACAGCGGGTTTTTTATGTCAACTGTACAATTTAAGCAAGCCCGGGCCAGCCGAGACGCCCGCTTTGATGGCCTGTTTTTTGTCGGCGTTAAAACCACCGGCATCTATTGCCGTCCTATCTGCCCGGCCCCAACCGCCAAAGAAGAAAATGTCGAATACTTTGACCAGGCTTGGCAGGCCCAAGATGCGGGCTTTCGCCCCTGCTTACGCTGTCGCCCTGACGCCAGCCCCACCTCCCCCGCTTGGCAAGGCACCGATACCAGCTTTTATCGAGCACTAAAGTTAATTGATGACGGCGCGCTTGAGCACCAATCAATGGATCAACTGGCCGAACGTCTGGGCATGGGCTCCCGCTACCTACGCAAACTATTTCAACAAAAGCTGGGCATTGCCCCATTGGCCTATTACCACCACCGGCAATGCGAATTTGCCAAACAGTTGTTACAAAACAGCCAGATGAAAATTGCCGACATTGCCTTAGCCAGTGGCTTTGGCAGCCTGCGTCAATTTAACCAACACTTTAAAAACTACACCGACCTTACCCCCAAAGAAATTCGCCGCGGCAAGCTCAGCAGTAACGCCTGTAAGCTGGAATTACCGCTGTATTATCGCCCACCCTATAACTGGGATCGGTTGCGAGATTATTTACACTATAGATTGCTCGACGAAGTTGAATGGCTTGGCCCGCAACATTATGGCCGTCGCATTCAATGGGGCCAAACACTGGGCCAGTTTAGCGCCCACCACCAAGCAGACAAACATCGTTTTATCATTAAGTTAACACTAAATCGCTTGGATAATTTGCGTCATATCGTTAAAAACATTCGCCGAGTTTTAGACCTGGACGCCAATAGCTCGGCAATAGATCAACATTTGAAAATTAGCTTAGGCGAGCACTCTCAATTGGCTAGCGACTTAATACCCGGCTTGCGCCTACCCGGAATTTGGAGCTGTTTTGAAGCCGGTATTCGCGCCATTATCGGCCAACAAATTAGCGTAGTGGCTGCCCGTACTCAGCTGCGAAACTTAATCAAAGGCAGCGGCAAAAAAATAACTGGAGAGCAATTTTACTTTCCTGCGCCAGTCGATTTAAAAACGAATTCACTCGATTGCTTAAAAATGCCCGGGGCGCGTAAAGAAAGCCTGCGTCAGCTGGCCATTTATTACCACCAGCAAACACCAGACCCGGCCCAACAGGATATACAAGAAGCCCAATGGCTGGCGATCAAAGGCATCGGACCCTGGACGGTAAATTACGCCAAGATGCGCGGCCTAAGCGACCCTAATATTTTTATTTCCGGGGATCTGGGCATTAAAAAAGCAATAGAAATCTACGGCGAAAACCTCGACCCGATCAAATGTAGCCCCTGGCAGAGTTATTTAAATATGCAAATGTGGAGTAAATTATGAGCGTTCAAAATCCGGCCAGCATGCCATACCAGCAATGCCTGCACACACCGATTGGAGAATTACAAATAAACGCCAATGACCAAGACATTGAACAAATATTTTTCCAACCGCAGGAAAGTTTTATCGACCGGCCTAATGCTATTACTCACTTGGTCAAACAACAACTGGAAGAGTATTTTCTAGGCCAGCGCACAGGCTTCGACTTGCCTCTAGGCGCCGTGGGAACCGATTTTCAACACTCGGTCTGGCGACAGCTGTGCGCCATTCCTTTTGGTACCACCGCCAGCTACGGCGATATCGCCAAGCAGCTGAACAAACCCACCGCCATGCGTGCCGTTGGTGCCGCCAATGGCCGTAACCCCATCCCAATTATAGTGCCCTGCCACCGGGTTATCGGCGCCAATGGCAGCTTAACGGGTTTCGCCGGCGGCTTAGCGGCAAAGCAATGGTTGTTACAACATGAAGGTGTTAAATTGCCATAATCACTGATAGACCGTTAGGCTAAAAGCCTCGTCTAATAGACAAGTAAATTGATTAAGGAAGCTCTATGTTAAGGCTGGTATTAAATATACTGTGGTTATTATTTGGTTGCGGCATAGTGATGGGACTGACCTGGCTGTTTATCAGCCTAATCTGCTTTATCACTGTTATTGGCATTCCCTGGGGCCGCGCTTGTTTTAATATCGCGCTGTTCAGTTTTTGGCCCTTTGGCCAGGACGCCATGAGCCGCGATGAGTTGTACGGCGAAAATGATATCGGCACCAGCGCTGCTGGCACCATCGGCAATATTGTTTGGTTTTTCCTGGCCGGAATCTGGCTGGCGATCATCCATGTTTTGGCCGCCATCGCTTATGCCCTAACCATTATCGGTATTCCCTTTGCGATCCAGCATATTAAATTCGCCGGGCTTTCCCTAGCACCGATTGGCAAGTCTGTCGTCTCTTACGAAGTCGCCGCTGCAGCCCGCGCCAAAAACGCCAATGCTCAGGTTAATAGCATCAGACCTTAAGATCACGCTCTACCGGCGATAACGACAACCGCGCCGGTAGAGCGACCCGATCAATACCCTAAGCGGCTAGCCCGACGGCCATCCTGCTTGCTATACCAGCCAGTGCTGCCGTATTTCTGATGATATTCCAGTAACTTTTTAGGGGAATATTTACCCGCAATAAAACCCTGCTTAATTTTTTCTAGGGAGTTTAAACGACCATTGAGTCGCTTTAAGTAGGCGGTTAAATTTTTGGGATTTAACTCTTCGAACAAAATTGTCGATTTAATTCGCAGACCTGTAACTACGGGTCTAAATTCAGTGATCGCTGGGGCTTCGGTAGAACCACTAAATCGATGAATTCTCATTAGGCTACGCTCGACGGAATAGCTGCCATCGGCCTGCTTTTCCATATTAGTCAACATAAAATCATGGCCGGCGGTTTTTTCCTCACCTTTATCCTGATAAACCATGATGGTTCTAACCGAGTCAAACATCGTATTCGAAACGATATCAATGGTATATACCTGCTCGATAGTCATGTCAGAAACATTCTTGTTTTCCAAGAAGGTCACTGTCACCTTGGCATTGGCTTTGGCATAAGCCAATATATCGGCCTTAGTTTCCAGCTCTGAGAATTCAGAGTTAATTGCCGCCACTTGCTTGCTAAACTTTTCCAGCTCAGCATTAAACTTGGCAAAAGCGACTTCCCGTTCCGCCTTAATTCGCAAGCGCCGCTCTGTTTCGAAAGTCTCTTGGTCTTGCAAAGCCTCGCTGACGCTGGTGCCCTCGGGGTAATCACTGACCCGGCGCATATAACGTCTCACCAGCTGATACTCTTCAACTGTTAATTCTTCACTGATAATGTCTTCAAATTCTTGGTAGTAGGAGACTGAGTGCTTCTTAGCAGGTAAATCGGTAGAACCGACTCCGCAACCGACCAATAAGGCCAGACAACATACAGAGATGGCAAATCGCTTCATAATAGTTTCGCTATTCAATTATCGGGCGGGGAAAATAGCATCATTTAATTTTTAATGATAGCGTTTGACGGATTGGATTTGAGGCCGAAAATTGATCAGGTAATACTTTTTATGCGGGCATAAGTCACTGAATATACTATGAATTTCAAGAAAATCAGACTTGCACAAAAATCAAACAACAATAAGAGCTGATTCATTGAGGAGCTATATAGCGAGGAATAGCTGGGGAATAAGCGCTACGATTGCAGCGCCTTTGCGCAGTAATAATACGTTATTTTTCGTCGAAATTTATGACCACGTTATCCGTCAATGGATGGCACTGACAAGTTAAGACAAAGCCCTGCTCAACTTCCCAATCTTCCAGGGCGTAGTTAACATCCATCTTCACTTCGCCTGCCATAACTTTGGCGCGGCAGGTGCAACAGACCCCGCCCTTGCAAGCAAAAGGAAGATCGGCACCGGCGTTCAAAGCCGCATCTAGAATATTGACGCCACCTTCGGCCACTTCAATATTGGTTTGCATGCCATCAACTACAACAGCAACATGACGCACCGGGCCCGCAGCTTCGCCCGTTTTAATTTCAGGCCTGGCCGCCTGGCTTACGCCAAACAATTCGAAATGAATATTATCTTTGCACATGCCCTTGGCAACCAAGGTGTCACGCACCGCCTCGGTCATGTCCTGGGGGCCACAGATAAAGGCCTCGGCCACAGTGTTAACCTCCAGAACTTTATCCGCCAACACTGCGACTTTATCGGCGTCGATACGGCCATTTAAAATATCCGCTTGAGACTGCTCGCGGCTTAGTATGCTGATAAATTGAAAGCGCTGGGGGTACTGGTTTTTCAAACCCAAAATAGTTTCGCGAAACATAATATTGGCAACGTTTTTATTGCCATAGACCAATGTGAATTGACTATCGGGCTCGGCCGCCAAGGTCGATTTTAATATTGATAATATCGGTGTAATACCGGAGCCGGCGGCAAAACCCAAATAGTGTTTACGATGACTCACATCCAGCGAGGTATTAAAGCTACCCTCTGGCGGCATGACCTCGATAGTATCGCCAGACTGCAATACATCATTGGCGTAGCTTGAAAAAGCGCCACCCGCAATTTTTTTAATGCCAACTCGTAACTCGCCATCATTAACACCACTACAAATCGAATAGTTACGACGGACCTCTTCACCATTGATCATGGCCCGCATCACCAAATGCTGGCCCTGCTTAAATTGGTACAGCTCTTGGTATTCGGCAGGTATATCAAAAACCAGGGATACCGCATCGGCAGTTTCCTGATCTTTGCTGGCCACGGTCAACGTGTGAAAATGCTGTTCTGTCATAATATCACTCGGTTTTTTTAGTTATTTATATACATTTAAAATAATCGAAGGGTTCTTGGCAATCATCACATTGGTATAAAGCCTTACAGGCGGTGGAACCGTGGCGAGATACTTGATGGTTATGAGCGGAACCACATCTCGGGCATTTAACTTTTGGGTCCAAGCCCATTAACACCGCCTTGCTATTACTCGCCTCACGCGGCGGTGCAATACCATAGGCTTCTAACTTTTGCTTGCCGCTTTCGGTCAGCCAATCGGTGGTCCAAGCGGGCGCTAACACCGTGTCGATACGCACCCTGGTAAATCCCTTTTGCAACAAGGTATAACGAATGTCATCGGTAAATGTTGTCATCGCCGGGCAGCCTGAATAAGTCGGGGTAATGGTTACCACCAACTCGTCCTCTTGCCAGCTAATATCCCGCAGCACCCCCAAATCGTTCACGCTCAATACCGGAATTTCTGGGTCGCAAACCTGGTCAAGTAGCTGTCGAATATCCGCCACCGGAATTGCCTGCGCCTGCTGCAGGCTTAACCGCTGGGCCTTATCATTAGCAATCAATTGCTGATGCACCATATTGATCTGCCTCTATAAAAAACCTACTGCTGGCAGCTACCAGGCCAAACCTGGATTACAGCGCTGCACATACTGCATTTCGGCCAATAAAAAACCCATGTGCTCGGTGTGTAAACCTTGACGGCCGCCACGACGGGTATAGCTTTCTACTGGCCGCTGTAACGTCGCTTCGCTCAAAACCTCGTCCACCTTGGTCAACCAACGCTCTTTAATTTTTGCACGATCAACGCCGATGCCGGCGTCCAACATGAGCTGATCAACTTCGTCCATCTCGAACATTTCGTTAACAAAACGCCAAACTTCGTCCAGGGCGGTCACCATCTTTTCATGACTGGCCTCGGTGCCATCGCCCAAGCGCTTAACCCACTCAGCGGTATGGCGCACATGATAACGAGTTTCCTTGATGGCTTTTTGCGCTACCGCCGCCAGGGTCTGGTCTTTTGATTCGCACAAATCGGTGTATAAATACAGATTATAAACGTCCACCAAAAACTGCCGTATTGTGGTGTAGGCAAAATCCCCTTTGGGTTGCTCCACAATTAGGAAGTTAGTGAATTCACGCTCATCGCGATGGTAGGCTAAATCATCTTCGTCTCGGCCCTTGCCCTCGACTTCACCGGCGTAGCTATAGAGCATGCGGCATTGGCCCAGTAGATCCAGCGCCGTGTTAATCATGCCGATGTCTTCTTCTAGAAACGGACCGTGACCACACCACTCGGATAAACGATGACCTAAAATTAATGCATTGTCAGCCATGCGCAGCGTGTACTGATACAGCGCTTGTTGTTCTGTCAATGGGGATTGGCTCATAGCCATAGGACTATTCCTTTCTCAATTAGCGACTACAGTCATTTACATGTGTTTTACGTCGGCGGGCACATCGTAAAATGTGGCGTGACGATAGACCTTGTCATCAGAGGGTTCAAAAAATGCCTGCTGATCATCGGGCTGGCTGGCGACAATATGCTTGGCTTCGACCACCCAGATACTGTTACCCTCCATCCGGCGAGTATAAACATCACGAGCGTACTGCAGCGCTTGCTCCGAGTCTGCCGCGTGCACACTGCCGCAGTGCTTGTGGTCCATGCCACGTTTGCTACGGACAAAAACTTCCCACAACGGTAAATATTGCTCAACCATGATTCTTTTCCTTTTCTTTCTTAGGGGCTATAGCGAGCTATAGGCACTAGGCTACAGAAGACGCATTTTTTGCAACTTGTTTTGTTCGGTAGGCCAAGGCGGCCTCGCGCACCCAATCACCTTCATCATGGGCTTTTTGTCGAGCCGCAAGCCGCTCGTGATTGCAGGGGCCGGCACCTTTGATCACGGCCATAAATTCTTCCCAGTCGATTTCACCGTAATCGTAATGGCCACGCTCTTCGTTCCATTTACAATCTTTATCGGGCACAGTCATACCCAGGTATTCAATCTGCGGTACCGTCTGATCAATAAACTTTTGCCGCAATTCACTATTGCTGAAACGTTTCACTTTCCACTTCAATGACTGAGCTGAATTGGGTGAGTCAGCATCGTTGGGGCCGAACATCATACAAGCTGGCCACCAAGTACGGTTGATAGCGTCTTGGCACATCTGCCGTTGTTTTTCATTACCACGGGCCAGCGCCAACATACCTTCAAAACCCTGCCGGGCATGGAAGCTCTCTTCCTTACATACTCGAATCATGGCGCGGGAATAAGGGCCGTAAGAAGTGCGGCAAAGAGCCACCTGATTGACAATAGCGGCGCCATCTACCAGCCAACCAATAGCAGGTACATCGGCCCAGCTTAAGGTGGGGTAGTTAAAAATACTGGAATATTTTGCCTTGCCAGCGAGCAGGTCAGCGACCATTTTTTCGCGTGAGGTACCTAAGGTTTCGGCGGCGCTGTACAGATACAAGCCGTGACCAGCCTCGTCCTGTACCTTGGCCAACAGTATGGCTTTGCGGCGCAAGGTTGGCGCACGGGTAATCCAATTGCCCTCTGGCAGCTGCCCCACCACTTCCGAATGGGCATGTTGGGATATCTGCCGTACCAGTGTGCGGCGATAGGCTTCTGGCATCCAATCTTTGGGTTCAATTTTTATTTCAGCGTCTATCCGCTGCTGGAACTCTTTTTCCAGAGCATCAATGTCGATAACTTGATCTTGCGGAGTCATGGCTTATTTTCTCCCATTACGGCTAATGTCGATTCACCTTCAGCACTCAAACCAGTTCGAATTCACATCGCTAACTTGGTTAAGACTAGAGATCTTTATGATACGCAATAATCAGTCTTTATCAAGTTTTTTGTGTCACTTAGGGGTTGATTGTTTATGCTGAAAAATATTGATATTTATCAGCCACTTAAAGAGGTGAATTAATAATAAAACGGTTCCGGAAGACGCTTTCTGCCAGAAGCAGAGGCTTTAGCCGGGCATTGGCAGGCATTTCTCGCTCTGTAAAAACAACAAAGCCGGGGTAAACCCGGCTTTGTTCAAACAACATTTTTAAAGGGGTTAGCGCTAAACCCGCTCTATGATCAATGCGATCCCCTGCCCCACGCCGATGCACATGGTACATAGGGCATAGCGACCGTTGTTGCGATGTAATTGATACATGGCGGTGGTAACCAAACGTGCGCCAGACATACCGAGGGGGTGACCCAAGGCGATGGCGCCGCCGTTGGGGTTTACCCGGATGTCGTCGTCAGCCACTCCCAGCTCACGTAAAGTCGCCAAGCCTTGCGCGGCAAAGGCTTCGTTGAGCTCGATCACATCCATATCATCGATGCGTAAACCGGCTTTTGCCAACACCTTCTTAGAAGCCGGCGCGGGACCGATGCCCATAATTCGAGGCTCCACCCCGGCGGTAGCCA